>OGRU01000705.1_pt1 | contig 29791 bp, 18 predicted proteins | sample 1553541 | NCBI WGS metagenome assembly OGRU01 (sample SAMEA2580068, study PRJEB22360) | human gut metagenome | biome: human gut; feature: human-associated habitat; material: faeces | place: Denmark | collected 2008/2010
TGGAAATGTGTGGATATTTAGGAATATAATCATAGAAAGATACAACAAAACGGAACTATATATGATTGTCCTTATCCATGTTTTAAATTTGTTTAATGGTCAATAAATGACTTCGGATGCAGGTTTTGTAATTTTCTACAAACTCCAGAGCCTTTGTTTATCACCTTACGGATTCTTTTTATGCCTGGTTCTGAATTTACCGGGGGAGATACTTTTTATTTTGGTAAAGACGCGTGAGAAATAGAGTGGGTCGGAATAACCGAGTAAAGACGCGATCTGGTTTATCTGCATGTCTGTAGTGGTCAGCAAGCTACATGCCTTTTCTATTTTCATCAGTGTGAAATAAGAGAGAGGGGCGATTCCTGTTTCTTTTATGAACTTGCGGTAGAAGTAAGAGGTCGAGTAGTTTACATAGGACGATATGTCTTTTAGTGTTAATGATTTGTTTATATTTTCATGCATATAGTAAATAGCCCAGTTGATGATACATCCCTTATATTCGCTTTTGGAAGTGCCGGCTTGGCTTCTGTTGAACTGGTTCAGATAAAGGAGGGAGGATAAGAAGAAGTTCAGGCAAACATTGGCATAATTGATATTGGCTGTTTCGAACCCATTCTTAAGAGTTGCATACATTTCTTCAAAAAGATTCAGGCGTTCCTCAATCTTAGAATCCAGTGAAAGATTCAAACATGTCGGCTTATCAAATCCTGTTGCATAGAGGCTTGCCTTTTTCCCTTTGAAATGTAGCCAGTAGATGCTCCAGGGGTCTGTATCATCCGCCTCATACTGATGCCTGACATTCGGTGGGAGAATAATAAATTGATAAGGATGCAATACATATTCTCTATCTTCGATCCGGATATGTCCGCAACCTTCCTTGCAATAGATAAACAAGTATTGGTCGCACCCGTGAGGACGGTCGAAATAATGATGGGTTGCCCGTGTGAAATAGCCCAGGGAATAGATATATAAGTCTCCCGTTAACGGATTTTGATCCATCGTCTCCAATAATGGTAACGGCAGATAAATAAATCTTTCCCCTTTGAAACCGAGTGCTAACTTCATGTGCTTTGCGATATGTGCTGCACAAATATAGTGAAAAGCAATAATAATCCATGTTAATAACAAGTTTTATCCATTTCAACCCCCGGTTACATACTGTAATTTTGTAACATTATCTGGGTAATGAACAATATTTAATTTGAATAATGTTATGAAGTATAATTGTTTAATCATTTGGACAGTCCTCTCGTCTTGTTTTTTACCGGGGATGACGACACATGCACAAAAAATGTCTGTTTGTCGGGAGATACATGTAAGTTCCATGGGGGCTGATATGAATAACGGAACACTCTCATCTCCGTTGAGAACGATCCAGGCGGCTGCGGAGCTTGCAAAGCCCGGCGATGTCATAACCGTGCATGAAGGTGTTTATCGGGAACGCGTGAATCCGCCACGTGGCGGCGAGTCGCCGGAGAAAATGATCCGGTATCAGGCGGCTGCCGGAGAAAGGGTGGAGATCAAAGGGTCGGAGATTATGAAGGGATGGAGGCATATCGACCGGAATACCTGGATGGTCAAGATCCCGAATACGTTCTTCGGATCATTTAATCCATATGCCGATACGGTTCACGGCGACTGGCTGGAACGTGGAAAATGGTGTCATACGGGAGAGGTCTATCTTGACAATGTAGCTCTTACCGAGTCTGAAACGTTGGAGAAAGTGGTTTTTACCGGAGCGGATCAGGCATTGTGGTTTGCGAAGGCAGAGGATGATACTACTTATATCTGGGCCAATTTTATAGATCGTGACCCGAACGAACAAACGGTCGAGATCAATGTACGCCAGTCCGTCTTCTATCCGGAGAAACCCTATATGAACTATATTCAGGTAAAAGGATTTATAATGAGCCATGCCGCAACCCCTTGGGCGCCACCGACAGCCGAGCAGGTCGGTTTGCTTGGGACACATTGGAGCAAAGGCTGGATTATAGAAGGGAATACGATCAGCCATTCCAAGTGTGTAGGGATCACCTTAGGCAAATATGGTGACGAGTGGGACAACAAATCGGAGTCGGCCGAAGCTTTCGTCAGGACAACGGAGCGGGCTTGGGAAAATAACTGGAACCGGGAGTCGATAGGCAGTCATATCGTAAGGAATAATCGTATCTCCGATTGTGGTCAGGCGGGTATTGCCGGCAGTTTAGGCGCCATTTACAGTGTGATCGCTGATAACGTGATCCATGATATAGGCTTGAACCAACAATTCTGGGGATATGAAATAGCCGGTCTGAAACTGCATGCTCCCGTGGATGTGACCATCAGCCATAATCATATTTATCGTACGGAAGGCGGTATATGGCTGGATTGGATGGCACAGGGTACGAGGATTACCGGAAACTTGTTGCACGATAATAAAGTGCAGGACTTTTCCCTGGAAGTCAATCATGGTCCGATCCTGGTGGACAATAATCTGTTCTTGTCGGAAGAGCTGGCACAGGTAAAACTTTCGCAAGGAGTAGCTTTTGTTAATAATATAATTGCCTGGAAGATATGGCCGACAGGCAAGGAAGACAGCCGGGAAACCCCTTATCTGGTCCCTCACGGGACGGAAATAGCCGGGCTTCATACTTGTCCGTGCGGAGATGCTACATATTATAATAATCTATTTACGCGTGTAGACTTGACTCCGTATGACGAGTGTCTGCTTCCGGTCAGGATGAAAGGGAACCTGTTTTTGCAAGGAGCCGTTCCCTCCAAAATGGAAATCGATCCTCAAGTCGATCCGAACCATCATGCCGGTATCGGAATCGTCGAAGAAGCTGATGGCTGGTATTTGCAGATGAATGTGTCGGAAGACTGGGCAAGGCAGAGAGGCCGAACGCTTGTCTATCCCTCCGAACTTGGAGAAACAGCCATTTCCCATCAGTCTTTTGTTGGAGGAGCGGAGACTCCGAAAGTCTTGAATAGGGATTATCTGGGTAATAAAAGAAGCCGGAAAAACTCGTATCCGGGGGCGATCGAGTTTGAAAAAGGAGGCATGCAAAAGCTTAAGGTCTACTGATCGGCTGCCGCGTCTGGGAGCAGTTCCGTTTTGTGTTAGTTTTCCTGTTTTTTGTTCCTGGCAGGTGTGTACTCAATTAGAATAGAGAGGAGAAAGATGTTGGGATTGTCCGTACTTTTGCATATCAGATAATGTAAATATAAAACGAAAACCAATATGCGTATGGTCAATCTATGTAAAAACAAGCTGTTCAATACCGGGCTTATGCTCTTTTTGTGCCTTGGCTTGCAGGCCCAGAACAAGGAGATGCGGCGGGTGGCTACGAACGACTGCGGAGTAACGAATACACAAGCTTTCCTGATCAAAGGGGATGACTATACATTGCCGGATTCTTTCACGGGAAGCAAGGAGGCGAAAACCTGTAATTTCGGCGGGACGGTCATCTATGCTTTCGATCAGATGGATATACAGGCCGATTACCGGATGGAGGTGGTCTATCTGGCTGACAACCGGAGGGAACAGCGTATCGTGGCTGACGGCAACGAAGTGCAGGGGCCCGTCGTACTTGAAAAAGGGAAGGAGCAACGCTACATGATCGACCTGCCGAAGAAAGCCTACGCCTACGGACAATTGGTTTTGGTGTTTGAAGCCTTGAAGGGAGATAATGCGATTGTTTCGGAGCTGAACCTGTATTCGTCCAATCCGGCTCAGCTGAAACCTTTCGGGGAAGAACGTAAAAAGGAATTGGTGCATACCCAGGCTTATACGGTGGATACGACTGTTTGTGCGGAAAAAGTTTTACCTGTATATACCATCAAGCCCCATCAGGTAGCCGGTGTCTATAATCCGGTCCTATCCTTAAACGGGACGTGGTTGTTCAATGAAAAGCCTGCTGCCCGTTTTTATGAACAGAAACAGAACGGGCGGGACTGGAAGCCGATCGTAGTTCCGGGACAGTGGTCCATGCAAGGCTTTAAAGTCGATTCTGCCGGTTTCGGAGGCTATCAGACTACATTCACATTGCCGGCGGATTGGCAGGGAAAGCAGGTGAAACTGCGTTTCGACGGTGTCTCCAGCGAGTCGGTCGTGTATCTGAATGGAAAGGAAATCGGTTCCCATATGGGAGGAATGACTGCTTTTGAACTGGATGCCACGAAAGGGCTGAAGACGGGTGAGAACCTGTTGGCCCTGCGGGTTCGCAGCGAGTCGTTGGCAGACATGTTAGGGAGCCTGACTCAATATGCGGCACATCAGTTGGGAGGCATAACCCGTAAAGTGACGCTCTTTGCCGTTCCGGATATCCATTTGTCGGACCTTCGTATCGTGACGGAGCTGGACGATGACTATAAAGATGCAGACTTGAAAGTCTATCTGTCGGTAACGAATAGCTCGGATGAGATACAAAAAGATGTATCGGTTCGCCTTTCCCTTTCCGGACTGCCTGTTGTCCTGAGCCGGCATATTCCGGAGATTGCCGCCGGGTCTTCCTGGAGCGGTTGGCTGACTGGCAAAGTCGTTTCTCCGGATAAGTGGGATAACGAGCATCCATCTTTATATACGATGAAAATCGAAGTCGGAACCTCGGATAAGGTTGTCGAGCAGATAGAGAAACGTTTTGGCTTCCGCGAGATCCGGATACAAGGAAATCGTTTGCTGGTAAATGGCAAGGCTGTCAAGTTGAGAGGAGTTTGCCGGCATGAAATGCATCCGTTGACCGGACGTGTGATGAATCCTGCCCTGGAACGGAAGGATGTCGAGCTGTACCGGGATGCGAACTGCAATTTTATCCGTACTTCCCATTACCCTCCTTGTGAAGAGCTGCTCGAAGTCTGTGACGAACTGGGCATGTTCGTGGAAGTGGAAGCACCGGTCTGCTGGATCGGTCATCATGCGAATGAGAACTGGAAGGTGCTGAACTATCGTGATCCTAAATACTATCCGTATGTATTGCAGGCGAATATGGAGATGATCCAGTTCTACCGGAACCATCCTTCCATCATCTTCTGGTCGATGGCGAACGAATCGTACTGGAATAAGGAATTTGCACAGGTAGAGGTCTATATGGAAAAAGCCGATCCTACCCGTCCGTTCACGTTCCACGACCAGGCCTATGGCGGGTTCAACAACCAGGGCAGCACGGCCCCGATCGCGAATATCCATTATCCGGGTCCCAACGGATATAAGGTCGCCGCCAAAAGCGACCGGCCGATGACGTATGGCGAATACTGCCACCTGAATGTCTATAACCGGAGCGAACTGGTGACTGATCCCGGCATCCGTAGCGATTGGGCATTGGCGCTGGCTCCTACGTGGGACAATATGTATAAGACACCGGGCGTTTTAGGCGGTTCTATCTGGTCCGGTATCGACGATATTTTCCAGATGCCTAACGGGGATGCAGTCGGCTATGGCCCCTGGGGACCGATCGACGGCTGGCGTCGCCCGAAACCGGAGTACTGGGATATGAAAAAGATATACAGTCCGGTCCGTGTGACGACCGAGGCGCTATCTCCTGCCAACGAACTGGTCATCGATCTTGAAAACCGGTACACCTATACAAACCTGGATGAACTGCGTATCACGTGGACGTACGGAGAGGAGAAGGGAACGGCCTTCGCAGACCTGGAACCCGGTGAAAAAGGACAACTTCGCATCCGGCTTGCCCATCCCGAAAAGGCGAATGAACTCTATCTGTCTTTTGCCGATCCCCGCGGCTTTACTGCCGATGAGTATTTGATCCCTGTCGGCAGACAGGGGCAGAACGAATTGCAGGCGTTGCCAACTGCTTCTACCCGCTTGAAAGAAAAGAAAGACCGCTATGTCATTACCGGAAAAGATTTTAGTTGTGAGATCAGTCGTGTATCCGGCCAGATACTCTCGGTGAAGAAAGGGAAAAAAGAAATATTGAACGGTGGACCGTGGCTGATGGCCTTGCCGTTGACAGGTGGCGGATGCTACCCGAATCATAATGCCAATACGCCTGTGTTCAATGACCTTTGCTCGGACTGGAAGGTAGAAAAAGTAGAGGCGGTCCGACAGGGTGATGACGTCCTGGTAAAGGTGGCAGGCGCTTATAAAGAGTTTTCCGGCTCTTATGACCTGAAAATAAATGCAGGAGGCGAACTGTCGGTAACCTATTCGTTCGATGCCCTTGAAGAGGTGAATCCGAGGCAGTGGGGACTGGTTTTTGAAGCTCCTGTTTCTTATGATAAGACCTTCTGGCGCCGGGATGGCATGTGGAGCGTTTATCCGGCCGACCATATCAGCCGTCCGGTAGGTGAAGCCTGTCTCTTTTATGAAGGACTCCCTGCGAAAGTCGATCCACGTACGGAACCTGCCTGGTCTTGGAGTATGGATTATAACGAACTGGGAAGTAATGATTTCCGTTCCACCCGCCGGAACATTTGGTATGCCGGTCTGAAAGACGGAAACGGCAGTAAGATTACCGTCCCTTCCAATGGCAAACAGCACTGGCGCTCCTGGTTGGAAAAAGACAAGATCCGCTTCCTGGTTGCCGACTTTGTGACGGCAGGAAACGAGATGTTCCTCAGTAGTTATTATGCTCCCTACCGCAAGCCGTTGAAGAAAGGAGACCGGATCGGTGGAGAGATTGTGGTGAGAGTGGAATAATCGTGAAATCGTCCATCCTAATCTTGTTATTGTCTATTTTTCGTGCAATAGGTTATTGCTAACTTTGTTGCATCTAAGAAAACAGGATTGATTTATTATTGATGAGGTTATGTGAGGGTGTTTCTTAAATAAACAGGGCTCTGACGCTGTATAAGCGATAAATGCATTTATCCCGGTACTGAAGGTTTTTTACCTTCAGTACCCAAGATTCCTATACAATGATTATTAGAAATTTAGAGAGAAAACATGTATGCCAAAAAGAAATCCGGCAAGATTAGTCCGGATTTTGAAATCATCCAAAAATGTGAGAAGATTCATTTATACGGCATAATGCCGTGTTTCTTGTTAATTATTTAATTCCATTATTATGAACAAAACAAATGGTGTAAATTATTTCAGATTTCTGCTCGTCGGAGCTGGAATCTTATGCGTGGGGAGCACGCCTGTTTTTGGTGAGACAGTTACTTCAGATAAGTCTGATATCATGAAAATATCCATTACGAACGATTCCCGGATATCAGGTGTCGTAGTCGATCAGACAGGTCTTCCGGTTATCGGCGCAAACGTGTCCGTGAAAGGAACGACGAACGGGACGATTACGGATATGGATGGAAAGTTTGATCTGGAAGTCCCTGCCGGAGCCCAATTGGTCGTATCTTATATTGGTTATATCACCCAAGAGTTTGCGGTCGGCAATAAAACGACTTTCCAGATTGTATTAAAAGAAGATACTCAAAACCTGGAAGAGGTTGTCGTTGTCGGGTACGGAGTCCAGAAAAAGGTGAATATGACAGGCTCTGTAGCGGCCATTAATTCGGAATCGTTGGCTAACCGGCCGGTAACCAACGCCTCTACTGCATTGCAAGGGATGTTGCCGGGTGTAACCGTCGTGCAGAACAGCGGGCAGCCGGGTAAGGATAATTCTTCGATCCGCATCCGTGGTGTCGGTACGTTGAATAATGCAAACCCGATGTATGTCGTGGACGGTTTGATCGTTTCTACGATTAATGATATCGATCCGAACGACATCGAGAGTTTGTCTGTATTGAAAGATGCCGCATCGGCGGCTATCTACGGTTCGCGTGCCGCCAACGGTGTCGTTTTGGTGACGACAAAGAAGGGTAGCAAGAAAGCGGCTACTTTGAAATATGACGGTTATGTGGGATGGCAATCTCCGACTTCTCTGCCTGAATATCTTCCTTCCCATGAATATGCTGAACTGTATAATATGGCATTGCGCAATGAAGGGAAGAGTCCGGCTTATTTGCCTGAAGAAATAGAGAAATTCAGGAACGGTAGTGATCCGGACAACTATCCGAACACCGATTGGTTAGGCTTGTTTTATAAAGATAAGGGGTTCCAGCATAGCCATCGTGCGGAAGTGAGCGGGGGCAGCGAAACGACTACCTATATGTTCTCCCTGGGATATCTGGGACAGGACGGTATCATTGAAAATTCCGACTTCCAACGTTATAACTTGAGAGGAAACATCAATACTCAGATTAATAAGTTCTCTGCCGGAGTCAATTTCTCTTATACTTACGGAAACACGAATGAACCGATCAGTTCTTGGACCGGGGATTTATACCAGATCTTCCGCCAGATAAACCGTATTGCCCCGTTCGTTCCTTATAAATATTCGAATGGCTATTACGGTTACATTGCCGACGGCAGCCCGATGGCTTGGGTTGAATCGGGGTCGATCCATAATCAGAAATACTATACGACCCGTGCTGTTGGAAATGTTGGGTATGAGATCATAAAAGGATTGAAGATACAGGAAGTGATTGGCTACGAACATACGGGAAGTTCTGACGAAAAGTTCCTGAAGGATATCCAGTACTATAATTGGAAAACAGGCGAACCCAGCCAATATCAGGGGCCGAACAGCCAGACGGATGACCGTGAAGATTATATGATGCTCAATCTGCAAACCTTATTGACTTATAACAATACGTTCGGTAAACACACCATTGGCGCTTTAGCCGGTTTTTCGCAGGAATACAGCCGCCGGGACTGGACGATCGGCAAACGCATCAACTTCCTGAATAACGATCTGTGGGAACTGAATGCCGGTTCACCGGACGGGCAGACTGCAGAAGGTTCGGCTAATGAGTATGCCCTACGTTCGTTCTTCGGACGTGTGACGTATGATTATGACAACAAGTATTTGTTTGAAGCCAATATACGCCGGGACGGTACTTCCCGTATCAACCGGGATACCCGCTGGGGGACTTTCCCGTCTTTCTCTGCTGCATGGCGTATTATCAACGAGCCGTTTATGGAACCGGCGCGTGATATCCTGTCCGATTTGAAGATCAGGGCCGGTTGGGGAAAACTGGGAAATCAGCAGTTAGGTACTGACAACCGTAAAGCGATCGAATACTATCCGTACCAATCCGTGTTGTCACAGAAAAACTATGCATTCGGCGGTAAAGTGAACCAGGGAGTCGCTCCGGTCGATGGCGCCAATAATGATCTGAAATGGGAAACGTCCAAAACGACTAATATCGGTCTGGATATGGGATTCCTCCAGAATATGTTCACGTTGACAGTCGATGCGTATTGGAAAAAAACGTATGATATCTTGATGAAACTGCCCGTAAGCACGCTGTATGGGTTGGAAGCTCCTTATCAGAACGCCGGAGAAGTGACGAATAAAGGTATAGAAATGCAATTCGGATATAAGTATTCGAATAAAGACTTCACCTTCAATGCTACAGCAAATGTCGCTTATAATAAAAATGAGGTGACGAACCTGCACAACGAGGGCGCAAAGATCTGGGATGGTTTCAAATTCAAACAGGAAGGACGTCCCATCAATTCATTCGGCGGTTACGAAGTACTCGGTATTTTTACGGACGAAGATGATCTGAAGAACAGTGCCGTTATCAATCGTGAGCAGGCCGGGTTGGGCGACTTGAAGTACAAAGATCAGAATGGTGATGGTAAGATTGACGGTGAGGATCGTGTTTATTTGGGTAGCTGGGATCCTTCCTGGACATTTGGCCTGAATTTGAGTGCTACATGGAAAGGTTTTGATGCTTCTGTCTTCTTCCAAGGAGCAGCCGATGTGAAAGGTTTCCTTCAGAATGAAACGGTCGGACGCTTACAGGGTAATACGGCTAAGCCGACCGCTCTGTTCCGTGATTCCTGGGATGCGGAAACCAATCCGAATGGTAAATTCCCTCGTCCGTTGACTACTTGGAGACAGAATGATTCGGAAACGAATCCATCAGACTTTTGGATCATCAATTCGTCTTATTTGCGAATGAAGAACATTCAGGTCGGATACACATTGCCGAAGAATGTCTGCGACTTTATACGGGTTCCGAGAATCCGCATTTATTACAGTGGACAGAACTTGTTGACTTTTACCGGATTTAGTGATGGCTTTGACCCCGAAGCACCTGTCGGTGCCCGTGGTTACTATCCACAGGTAAAAGTAAATACGTTTGGATTAAATGTAACCTTTTAAATAGATATGTCATGAAAAAATATAGTTTATATGCTGTCCTGTTACTGTTCATAACATCTTGTAGCAGTGATTTTCTGGATCGGAATCCATTGGATCAGCCGTCGAATGAAACATTCTGGAATACGGAAAAAGATGCGTTGGCTGCTGCGACCGGCTGCTACGAAGGGTGGTTCAGTATGGATGAGGTGGTCTATTTCGATTGTGCTTCCGATAATGCTTACAATCCTTTCCCGTGGGAAGGTTGGCAAGTGCAGGCTACCGGTTATGCAACGGCTAACGATTATGGGCAGAATTATATGAAGTATGATAAGATTGTTCGTTGTAATAACTTCCTTGCCAATATCGACCGTCCGGAAATGAGTGAGGAGATACGGAGCCGCCTGACAGCGGAAGTCCGCTTTTTAAGGGCTTGGCATTATTTTCTGAAAGTGACTCTTTACGGGGATGTGCCTTTGGTAAAAGAAGTGCTGGATGTCAATAATTCATACCTGCCTCGTACTCCGAAAGCCGAGGTGGTGAAATTTATTTTGGATGAATTGAACGAGATCGCTCCCTTACTGCCGGAGACGTATGCCAGTAGTGATGCTGGAAGAGTCACCAAAGGTGCTGCTCTCACGCTAAAAGCCCGTATGGAGATATTCGAAGGCGATTATGCGGCCTGTGCTGCCACATGCGAGCAGATTATGAAGTTGGGGTATTCTTTGTTCCCTGATTATAGAGGTTTGTTTAAGATCGCCAATATGGGTAACGAAGAAGTGATTCTGGATGTCCAGTATGTGGAAAATCTGGCGAAGAACGGGATCCTTGGTGTAATGCCTCCCGCTTCTGTCGGAGGCTGGTCCTCTATCAATCCGACTCAGGCATTGGCGGATGCTTATGAATGTATAGATGGAAAAACGATTGAAGAGTCTCCTTCCTATAATCCTAAAGACCCGTATAAAGACCGTGACCCCCGTTTGGCCGCTTCTCTGATTTACCCGGGCTGCCTGTATGAAGGCAGTTATTTTAATCCTATCGACATTAAAGATCCGACCGGCGACTATTATGCGCCTTACGGGCGTTCGAAAACCGGTTACCATCCGCGTAAGTACATCGATAATTTGGGTGATTATGCCGATATGTGGAACACGGGAATGAATGCGATCGTGATGCGTTATGCCGAAGTTTTGCTGATGTATGCCGAATCGAAGATCGAGTTGAACCAGATAGACGCTTCCGTTTATGAAGCGCTTGATGCGATCCGGACTCGCGCCGGTATGCCGACAGTAGATAAGGCGATCTATAACAATCAGTCGAAGATGCGTGAACTGGTACGTCGTGAGCGTCGTGTCGAGCTGGCACTGGAAGGTCTTCGCTGGTTTGATATCTGTCGTTGGAAAATCGGTGAACAGGTAATGCCGGGGCAAGTGTACGGCGCACTATTGGGAACGGTCGATGCCGAAACCGGTGCTCTGAACCTGACGGATGAACGGATAAAAGTTGAAATCCGTCTGTTTGATCCGGCGAAGCATTATTTGTGGCCGATCCCGCAGAGTGTGATTGATGCCAGTGTGGCCAACGGAGAGCCGACTATGGTACAGAATCCTGGATACTAATTTTTTGTAGATAATAATAGTACCGGATCTTAACTTACCCTATAACCTGTGTCTTTACAGGCTATAGGGTATTGCCCGACAGCCCGTAAGGAGACTAAAATACCTTACGGGCTATTGGGCATTACCGGTATTTTTTGTAACTTTGTAAGCGTCAATCAAATGCAGAGCCGTATGGAACAACCGTCTGAACAATCGTTATGGGGAATGCTGGAAGGCATCACCGAGAATCTGAAGCACAAGCGGCTGGCGGATGTGTTTCGCTTTGTGTCGTTCCGCCCGTTCGAGACATTCGGGCCGCATAAGCATCTGCGTATTGAGATCAACTATGTGAAGAAGGGCAATTGCATCCTGCATCTGGAGAACGAGAGTATCAGCTTCAGCGAGAACGAGATGATGGTGATCTGTTCCAATGTGGAGCATACCTTCGAGGCTGGTTCCGAAGATACGACCTTGATGCAGTTGGAGTTCCTGCCGGAAGTCTTCTCCCGCTTCAATCCGGACGGGCACGGGCAGACGAAGGATCTGGCGCCTGTCACGATCTTTTCCGAAGAAAACCGGTTGATCAAGATTGTGAATAACGTCCGGATCATGCGCGCCGTGCAGCGTATTGTCAACGAGATGAACCAGAAGAGCAAATACTACCAATATCTGGTTGTCATGTACTATGCCGAGCTGCTGATCCTGATTTACCGTTATCTCGATGAGGCCTATCTTCCGATTTGTACAAACGATTCGTTGAAAAAGGCGATCTCCTATATCCGTTTGAACTACCAGTCCGATATCACGATCAGCGATGTCGCGTCGCAAACCGGAGTCGGAGAACGGTACTTGCGCAAACTGTTCTCCCAGTACCTGAACCTCTCCCCGCTGGACTACCTGAACCAGATCCGGATCAACAAAGCGATCGAGCTGCTGCGGAACACGGAGATGTCCGTCAAGGAGGTATGCTTTGCCTGCGGTTTCCAGTCCCCCCAATACTTCTCCCGTATCTTCAAACAACAAATGGGCATCTCTCCGCGGGAAGTGACGAAATAGAGAGTGCCGTTTTCTCTACTTTTTCCCTTGTTCTGTTCCTCGTAGCATAAGCAACCGGGAGCTTTACTGCCGTATCTTCTTCCCTCCGGGCTCTATCTTTGCAGGTAGAAAGACGAACTGTAAAAAGGAATTCACAATGAAAGAATGGAAAGACGATAAAGCCCTGTTTGCCTTGATAAAGGAAGAGCTTTACACCGCAGTGGTCGGTGATATTATGGATAAGATGGGCTATACCCGCCAGTTTTTGTCTCCCCGTATCCGTCCGCTTCGTGACGGCATGCTGGTGGCCGGACGTGCCATGACGGTATTGGAAGCCGATGTGCTGGATGCCGGAAAGGAGAAAGGGGTGAACCCGGTGCTGAAACGCTCCTTCGGCCTGATGCTCGAAGCGTTGGACGACCTGAAGGAAGACGAGGTATATGTTTGTTCCGGCTCTTCCCCTGCTTATGCCTTGTGGGGCGAGCTGATGAGTGCCCGTGCGATCCAGTGCAAGGCAGCCGGAGCGGTTGTCAACGGCTACTCCCGCGATACGAAGGGGATTTTAGCATTGGATTTCCCTTGCTTCTCTTATGGCCCCTATGCCCAGGACCAGGCGCCGCGTGGAAAGGTGATCGACTACCGTGTGCCGATCGAGATGGAAGGCGTACGGATCAATGACGGGGATATCCTGGTCGGCGACATCGACGGCGTATGTGTCGTGCCCCGTGAGATCGAGGAAGAAGTATTCACCCGCGCCTTGGAGAAAGCCCGTGGCGAACGGATGGTCCTGAAGAAGATACAGGAAGGGATGAAAGCCCGTGACGCTTTCGATACATACGGAATAATGTAAGATGATATAATAAGGAGACAATACAATGAAGATTACAGACGTAAAAGTATGGTTGGTCCAGGGCATCAAATATAACTGGACATTACTGAAGATCTATACCGACGAAGGCTATACCGGCGTAGGCGAGGCCACCAACTGGCCCGGCAGCCCGATCGTTTTCGAAGCCGCCAAGCATGCCGGGCAACGCATCATCGGCCTCGACCCGATGAAGACCGATTTTATCTGGACGAAGCTCTACCGCGACCTGAACTGGATCGGCCCGTACGGAGCCAGCCTGTGTGCGATCAGCGGTATCGACATGGCGCTGCTCGACCTGAAAGCAAAGGTGTTGGGCGTTCCCTGCTACGAACTGTTGGGCGGGGCTTACCGGAAAGATATCTTGCTCTATGCCAACTACTGGTTTACGGGCGGCGGACACAACGAGGCGGACTATGCCGCCCAGGCACGCCGTGTCATGGACGCCGGTTTTACGGGGCTGAAGTTCGACCCCTTCGCCCACACGAACTATTTCTATGGCGAAGACCTTGCCTCCAACTTGACCCTGACGGCGGAACAGCAGGACTTGGCGTTCAACGTCTCCAAAGCCGTGCGCGAGGCTGTCGGTCCGGAATGCGATATCATGATCGAGACACACGCGATGCTGAACTACCGGGTTGCCGTCAAGATGGCGGAACGCTTGGCAAAGCTTGATATCACCTGGTATGAGGAACCCGCCGGCCCGGAAAGTTCGCAGACGCTCCGTGCCATGCGCGAACGCATCCCGTCGGATGTCGCCATCTGTGTAGGCGAGCGCCATTACACCCGTTTCGGCATCCGTTCGCTGTTGGAAAAGCATGTGTGCGACGTGATCATGCCCGACATCACCCGTTGCGGCGGACCGTCCGAGATGAAGCGGATGGCTACGATGGCGGAGGCCTACAACGTCCTGATCGCCCCGCATAACCCGAACGGCCCTCTCTCGACACTCGCCTCTTCGCATGTCTGCGCCGCTATCCCGAACTTCTTCCGTCAGGAGTTTATGTTCAACGATGTCCCCTGGCGCGACACGGTGATCGACCATCCGATAGCCGAGATGGTCTATGACGGCCACCTGCACCTGTCCGACCGTCCCGGCCTGGGCGTGGACCTCGTTGAAGAGGAGATGGAGAAACACCCCGGCATCACGACGGATGCTCCCGATAACTTTTATATCTGATCCCTATGAGCTTTGTACTCGATTATAAAGATAAGGTAGTCCTGGTCACCGGAGTCTCCTCCGGGATCGGCTTAGGTGTCGCCAGGGAGTTCGCACGGGCGGGCGCCCATGTGGCAGGCTGTTCGCGCAAGTCTCCGGACGACGCGAGCGTGCAGGCTTTCCGCGAGGCGGTAGAGCAGGAGGGCGTACGCTCGTTCTACCGCCCCGCGGATGTGACGGATGCGGAGGAGCTGAAAGGCTTCGTCGAAGATACGGTCCGTACCTTCGGACGTATAGACATGGTTGTCTCCAATGCCGGCATGAACGTGTTCGAGGGAGCTGAAGGTTGCACGGAGGAGCGTTGGCATTACAACCTCGATCTGAACTTAGCTTCCCACTGGCGTCTGGCCCGGCTCTGCAAGTCCTATCTCGAAAAGAGCGGCGAAGGCGTCCTGCTCCTGATGACCTCCAACCATGCTTTCAGTTCCATCCCCGGATGCTTCCCTTATAACGTGACGAAAACGGCTATCACCGGCCTGGTGCGCAGCCTGGCGATCGAGTGGGGGCCGGCTGTCCGTACGGTGGGGGTGGCTCCCGGATTTATCGATACGGCGGGCAACGACACTTGGTTCGACTCTTTTCCCGATCCCGAAGCGGAACGCCGGCGGACGATCGACCTGCATCCTGTCAAACGGATCGGGACGGTCGAGGAGGTAGGGGCGTTATGCGTCTATCTCGTCTCCCCGTATGCCCGGTTTATCAGCGGGACGACGATCCTGATGGACGGTGGGCGCTCGGCGTTGATGCAGGATGAATAAAAAACAGATACCATGAACACGATCGACTTAATAATCTTTATAGCCTACTGTCTCCTGATCCTCTGTGTCGGCCTTTTTGTCTCACGCGGCAAGAAGGGGGACGAGCGGGATGCCGGCGATTATTTCCTCGCCGGGCGCGGGCTTGCCTGGTGGGCGATAGGCGCTTCCATCATCGCTTCCAATATCTCCGCCGAACAGTTTGTCGGCATGTCCGGCTCCGGCTATGCCATCGGGCTGGCGATGGCGACCTACGAATGGATCGCCGCCCTCGGACTGATCCTCGTGGCGAAGTTCTTCATCCCGATCTTTTTGGAGAAGAAGATCTTCACCATGCCCCAGTTCCTCGAAGAGCGTTTCGACAAGCGCGTCAAGACGGTGATGGCGGTCTTCTGGCTGGCTGTCTTCATCTTTATCAATCTTACTTCCATCTTGTACTTGGGAGCCTTGACGATCGAGAAGGTGATGGGGATCCCGATGCTCTACGGCATAATCGGGCTGGCGGCCTTTGCCGGTATCTATTCGATCTACGGAGGATTGAAGGCGGTGGCGCTGACGGATGTGGTCCAGGTCGTGTTCCTGGTTGGCGGCGGGCTGGTCACGACCTATATCGCCCTCGACCTCCTCGGGGAAGGCGACGGCGTGTATCAGGGCATGGCCAACCTCTATGGCGAGGCGAGCGATAAGTTCCACCTGATCCTCGACAAGTCGCATCCCGGTTATAAGGACCTGCCGGGTATCTCCGTGATCCTCGGCGGTCTCTGGGTGGCAAACCTTTATTACTGGGGATGCAACCAGTATATCATCCAACGCGCGTTGGCCGCCAAGTCGGTGCGGGAGGCGCAGAACGGGATGCTCTTCGCCGGTTTCATCAAGCTGTTCATCCCGCTTTTGGTCGTGATTCCCGGCATTGCCGCCTTTGCGCTGGAGGCTCCGTTAGAGAAATCGGACGAAGCCTATCCGTGGTTGCTCGGCAACCTCCTTCCGGTAGGGGTGAAGGGGGTGGCGTTTGCTGCCTTGACAGCCGCGATCGTCAGTTCGCTCGCTTCGATGATGAACAGTATTTCCACGATCTTTACGATGGATATCTACCGTTCCTATTTCCGGAAAGAGGCCGGGCAGAAGGAGCTGGTCCATACCGGACGTTGGGCGAGCTTCGGCTCGTTGCTGATAGCCGTGCTGATCGCCCCGATGCTGTCTGGGTTGGATCAGGCGTTCCAGTATATCCAGGAGTTTACCGGCTTTGTCAGTCCCGGCGCCCTGTCGGTCTTCCTGGCAGGCTTCTTCTATAAACGGGCGACGGCAAACGGGGCGTTGGCGGCGGCATTGGGCTCGTTCGTCTTCTCCTTCGGCCTGAAGTTCCTCTTCCCCGGATTGCCCTGGATGGACCGCATGGGGCTTGTGTTCCTGATGTGCTGCGCGCTCATCGTCCTGCTGGGGAAAAAGGGCCAGCCGGCCAACGCTTATACGCGCCATGACCCGGCTTTGTTCCATACTGGCCGGATGTTCAATGTAATGTCGGTAGTCATACTGGCGATATTAATAGGCTTTTACTACTTTTGGTGGTAAATTTATACACATGTAATAATAGGCACATAAAATGAAACAGATAAAGACAATCCTATTCGCTTTCGGTTGCAGCTTCCTGCTGTCAGGCACGAAAGCATTCGCACAGGTAGAGAGGCTTCCCGAAGCCTCCTATCCTGTCTTGCAGGAATTGGCCGGTGTCGAAACGCCTGCCGTCCTGCTGAGTGGAACCTGGCAGTTCCGGTATTCTCCGGATAGCAAGTGGGACAAGATACAGGTTCCCGGCGAGCCTGCTATGCAGGGCTATGCCATCGAGCACGACAAGCCGTTCACCTACCGGAAGTCGTTCACCGTCCCGGCCGATTACGCCGGCAAGCATACGATCCTGCGTTTCGACGGCGTCTACAGCCATGCCCGCCTGTTTGTGAACGGCACGTTCGTTCGTGAACATCATGGCGGCTTTACCCGTTGGGATACGGATGTCACCCCCTTCGTCCGTCCCGGAAAGAAAAACGAGATTCGCCTCGAAGTGACGGATCGCCTGGACGATATTTCCTATGCCTCCGGCTATGCCCATCATCCGATCGGGGGAATCCTGCGCGATGTAACCTTGTTCGCATTACCCGAAACCTGCTTGTATGACTTCTACGCCGAGACACATCTGGATGCTGCTTACGAGGATGCCGTCCTGAAGATCGGCTACAGCAGCCCGGTTGTCGGAGGTGCGGAAGTCGCCTATACGTTGACCGAGCCGTCCGGCAGACGCTATCCGTTGGCGCAATCCCGGTTTCCCCTGGAAGAGGGCGGGAACATGAATGAACTGCCCGTGAAGAACCCCTTGAAGTGGGATGCCGAACATCCGAACCTCTATACGCTGACCATCACCCTCAGCAAGGACGGAAAGGAGATCGGTCGTTTCGACCGCCGTATCGGTTTCCGTGATGTGAAGATAGAGAAAGACCGCATGTTGGTGAACGGCATGCCGGTGAAGTTGCGCGGGGCCTGCCGCCATGATATCCACCCGACACTCGGCCGCACGACGACTGCCGAACTGGACAGCCTCGATGTGATCCTCTTCAAACGTTCCAATATGAACTTTGTCCGTACCTCGCATTATCCTCCCACGGAACGTTTCCTGGAGTATTGCGACCGCTACGGCATCTATGTGGAGAGCGAGACGGCTGTCTGTTTCGTCGATACCTACCGGCAGAAGAACTATGCGCCGGGCAAGACCCAGGACAGTGCCGAGTTTACGCCCCGCTATCTCTCGCAATGCCGCGAGATGGTGAAGTCGTTCCGTTCCCATCCCTCCATTCTGTTCTGGTCGATCGGTAATGAAAGCGTGTACGGCACGAACTTCCAGCAATGCTGGGATTGGGTGAAGGCAACCGACAAGACTCGCCCGGTTATATTCAGCTATCCCGGATCGGTCGGCGAGAAGGAGCCTGTCTATGATATCCTGAGCATGCACTACCAGGATGTAAACGGAAACCTGAACCAATGGAACCGCTCTACCCATGGTTTCCAGGGGGAAGGGATACCTGCCCTGTTCGACGAATGGGCGCACCCGGCGTGCTACACCTACGCTACCTTGCAGGAAGATCCGAATATCCGCGAGTTCTGGGGGCATTCGATCGAAAGGATGTGGAGCGGCCTCTTTGATGCTCCCGGCGGCTTGGGTGGTGCGATCTGGGGATATGTGGATGAAACGTTTATGCTGCCCGAACCGAAAGTAGGGACTGCCTTCTGGAAAGAGTTTGCCCGTACCGCCAAGCCGGAGGATTATCAGGGTAAATGCGTCGGCTACGGAGAGTGGGGGATCGTCGATGTCTGGCGCCGTGAGAAACCGGAGTTCTGGGCTACCAAGAAAGCCTATTCACCCGTCCGCCTGATGACGACCGAGGTGGCTTCCTTCCTGTCCGGACAACGTTTGTTGCTTCCGTTGTACAACCGCTTCGACCATACTGACCTGGATGAGATCAAGATACGTTATACCTACAAAGGTGTGGAGAAGGAACTTCCCGCTCCTTCCATCGCTCCTCACCAAAAAGGACTGTTGGTAATCCCTGCCGAGGCTTGGGAGGAAGGCGAACTGTTGTCAATTTGTTTCTATACAGCTACGGGTGAGTTATTGGATGCCGAACAAGTTTCATTGGGCAGCGATTACCACGTTCGCCTTGCCGATTCGGAAGCATCTCCGGTAAACGGTGTGTTGCAGGTAGAGGAAACCGCCGGTATGATGACGATTAAAGGAGACGGTTTCGAGATCCCTTTCTCCAAAGAAACCGGCCTGATCAGCAACGCGACCTCCAAGGGACAGGTCATCATCGAGAAAGGCCCGTTCCTCCATCTCGACATCAATCTGAACCATCTGACTGGAGCCGAAGTGCGTAAGAGCGCCCGGAAGTTCCTGACCTCCGACAGCGATTGGAAGAAGCAGAGCTTGACCTATACCCGCAAAGAGGGAGCGGTGGAAGTCGCCCTCTCCGGCTTCTATCAGGATGTACAAACGGATATCCTGATCCGGATATCTCCCGCCGGGGAAATGAATGTCAGCTATGTCGTTGCGGGACAGCCAAACGGTTACCTGCGTGAGACGGGCTTGTCTTTCTACTTACCCGAACGTCTGGACTATCTGCAATGGGAGCGTAAAGGTATGTGGAGTTGTTACCCCGAAGGCGCTTTTGCCGGAAACACGGGCGAGACTTCCCTTTATAACCCGAAGCAAGTGCGATATGGCGAGAACCCTGCTCAACCCTGGTCGGCCGATACGCACAACTATTACTATTGGGCGGATGCCGGTGCAAACTGTGACCGTCCGTTGACGCAAATGGCAAAGGGTATGAAGGAGAACATCTATCGCTATACCCTTTCCGCTACAGGTGTGAAGGCAGGGCTTACGGTTTGTTCACCGGACGCATCCCTGGCTTGCCGCACCTCCAAAAGAGGAGACGGGCAGTTGATTCTTTACATTAATAATCGTTGGGATTACCCGGAGATTGCCTGGGGCAACTATTGCAAGACGTTGGAGGCGGTGCCTTGCTATGGCGAGATGAAGATACGGTTCTGATTAAATTAATAAGAGAAGATAGCATGGAACTGTGTCAAAACTGCCTTGTCCCTGCGCTTGACGCGGGGCCGCAAAAGAACAGGCCTTATTAATCAGATATTTATAGGGTCAGTTCTAATGCGATCCCGCGTCAAGCGCGGGAACGGGGCAGTTTTGACACAGCTCCACGTATTGTTTAAAGATGGAGTTTCCCCTTGATCGCCTTCGGTATCGCGTCCTTATGGACCATCACATAGATGGTTTTGGCGCGGACGAAGCTCTCGGACATGTTCAGGTAGCCGCCGAACTTGTTGCGGTCGGTTCCCCATGAGTTCTTGGTGATGTAGTATTTCGTGCCGTTCTGGTCTTTGGCGATGCCGGTCAGGTGCATCAGGTGGTCGTCGGTGGTCACGAATGATTCGAATCCGGCCTGGCGCACTTCCGGGGTCACGTTGATTTCCGGGTAGGGACGTTCGAACTTGAAGACCTCTTCTAAGCGTTCCTTCTCCCCTAATTTCTCGAAGCGTGCGCGATCCGTATTCGACAGGTCTTCCACCTTCTTCACTTCCGGGTTGATGGCGACACCGTTCGTAAAGGAGAATCCTTTCTCGCTCACGTCTCCGTCCCAGCAGACCGTATAACCGTTGTTCAGGGCATAATCCACCGTTTGCATCATCTCGTCGAGCGGCAGGTTATACATCAGGGAATGTTCCCAGTTGTCCGGCACTTCCACGTCGAACTTCACATAATACGGATGATGCGTGAAGCTGGTCAGTTCGATATAGTCGTTCATATTCAGTCCTAAGGATTCGGCGAATGACTTCGGCGTATATTCCTTTCCTTTATACGTGAACTTCTCCGGCAGCTTTCCCAGATAGGTGTCGAACAGGTTAGCAATCAGCTTGTCATATTCCGGACTGCGCTGTTTCGCCTTCACTGCCACATCGGCGATGGCGTGCATGTAGCGAACCATCTCGCTGTGGTTATGCTTCTCGGAGTCGTAGTTGATACCCGTATATACCTCTTCCGGGACGATCCCTACCTGGCGGTACGCATTCATAAAGGTATGCGAAAGGCTGCCCTGCCCGATATTACCGTCCCCGCGACGCAGGTAGTTGTCCTGCAACTGGTTCATGTATTTCTGGCGGACGATGAACATCTCCGAAAGGTCATACGTGCCTTTCCCCATACGAAGCAGTTCGGATTCCATAAACGACGTAGTGGCAAAGCACCAGCAAGTCCCTGTTGCCGCTTGGTTCTTAACCGGGGTAGCGGGAACCGTTACCACTTCCGTAAACTGGTACCCCTGACCGAACGTTGCCGAAGCAGAGAAAGCCAGCATGCAAGATAGAATAAGTGATTTCATGTATATAAAGATTAAATTATTAATTATCGTGTCTTGGAAAGCAACTATTATCTATTATATGAATATCGGTCAATTGTCAATTGTTCAGAATCCCCTCGCGAACATCTTCCAGAACTCGTCCGCCATCTCCTGCCAGCGCAGGATTGTCGCTCCTGCGAAGTCGGCCGTGTAGCCGGTCAGGAAAGCCCGTGCGGTCTCTTCCCCTTTGCTGTCCTGCAACTCTTTGTAGCGGTTTTCCACGAAAGGCATTTCGGATAAGCCCTTTTCCTCGAAATGGGCGACCGCGCCGTTGATCTTCTCTTTGGTCAATCCCCAGCGGACCGTAGCCAGTTTGTTTGCCGTCCGGTATTTCCATACGATGGCATCTTCACGGTGGCGGTGTTGTCCGCAGATACCGAAAGCAGCCGGCAGGTCGGTCGTACCGGAGAAGACCGGGATACGCGGGCTCTGCCCCGGATTGTCGAACGACAGCCAGGCAACGCCGCCCACTGCATCCGGCAACCAACTGCGAAGCTGTATCACGTGCGAGTAGGAACATTGCGGAACCGCCACTAAGCGATTGCGTGTCACCGTCCCTTCCTTCACGCCGTTCAGCATATTCAGCATATCTGTTCCCATCCAGGGGTTAGCCGCCGGACTTGTGATCGTATCCGTTTCCTTCGTCTCCTTGTTCTTGACAGCCACTTTCAGATTCTTCGTCATGTCCCATTCCGTCCCTTCATACGTCTGGCGTAGCAATGCCATCACATCCGTTACGGCAACCGGCTTGTCCGGCTTCACGCTGATCGGCAGCTCTTCCGAGTCGTACGACAGTTGGAGGGAAGGGGCAAGCGCATTCAGAATGAAATACTCGCGGATGCTGAACGCCTTCGGTTCACCGAAATAGTTGCCTCCGCTGTAAGCTTTCCAGAACTTGAACGGCTCCTTGCCGTCCCAGAACTCCATCTTCTTAGCAACAGAAAATACGTTTTCGGAAGCCATATAGTTATCCCTGTCCTTCAGGTCGAGCGTCGAGATACGCGAGATATTGGCCGACACCCCCACATGATCGTCCGGGATGCGGACAGCCGCCCATACACCCCCGATCTTGTCCGGCCCCTCGCCGAACACCTCGAAATGCCAGACCTCGTTCGGGTCGGCGATCGTCAGGCATTCGCCCGAATCCCCGTATCCGTATTCGGCAACCAATTGCCCGATCAGCCGGATCGCTTCGCGTGCCGTCGTGCAACGCTGCAAGGCTATCTTTTCCAACTCCTCGATCATGAACATACCTTTCTTGTTCTGCAACTCTTTGCGCCCGGAGATGGTCGTTTCGCCGATACCCAACTGTTTTTCGTTGAGGCAAGGATAGGAGGTGTTCAGGAACTGGTAGGTCGAGCGGGCTTCCGGTATCGTTCCTTTCAATTCCATATTCGTGCGATCGGCAGGATATTCGGTGTGCATGCGGCCGTTATAGATGGCGACTGTCGTGTCGCGCTCGTAGCGTGCTGCCGGGACGATCTCCATCCAGGTGCGATAGTTCCCGTCGCAGGTGTGACTGGTCATGACCGAACCGTCGGCCGATGCTTTCTTGCCGACCAGGATGCTTGTACAACTTTCAGGAGTGTTGACCGGTCGGGAGTATTCGATTTCCTGGGCCCGAAGGCTGTTCCCGTAACAGATAAGTACAATAAGAAGGATAATTAGTCTATTCATGGCATTATCTTTAATTTTGTGGCTAAAGATATGAAATTTTCATATATTTGCTACCCCTTGCCGGGGGATTAATCCCCCGGTAAAAGAGGAATATCCCTGTAAGGAAATGATTAAATATAAATATGCCATGAAGAAACTAATTTATTTAAGCACATTACTATTTCTATTCGTGTTGCCGATGATGGCACAACAACCTTTGTTCCCGACACCCGCAAAAGTGCAGAACGGGAAAGGCTCTTTCGTTATCGGAAAGAATCTCCAGGTACAAGGCAATGGCGGATATGCCGACAAGTTAGCCGCCGGACTGCAAACCGAGTTGAAAGAAGCCGGTTTGCAATCGTCACCCGCCAGCGGAACCATCCGTCTGGAACTGACGGACGACTGCAAGATGGCTGACGAAGCCTATACGCTTGTCGTCGAACCGAACAGCATCCTGCTGCAAGCCTCCTCCGAAGCCGGCCTGTTCTATGCGAAGGAAGCCCTTCTGCAACTTTCCCGTTTCGGCAAAGGTAACGTGCGTGCCTGTAAGATACAAGATCAGCCCCGCTACGGCTGGCGCGGTTTCATGCTCGACGAGAGCCGCCACTTCTTCGGTAAAGAGAAGGTAAAACAATATCTGGATATCATGGCGTCCCTTCGCCTGAACGTCTTCCACTGGCACCTGACCGACGAACCGGGCTGGCGCATCGAGATCAAGCGTTATCCGAAGCTGACCACCGAAGGAGCTGTCGGCAACTGGCACGACCCGAAAGCACCCGCTACGTTCTACACCCAGGAAGAGATCAAGGAGATCGTTGCCTATGCAGCCGATCGCCACATCATGGTCGTTCCCGAATTCGACATGCCGGGCCATGCTACTGCTGTCTGCCGTTCCTATCCTGAAATCTCCGGTGGAGGCGAGGGCAAATGGCAACATTTCACGTTCCATCCCTGCAAGGAAGAGACGTTTGAGTTTATCAGCAACGTGCTCGACGAGATCGTCGCCCTGTTCCCGTCTCCCTATATCCATATCGGAGGCGACGAGGTGCACTACGGCAACCAGAGCTGGTTCACCGATCCCGAAATCCAGCAGTTCATCAAAGATAAGAACTTAGGTAACGAAACGGGCCTTGAACAGTATTTCATCCGCCGTGCCGCCGATATTGTCGCCTCCAAGGGCAAGACCATGATCGGCTGGGACGAGATGATCGATGCCGGTGTCTCTCCCGACAAGGCTGTCATCATGTGGTGGCGTCACGACCGCAAACACCAGTTGGTGAAAGCGCTCGAAAACGGCTACCGGGTGATTATGACCCCGCGCCGTCCGTTGTATGCCGACTTTATCCAGTACGGCGGTCATAAGGTGGGCCGTGTGTGGGGCGGTTACAACACGATCGAGGACATCTACCGTTTCCCCGAACCGATCATCCATCTGACACGCGATTATGAAGACCAGGTGATGGGCCTCCAGTTCTCCCTTTGGACGGAACGGGTCGCTGATGCCAAGCGTCTGGACTATATGACTTTCCCCCGCCTGGTAGCTGTCGCCGAATCCGCCTGGACTCCTGCCAAGTCGAAGGAATGCAGCCTCTTTATGCAGAAGCTCCCTTACTTCCTGCAATTCCTCGGTGAAAAAGGCATCTACTACTTCAACCCCTTCAACCCCGAATCTACACCCGAACCCAGTGCACCGGACAAGGACGATGTGTTGAAGAATGGATAAGATATATATGAAAAAGTGTATATTTGCGTCTGACGTAACAGAAAGATAAGAAAGGAAAACTGATATGGATTCGGATGTCAAAAACAAAGTGGAATATATCATTGCTGTGATAAGTGAGTTTGCTGCGGCACACTCACTTAACACATTGCAAGCCTATCGCTACTTGGAGAGGTTCAAAGGCCTCGACTTTGTGAGTCGTTTCTATAATGTGGAGCATACACTCTCGTTTGAAGACGTAATAGAAGATCTTACAGCATATTGCCACAGGAAAGGAGGGGCATTGGTATGATATTGTATCATGGCTCAAACACAGACATTGCAGAGATAGACCTTTCGGTGTCAAAGGTAGGTAAAGATTTCGGATGCGGTTTTTATCTTTCGGCTGATAAGGAGCAGGCTTTGGAACTTGCTGCCCGGAAAACGGAACAATTGGGAGTAGGGACCCCTATGTTGAACTCTTATGAATTTGACGAGAATAGTTTGCACGGCAGAGGTCTGTCGGTTCTCGAATTTCAGGAATACAGTAGGGAGTGGGCCGAGTTTGTGTTGATGAACCGCCGGAATCGAACGCGTGTACCCTCGCATAGCTACGATATTGTTATTGGCCCTATTGTAAATGATTCGGTTGGCTTTCAGATACGACGGCTCACTTCCGGGTTGATAGATATGGATAAGTTTCTTGAAGAACTTAAATATATGAAGGGAGTGACTATGCAGTACCTTTTCGGTACGGAGAAGTCTATCCGATATTTAACCAAAGTAAGTGGATTATGACCAAAGAACAATTTATGATAGAGGAGATTTCCAAGGAAATCGTACTGTTGCTTATGGAAGAGCACCAAATGGATATGCGTGAGGCTCTCAAGGCACTCTATACCTCTGATACATACAGCCGGCTCATAAATCTTGATACAGGGCTATATGCTCAGAGTACAGCCTATGTGTATGAATATCTTGAAAAAGAATTAGTAATGGGGAAAATGGTGTAAAGAACTTCCGGTCCCCGAACCCGGTGCCCCGATGTGTTGAAGAATGGATAAGATACAAAGCACTGTCTTTTGCCGTCTGCTTCAGCAGACGGATGAATAAATATCCGGCTTTGCCGGTTCCTCTGTGGGGGTTAGCCCCTTGAAAATAAGATATATTTTTTTCTTCCTCCCGTCGGCTTCAGCCGACGGCAAGGGATATAGGTTCCTATTGCTTGGATTATATGCTGGTTTTTTTTTAAAAACGGCTCATTTTGTCCCCTTTTTGGAAAAAGTGCAAAAAAAGGGGCTGGTAGAGGCTTGCCGGAAAACATATCTAAACAATTGATTACAATCTATATAGTGAAGTCTTTTATATACTGATGGAAAGTACATTTTTTACCCTCTTTTTAAGGGTAGTTTTTGTCTTGTTTCTTGCTTGTATATTATTGGGAATGAATAAGATAGATGGCTTTTTCCAAAATGACTAAAAAAACGTACGTTTAAATTCGTCATAATTCAGCTACAAAAATACAACTACTTTTTAAACCTGCAATTCTTTCTTCAAAGTTTTTTCCTTTTCTATATCGTTTCTTATCAATTAGATAGCCTTAGCTGTACGAAAAACCGCCTTTTGGCGACAAACCTTCCGAACCTTCTCCCAAAATGACGAATTTAAACGTACGTTTTAGCTGTCAAAATACAGATGTTAACATCTATCCATATAAGGTGGGCGGCTAAGGTTTGGATGATATTATTTCAATATTCATAGTATTATTAATTTAAATGTTTAAAGTATGAAGAAGAGAATCTTTACTCTTATGACGGCGGCTCTGCTCATGGCAGGTCCTGCTTTCAATGCTGCCTATGCTGGTGCTGTGACTCCGGTTGCTTACTCAAGCGTTGCTGGAAATACAAAGTTGGCCAATGGCATGAAGTTTTATCTAAAAGCCGGATGGGTTACATCTGGTGATGCATTTGCAACCGTTAAAGAGGTTACATTGTCGGATAACAAAACAAAAGTTTGGACTATTGCCGGTGAAACAGAAACTGATATTGCAAAAGCTGCTGTGTTTGAAGTTGCAGACTTTCAGAAGGTAGGCCAGAAATATACCTTTACACTGAAAGTGGATGGAAAACCTATCTATTTGGGAACTGGCGGTACTGTTTCGGCTAATGTTGATGCAAAAACGATTACGTCTACTATGATCGTTGCAAGCGACAAGTTGGCAGAGCTGGCTAAAATCACTCCGGTATTAGACGGTGACGATGTCACTGAAAACGAGCTTTCAGCTTACACTACAAGCGAAGAGTATTCTGCTGAAGACCTGAACGACTACAACTTGAATGGTTTCACTTTTACATTTGAAGCTAAAGAAGGTACGGAATTGGAAGGTAACACTTTTGCCAATCCGATGTATGCAGTGAATGTCGGTTCCGATTTGTATTTCGTTGATGTAAACGGTAGCGATGCCAAAGCATTGAAAGCTTTAAAGGAAAAGGCTTCTGTAACTTTGTCCGATTTGGAGAATAGCAAACTGAAAGTATTGGCTCTGAACAGTGATAGCAAATATGGCACGTCAGGTGAAAAGAAGACTGCTTATAAGATTCTGACTATTGCCGGCGACAAGATCGGTGATGACAAGAACAACGATGCCAAGTTTACAGTAACCGAGTTCGACCAATTGGCTAACGAAGGTGAATTTGAAATCAAGGCAACTGTTAGTGGTACTTCATACCAGATCGGTGCTATCCGTTTCACTACTTCTGATACGAAGACGTATGTAACTACAGTAGATGAAGCTGACAAAGCTAAGATCGCTAAAGCAACTCTTGGTACAAATTCTTACCTGGATGCTTCTGTTCTGTTGAAGGAAGATGCCATGAATGTAGTGAACATCTACTTCACAAGCAACGAGAAGAGCTGGAATGATGAAGAGGGTGCACAGAGAGAATACCACAAATATTTGGTAGCGGATGGGTCTTCTGCAGGTTTGGTTGCATTGGCTCAGAACCATGTAGATTTCACTTCTCCTCTGGCACAGTGGATCGTTTCTGACTTCGATGGCAAATATACATTTACATTGACAAACCGCGAAACGGGTAAGACTTTAGGTCTGCGTTTGGCAGAAGACGGTAAAGAAGGTGGTTATGAAGTGGTAGGTACTGTAACAGGCGGTTATACTGCAATTTCTACGGGCGTGACAAGTTCAACTCCTATTTCCGGTACTTCCGTGAAATTCAATACGATCCCGACTACTCAATATGACAGCTACCGCCTGTTTACGGAAGAAGAGATGGAAGCGGGTATCGCTTTGGTGTTCTCTGGAAAGAATGCCGTCATCGGTGAAAGAGACTACTATGCTTCTATCGCAAACGGCAAGGTCGTTCCGTCAAGAAAAGAAAGTGAAATCGCATTGTTCTATCCGGAAAGAGTAAAAGCGGCTGCTGATCCTAACAAGGGTAAGGAAAACTATGTATTGGACATCAATGAATATGCTTATTTGAATGAAGATGGCGAAGTGGCTACAGGAAAAGATACGTTGATCGTTCCGACTTATCGTCTGGCTACTGCTGAAGATAAATATTGGGGTGCTAACGCTTCAGGTTCAGATGATGCTAAATATGCTTTAGCAGATGCTGCTGTTACAGCTGCTACTGAATGGGCATTTGTCATGACTGCCAACGGTGAATATTCTTTGGCCGAAGTGAAACGTGGAACGAATGGTTCCGCTCAATATTCTGACGTTACCGCATCAAAGGTATGGGGTGTGAAAGGTGTGAATACATCTACTATCGGTTTCAACACGTACAATCATTATAATAATGGCGTAGTAGTTGATGAAGGATTTGCTAACCTGACAATCCTGGTTAACGACAACTCCGACAAATCTCACTTGGTTGCTGAATCTCGCCATGCTTCATTCGACAACAAACTGGGATCTATTGCTATGCAGTTGAACGCTAATGGCATCAATGAAGGTATCTTGAACAGTGAAGGCATGGTCTTCTGGCTGGATACTGTTGGAAATGAAACTCCTGCATTCTATATCTCAAGAGGTGTTGAAGGTCAGAATGAACGTCTGTTCATGTATAATGCGACAGACTCGATGAAGATCTTTGACGAAGGTGAAGCTCAGGAATACTTCAATGAAGCTTATGTTCTTGAAGGAACTTATGATGAAAGTGGCGCAACACCGACTGGCGATGCGAAAGTAATCTTCCGTCCGGCAGTATTGGTTGACAATGATACGTTGACAACGACTGTAGGTGACAAGCTTGTTTCTGTAGTGGCTAAAGATGCCGATATCACGAAAGATCAGGTTGATGGTTTGAAGGCATTCCAGTTCGGCATCTGCTTGGCTGACGAAGATGTAGAAGGTGAATATATTGTTTACAACGGTTCTAAATATGTTTATGCATTGAATGGCAAATTAGGTTTGACTTCCGATCCTCAGAAGGCTATGGTCTTCACTCTCGGCGACGAAACCCCGACAGCCAACGAAGGTGTCGAAGTATCCGAAGTCAAAGTAATTGCCGGTGAAGGCAACGTGACGATTGCTGGTGCTCAGGGCAAGAAGGTTGTTATCAGCAACATCTTGGGTCAGGTAGTGGCTAATACGGTTATTGCTTCCGACAATGCTACGATCGCTGCTCCGGCAGGTGTTGTTGTTGTAGCTGTCGAAGGTGAAGCTGCTGTTAAGGCTATCGTTAAGTAATTGATACTAAAATAATCCCTTACCGGGGGATTCATCCCCCGGTAAAAGAAAGACATTTTTTATAATCAAATAATCTAAATAATACCACGCGGTGTCCATCCGCTTTTTGGCGGAAGGTCCAATTACCCCGTGAGGGAGAACAAGTGGTAGTATTAATACTAAAGTAATGAAATTAAAAGTTCTACTGCTTTTCCCTCTGTGAAGACCG
>OGRU01000734.1_pt1 | contig 28803 bp, 22 predicted proteins | sample 1553541 | NCBI WGS metagenome assembly OGRU01 (sample SAMEA2580068, study PRJEB22360) | human gut metagenome | biome: human gut; feature: human-associated habitat; material: faeces | place: Denmark | collected 2008/2010
CCTGCGTCAGATATCTTTGCCGTGCGTCAGCACGCCTGCAGATATCTTCCTTGTCCTTCACACTCTGCTGAACTGTCTTGATTGCATTATTTTATGGAATTGCTATAGGATACAGATATCAGAAAGTCATAACAGGAGAAAAAGATAAATGAAAATATGTATTTGGTGCACCAAGATATTTGATCTTGGCGGAACTAAGCGAGTTGTCACACTTCTTGCGAATGAACTTGTAAAAGAGCATGATGTGACGATCATGGTATATCAGGACAGATTTAAAGAAGACCGGAATATGTATCATATGAGTGAGGATATCAAGGTTGACTTTATTGATAATAATGAGTTTGTCAATCGACATCATACACCGGCTTTCTGCTGGCGTTATCTTGTTCAGAAACTGAATGCCAAATATGGGATTTTTAATAAAGAAAAATATAATGATATTCTGGCAGATGCGATTTTCCCGAAAAAGACCAGAGAAAAATGGGTAAAATATTTAAATGAGCAGAATTATGATATTATTATCACAACTGCAAGTTTGAGCCTTCGCCTGGGTATGCTGGCGCCGGAGCTGAATGCAAAGACAATCGGATGGCAGCATAACTGTTATGCCGGATATCTTGATGTTCCTAATGTCGTATTCTGGAAACAGGAATGTCTGCTCCAGGAATATCTGCCGAAGCTGGACAGATACATTGTTCTCAGTGACTATGATAAGCGCGATTACAAAAAATTTCTGGATATTGATACAGAAGTTAAAATTAATCCCCGAAGCTTCGTGAGTGAGAGAAAATGCGATCCAAAATCCAAGCGTTTCCTTATGGCTACACGATTTGTATATGCCAAGGGTCTTGATCTGATGATGGAATCTTTTGAAGAGTTCTGTAAGCAGGATGATGAATGGCAGCTGGATATTATCGGAGCCGGTGATCTCTGGAATCAGATTGTGGCGGATGCAAAGAGACGTGGTATTGAGGACAGAGTTAATTTTGTCGGTTATACAAATGAGCCGGAGAAGTACTATCTGAATTCTTCTGTTTTCCTTCTTCCGTCCAGGTGGGAAGGATGGCCGATGGTTATCATGGAAGCCTTTGAATTTGGTCTTCCTGTCATCGCATTCCATACAGGAGCGATGGATCTGATCATCGATGATGGAAAAACAGGATACCTGCCGGAAGCTTTTGATACAAAGAAATTTACAGATGCGATGCTGAAGCTGGCACATGATGAAGAACTCCGCAGAGAGATGTCCAGAAATGCAATCTGGAAATCTGAGGACTTTGCCATTGAGAAGGCAGTTAAAGAGTGGAATCGTCTTTTTAATCGTGTAATGGGAATCAAGACCTTTTATATGAAAAATGAAGAACAGATTCTGGAGTGCAGGGAGAAATATCCGCTTAGAACCAGCTATGCCGAGTTTGTAAAGGAATACCAGATAAGAGATAATACAATTCTTTATGAAGCTTTTGGCGGACGTGGTATGATCTGTAATCCTTATGCTCTGTTTTTGTATCTTCTTGAAAAAGAAGAGTATCAGGATTATACCCATATCTGGGTGCTTGAGGACTTCGAGGATAACAGAAAACAAATTGAAAAATACGAAAAATATCCGAACGTGCGATTTGTAAAATATAAATCAAAGGAATACTGTAAAGAACTTGCGACAGTGAAATATCTGGTAAATAATGTAAGCTTTCCAAGCTATTTCCTTAAAAGAGAAGGTCAGGTACTGATCGATACCTGGCATGGAACTCCTCTGAAGAATATGGGATTTGATATTCCGGGAGCAAATATTTCTCAGGGAAATACAGCAAGAAATCTGCTCAGTGCAGATTATATAGTTTCCTCCGGACCTTATATGACAAAGACAGCATACAAAGATTCGTATAAAATGCAGAATCTGTATGAAGGCACAGTGCTGGAAGAGGGCTTCCCGCGTAATGATAAGCTTTTTGACAGTGACAGAGCAGAAGTGATACAGGAACTTAAGGATTGCGGAGTGGACGTAAAGGAAGATAAAAAGATTATTCTTTATGCACCGACATGGAGAGGCGAACAATACAGCCGTCCGGATACAGATTTGCAGGATGTCTATAAGCTGATCAATGTAATGGAGAACAGTATAGATACAAATGAATATCAGATCTTTGTCAAGCTTCATCAGATCGTATATCACTATATGAAAGAGAATGCCATGGAACCTGGTGATGCGCAGACAAAATTTATTCCTGCAACAATGGATACAAATGAGATTTTGTCAGTGACAGATGTACTGATTTCTGATTATTCCAGTATTTTTTATGATTTCATGTTGACAGGAAAACCGATTCTGTTTTATGTACCGGATGCGGAGAATTTTGAAGATTACAGAGGTCTGTACTTCGGATTTGACAAACTTCCGGGACCGGCAGTGTCTACCCCTGAGAAGCTTGGTGAACTTCTGAAGGATCTTCCGGGAGTGGCTGCTTCCTGTAAAGAGAAGTATGAAAAAGCAAGAGAACAGATATGTCCGAGAGATGATGGAAAAGCATGCAAACGTATAGCAGAAGTCCTGCTTGATGGAAAAGAACCGGTAAATCCGATATATCTGAATCAGACAGATAAAGTAAAACTTCTGGTATATGCAGGAGATTTCAGTGATACACAGGAGACAGAAGCATTCTATGAATTTCTGAACAAAGTGGATTATGAGCATTTTGATGTGACGTTGATCGGGAATGGTGCAAAAGAAGAGGAGTCTTCTGAGAAACTGAATAGTCTGCCAAAAGAAATCAGGGTTTTATACTGGAAGCGTTCCTACCCGGCTACGGACGAAGAATATGTATGTCATAAAAAGTTTATGAAATCTAAGAAAACAGAAGTGCCGGAGATGCTTCTGGATTTTTACAGGCGTGAGCTTCGCAGGATGATCGGAATGTCAAAGTTCGACTATGCTCTGGTATTTACTGATATGAAGAAGTTCTTTCCTGCAATGTCAGGGGCTCTGGATGTGAAGCAGATATTTAATATAGAAAACTGGCAGAATTTGTTGAAGTGTTAAAGCTTCATTAAAGCTTCACAGACGGATCAGAACCTCATTGGAAAGAGGCGGAAAACGGTATATTTTAAAAGATATGTAAGGCAGTCTGGCAGGTATTGGGCCAGGCTGCTTTTCTGAATACGGATCTTGAATTATCATTTTATGGACGCAGATAATTACGCATGGATTTCAGTGCATTTTTTTCGAGACGACTGACCTGTGCCTGGGAGATGCCGATTTCCTGAGCTACTTCCATCTGCGTCTTTCCTTCGTAGAAGCGCAGTTCTATGATATGCTTTTCGCGGCTGTTCAGCCTCTGCATAGCTTCGCGGAGAGCAAGATTTTCAATCCAGCGTTCTTCTTTGTTTTTTTTGTCACTGATCTGATCCATGACATAAAGAGTATCACCGCCTTCTGTATAGACCGGTTCAAAGAGACTCACAGGATTTTGGATAGCATCAAGGGCATATACGATCATTTCTTTTTCGATACCAATTTCCTGTGCAATTTCGGTAACTGTAGGTTCTTTCAGGTGCTGCTTCATATAATTTTCGCGGGTATAGATTGCTTTGTATGCAATATCACGAAGAGAACGGCTGACGCGGATACTGTTGTTATCCCTGAGATATCGCCTGATTTCGCCTATGATCATTGGAACTGCATAAGTGGAAAATTTTACCTGTAAAGTGGTATCAAAGTTGTCAATGGCCTTGATCAGACCAATACATCCGATCTGAAAAAGGTCATCGGCATTTTCACTGCTGTTCTGAAATCGTCGTATTACGCTGAGAACAAGACGTAGATTTCCTTTAATGTACAATTCACGTGCCTGTTCATCGCCGTTTTTGATCCGTCTGAACAGTTCCGCTTTTTCTTCTGCTGTAAGAACAGGAAGTTTCGACGTATTGACTCCGCAGATTTCAACTTTGTTCAGTGCCATCTTATTGAATCCTCCTTATTATCTCTGGATGTAAACCGACTATTCGCAGATATGAGCCAGGATCCTCCGAAATCATTTCAGGAAATAAAAAAAGGACAGTGGCTGCCGAATAGTTGTCATATACTTCAGTAAGAATGATTCTCATATAGCAGTGGATTTATACTTTGACCGGGAAAATATAAAAAATATAGGTCCTTGACAATTCTCTGCGGTGAAATATCAGCCTTTATGGAAACATTTTTCTTCGTCTATTTTCACAAGGATGATATCGTCCCCAATCTGGCTGATACATTCCCAGGGAATGATATATTCATTATCACGTCCGAACAGGCAGCAGAATCTTCCGGGGCCTGGAAGTATAAGGGCGGTGAGTTGACTGCTTTTGCAGTCAAATTCCGCATCAATGGGACATCCGAGACTGCGGCAGGTACAGATATTAATTACTTCTTTTTGCTTTAATTCACAGATTTTCATAAATCAGATACAGTCCTTCCGGTTAAAATCAGACTGTCGTGCCAATGCTTTCAGAATCTGATATGCGTTTGATAACAATTTATGTATTTTTGCAAAAATTTATGCAAGTCCTTTTATTGACACCTTAAATAGAAATACAGTATAATAAAACTATATATAACTGTTTGTATTTGTGTTACTGAGAATGGAGTGAACAGTAACGTATTTGTAGCCGTTTAACCGAATCAAGTATATAGTACATAAGCAGAAAACAGTAATACGAATTAAAGGGGGACGTCGTATGAAGTGTCCATTTTGTAATCAGGATAATACGAGAGTAGTTGATTCCAGACCGGTAGAAGATACCAATTCTATCCGTCGCCGTCGTTTGTGTGATGCCTGCGGAAGGAGATTTACCACATATGAAAAGGTGGAAAGTATTCCGCTTACTGTGATCAAAAAAGATCAGAACAGAGAACAGTATAATCGCAGTAAAATTCAGTCGGGAATTCTGAGAGCCTGCTATAAAAGACCAATATCCATAGATAAGATTGAAGAGATGATGGATGCCATAGAGGGAGAAATCTTTAATACCGAAGAGAAAGAGATTTCCAGCACCAGAATTGGTGAGATCGTTATGGAACATTTGAAAGATCTGGATGCAGTTGCTTATGTACGTTTTGCGTCTGTATACAGAGAATTTAAAGATGTCAGTACTTTTATGGACGAGCTGAAGAAGTTTATGAATTAAATAAGAGTTCTGTGTGAACAGTTAATGTATGAATGCTCTGTGTGAAAGGATTTACGGGCAAATATAAAGAGCCGACGAGAATAATATCCCGCCGGCTCTTTATGTGTATTTTTATGGGGGTAATTAACTAAAATAAATTAAACAATACCCTGAGCGATCATAGCATCTACAACTTTCTCGAAGCCTGCGATATTAGCGCCTGCAACATAGTTGCCTTCCATATCATAACGCTTGGAAGCATCATCAACTTTATGGAAAATATCAACCATGATCTGATGAAGTTTTGTATCAACTTCTTCTGCTGTCCAGGAAAGTCTTGCAGAGTTCTGGCACATTTCAAGTGCGGAAGTAGCAACACCACCGGCATTAGCTGCTTTACCAGGCATAAATATTACACCGTTTGCCATAAGGTAATCAGTTGCCTCGCGGGTAGTAGGCATATTTGCACCTTCTGCAACATATTTGCATCCGTTTGCAATAAGGATCTTAACAGCATCAAGGTCAAGTTCATTCTGGGTTGCGCATGGAAGATAGATATCACATTTGATGTTCCAGATACCTTTTCCTTCTGTATAAGTAGCGCCTTCTACGCGATCTGCGTATTCTTTGATACGTCCACGTTTTACTTCTTTGATATCTTTAACGATGTCAAGTTTGATTCCTTCCGGATCGTAGATATATCCGTTGGAGTCGCACATAGCAACAACTTTACCGCCAAGTTCGGCAGCTTTCTCTACTGCGTAGATGGCAACATTACCGGAACCTGTTACGATGAGAGTTTTACCGGAGATTGTGTCGTTTTTAGCTTTAACCATTTCGTTCAGCATATATACAAGACCATATCCTGTAGCCTGTGTACGGATCAAAGATCCACCGTAGGAAAGACCTTTACCTGTGAGAACACCCTCGTATAATCCGCGGTTTCTCTTGTACTGTCCGTACAGATAACCAATCTCACGTCCGCCTACACCGATATCACCTGCAGGAACGTCCATGTCAGCACCGATATATTTGGAAAGTTCTGTCATAAAGCTCTGGCAGAATGCCATAACTTCTCTGTCAGATTTTCCTTTAGGATCAAAGTTTGAACCACCTTTACCGCCACCGATCGGAAGACCTGTAAGGGAGTTCTTGAAAATCTGTTCGAAACCTAAAAATTTAAGGATTCCCTGGTTTACTGACGGATGGAATCTTAAACCACCTTTGTATGGTCCGATCGCACTGTTGAACTGTACACGATAACCTTTGTTTACCTGTACAACACCTTTATCGTCTACCCACGGAACTCGGAAAGAGATGATTCTTTCAGGCTCAACAAGACGTTCCAGAATGGAAAGCTTGCGGTATTTCTCTTCATTTTTGTCGATTACGACTTTAAGGGAGTCTAAAACTTCCTTTACTGCCTGATGGAATTCAGGCTCATTTGGATTCTGTGCTACGACTCTTTCGTATACTTCTTCAGTATAAGACATTATGATTTCCTCCTCGTCCATCGTATAATTATTTTTTAAATCGACGTTATTATACACTAAAGTGTTACAAATGGAAAGAGCCAAATGAAAATTTTTTTATGAAAATTTTTTGAACAAAATTTGTACTTGCGAAATGCCGCCAAGTATGAGAAAATGTTAAAAATCATCCATACAATTTATAGCAATTTCTAAAAAATACAGTATATTTATAAAAGCTGCGTAAATTCGCACTGTGCGTTTCGGTTCTTATATTGCCATGTATCCGTAAGAAACTGCAAATGGAAAGTCAAGCGGATATTCGCAATCCGCTTCGCTACTTGCTCATAACCGAATAACTGCTTCACAGTTGATTCGGTTAAAAAATGAACGGAGGAATTTAAAATGTTAAGAGTAGGAATTATCGGATGCGGCGGAATGGGAAGAGATCATATCAGAAGACTGACCGAGAAGATCCAGGGAGCAGAAGTAGTAGCTGTTTCAGATGTATTTGAGGAAAGTGCAAAGAAAGCAGCCGAGATCTGCGGCGCAAAAGTTTACACAGACAGCAGGGAACTGATCAACGCAGAGGACGTAGATGCAGTATTTATCGTATCTCCGGGCTTCGCACATGTAGATTCCCTTCTCCAGGCAATTGAAGCCGGCAAGAGGATTTTCTGTGAGAAACCATTATGTACCACTGCTGAGGACTGCCTGAAAGTAGTGAAAGCAGAGGAAGCAGCAGGCAAACATCTCATCCAGCTTGGATTTATGAGACGTTATGACAAAGGCTACCAGCAGATCAAGGAAGCCCTTGCAACCGGAGAGTACGGCGAGCCGCTGATTCTTCACTGTACACATAGAAACCCGGAAGTAGGAACCAATTATAATACTCCAATGGCTGTGCACGATACCGCAATCCATGAGATCGATGTTCTTCACTGGCTGGTAGATGACGAGTATGAATCTGCACAGGTTGTAATGCCAAGAGTAACCAAATATTCTCATTCCGAGCTGAAAGATCCGCAGATCATGATGCTCCGCACTAAAAAAGGTGTGTGTATCGATGTGGAAGTATTTGTAAACTGCAAGTTCGGATATGACATCAACTGTGAAGTAGTATGTGAGGACGGTGCACTGAAAATGGCACAGCCGGCTTATCCGTCTATCCGTAAAAACGCAGCTGTATCCAGTGCCATTGACACAGACTGTTTCGTAAGATTTAAAGATGCCTATGATAAAGAGGTTCAGGATTGGGTTGACAATGCAGAAGCAGGTGTGATCACAGGACCGAACGCATGGGATGGATACCTGGCAGCGATCACAGCAGATGCTCTTGTAAAAGCGCAGGAAACCGGACAGATCGAGAAGATCGTTACAGCAGTTGAGAAACCGGAATTTTATAAATAATTTTACAGAACTCCACCTCATCAAGTGTGAGTTATCATACCAGCTTATTGTCGCAGGCTTTCCCAATGAGCCTGTGGCGGCATTCACCGGCAGAGTCCGATTCCGATACGGTTTTATCGAAACTGCAGCGGGAAATCTGCCGGTGAGAGTAACCAGAAAGATCAGGCTGAAAAGAAATGCCTGCATGCTGGCAAATCGAAAATACGGATAACAAAAATACAAAATAGCACAAACACAAAGCAACAGAAAAATAAAAAAGAAAATAAGAATCGGTAAAGTCTGCATGATCCAACAGAAACAGGGGCGGTTCCCCTGTGCGCAGAAAACAGGACATAGAAATCCAGACAAAGTACACCGGTTTCGGACATATGGAGGGTATCGAAGATGAAATTAGGATTTAATGAAGCAACTGCACTGGAATGCAAAGGACAGTCTCTTATGACAGATCTGGAGATGTGTGAAAAATATGGCTTTGATTACATTGAGATCCGTTTTGACTGCGTAAAAGACTATCTCAAAGAACATACACTGGAAGAACTGGCAGACTGGTTTAAGAATCATCATCTGAAACCATGGGCATACAACACCCTGATTTTCTTTAATCAGAGAGATGAGGCCGGGGAAAAAGAGATCGACGAAGAAGTTGATTTCATTCTGAAAGTTTCCAAAGCCATCGGAATGAAAATGTTGATCACAGTTCCAAGTTTTGATGTAAAAGACAAATCTGTCAGTGAGATCAAAGAAGAAGCAGTTGCACGTCTTCGCTACCTTTCTGACAAAGTGGGCGCAGATATGAAGATCTCCCTGGAGTTCTGTGGTGCACCGAACTGCTCTATCAACCAGTTTGGAACAGCATACGATGTAGTAAAAGCAGTAGACAGAGACAATGTTGGCGTTACCGTGGACACTTTCCATTTCCATGAGATGTGTTCCCGTCTGGAAGACCTGAAAGCAGCAGACGGTAAGAAGATTTTTGCATACCACTTAAACGATTGTGAGGATCTTCCACTTGGCTCCTGTGGAGACGACAAGAGACTCTGGCCGGGAGAAGGCGTGGTAGATCATGCTGGAATCTCGGCAGCACTGAAAGAGATCGGATTTGACGGTGTATGCACCATCGAAGAGTTCCGTCCGGAGTACTATGCAATGAGCCACGAGGACAATGTGAAAAAAGCAGCAGAAGTTACCAGAGATTTTGTACAGAAATATTTCGGATAATTCATTCAGAAAGGTTCGACCTTAAACCGATAGGAGGTAGATACTATGGCTGGTAAGGGAATCCCCGAATTGTTGAATTATAAGCAGAAGGGTAAAGACTTGAATGAATTCATCAAGGTTCCGGTGTCAGAAAAACTTGCGTACTGTTTTGGCGATCCGGCGCTGACTCTGATGTATACCATGACAACAACTCTGCTGATCTATTTTTATACCAATGTTGTTGGAATTTCAGCAGGAGCTGTTGGAATGATCATGCTTTTGTCCCGCATTTTTGATGGATTTTCCGATGTGTTGATGGGAACCATTATCGACAGGACTCATTCCAAATATGGAAAAGCCAGGATCTGGATCTTAAGACTTGCGGTTCCCTATGCGCTGGCAGCGGTGCTTCTTTTTACCATGCCGCCGCTTGGAAACATGGGAAAGATCATCTATGCTTTTGTGACCTATAACATTATGAACACGGTTGTATACACTGCCATCAGCCAGCCGTTCCACGCACTGGGATCTCTGATGAGCCGTGACCGCCGTGAGCGTGATGTGATCTGTAACATCCGTATGGTATTGTCTATCACGGCAAGTATGATCATTACCGCGTTCACGCTGCCGCTGATCAATATCGTGGCAAATGTTACCGGCAACCAGCAGATGGCCTGGATCCTGGTAACAGCAGGTTATGCGATCATTTCCGTCGGCGTGCTTGTGAACACTTACATGGTTTGTACAGAGCGTGTTTCTGCGGCAAAACAGGAAAAAGAAGATATTCCTTTTGTGGAAGCTTTTAAAGCAACCGTTACCAACCGGTATTTCCTTATCGCCCTGGGGCTGATGATCTTTTATACTGCATATCAGATCATCATTGGAACGGACCTTACCTATTATTGTCAGTATGTACTTGGAAATGTAGACCTTGTTATGCCTCTTTCAGCAGCGGAGAAACTGGCAACTGTGGCAGGAATTGCCCTCCTGCCAAAGGTGCTTCCCCGCTATGGAAAAAGAAATCTCATCTGTGCAGGCTGCATCCTGGGTGTTGCAGGACAGCTTCTGTTCCTGATGAATATTACCAGTGTTTCTCTTGGTGTTGTGACCTGTATCATGAGAGGAATCGGAATCGCACCGTTCTATGGCGTGCAGTATTCTCTTCCAAGTGATGCCATTGAGTATGGCCAGTGGAAAACAGGCAAACGTGTGGAAGGTCTGATGTTCTCATCTATGAGCATGGGCCAGAAAGCCGGTTCCGGACTGACTTCCGCTATCATGGGTGGAATCCTTTCCGCTGCATATTTTGATGGCACCAAGGCAACCGCAGCAGAGCAGTCTGCAGAAGCTATCCGTGTGATCAAAGGTTTTTATCTGTATGTTCCGGTAGCAATCTGGGTAGTGATGTTTGTGATCGCGGCCTGCTATCAGCTGGATAAAGTCTATGACAAGATGATGCGGGAACTGATCCAGAGAGAATCCGGAGAAGGAAACGTTTCTGTACCGGGAGAGATCCAGTCCATGCCAGCACCGGCAGTTTCCGGAAACAGGATCAATGTAGCGATTGGAAGACTGTACGGCAGCAGCGGAAGAAAAATCGCGGAGGATGTTGCAAAAGCGCTGGACTGCAGGGTTTATGACCGTCAGATCATCTGTCTCATGGCAGAAAAATTCGGTATGGAAAAAGCAGATCTGGAAAGTGTAAGACAGTATCTGGATTCTTACAATTATGAAGATTCCGAGCTTACGTTTTCCCCGTACGGACATTCATCGGCAGGTGCGGCAGCAGATTATACAGGCGCCCAGATGTTTGAGGTGCAGAGCCGGATCATCCGTGAACTTTCAAAGAGGCGTCCTGGTGTATTCCTGGGAAGATGTGCCAACTATGTGCTTCGCGGAGAACCGCATACATACAGCTTTTTCGTGTATGCAGATGATGATTACCGGGAAAAAGAAGGCCGGGAATATTATAAAGGCCAGTCTCTTGACGAGCTGAAGAAGCGTGACCAGATTCGAAATGAATATTATGAAAAATTTACCGGAATCCGCAGAGACGATCCCCATTATTATGATATGGTGATCAATGTTTCCAAAACAGGTGCAGCCGGAGCGGCCGGTCTGATCCTGGATTATATCAAAAATAAAGAAGAAAAAGGAGGGAATGCGTCATGAAGATCGCATTTGATGTAGATGTGCTTGCAAAACAGATGGATATCAATCGTATGGTCCATCAGGTGGCAGACTGGGGATATAAATATATCGAGCAGTCCCCTCATCCGAGGATCAATCCGTTCTATAAACATCCGCTGTTTTCCAAGGAGTGTGAACAGGAATACAGACAGGCTTTGCGGGAAACCGGCGTGGAGATTTCTTCCTTTATCGTCGTATACCGCTGGTCCGGCCCCACAGAGGAACAGAGACAGTTTGCAGTTGCCAACTGGAAACGGATGATCCAGATCGCCGGAGATATGGGCGTGAAGGTTATCAACACGGAGCTTTCCGGTGATCCGAACCAGCAGGAGATCTGCAATGGTATGTGGTTTAAATCTATGGAGGAACTGCTTCCGCTGATCGAGCGTGAGGGTATCCGTGTGGAAATTCAGTCTCATCCTTATGATTTCTGCGAGCTGAATAATGAGACCTGTGATATGGTAAAATCTTTTCGGTCTCCGAACCTTGGTTATGTGTATTCTTCTCCTCATGGTTTCTTCTATGATGAGGGTAAAGGGGATGTACGGTCCATGCTGAAATATGCAGGAGATGAGCTGACACATGTGTTGTTTGCAGATACTTTTAATCAGACTATGGACTGCCGGTATATTTTAAATCCGCCGTGGCTGAATGGCCGTGGAAAAGCGGATGTGACGGTACATCAGCATCTTGCCATGGGTGAGGGTGATGTGGATTTTGATGGTATTTTTGAAACCTTAAGAGATATGGATTTTGCGAATAAACAGCTGAGGGCGGATGCGCCGAAGGCTGGTGGTGATAATATTGCCTGTGTTTCGATGTTTGGTTTTCCGGAGAAGATGGATAGGCAGGCACCGGAGGCTCGGGAGAGGATTGAACGGGAATTATTAAAATAGTGGTGGGGAAAAATCTGTCGTGCTGGGTGCGGCTGATTTTTTCTTTTTTGATTAGTAAAACGGACGCCCCGGGCAGCGGAATGGATCTGCGGCTGTTTCGGAGTCTAGTGCTGCTAAGCGTCTGAAAGATTGCTAAAAGCATTCAGAAAAATGCAGAACTCGCTGCGCTCAGACAGCTGACATTTTTCTGAATAACGCAATCTTCCAGGCGCTAAGCAGTACTACGGCTCCTGCAAAGGCCAGCAGATCCATTCCGCTGCCCGGGGCTGTGTGTTCAAAGTGGGAAGTTGGATGGGGGTGTGCGTCCGTACAGATTTTGGGAGGGGTAGGGTGGCTGTGTGACGGTGTGGGCGGAGGTATAGGGTTGTTGAGGATGATAAGTTGAGTGGCTGCTCGGTGGGTGGTGGGCCGTCGGGCGCTTCGCTGGACGGCTGCAATGGCTTAGTTTGTATGTGAGATGATGTGTGGGGTATAATGATAACGATTGTTTATATGAAGAGGCGATGTCCGTCCCCCTAACGTCAGCTACCCGGAATTAAGTCTTATAATCAGGAAGTTACCTTTACATTTAACGTGATAATAACAATTAGATACTTGACCTAAAGTAAACTTTAGATGTTAAAATATAAAAAGTAACGTGTGAATGACAGGAATGTAGAGAGGATAGAAAATGAGTGTAGAGAATATAAAAACAGATAAAGAATTAAAGGGTGCGTATCTTACAGGAGAGCGGCCTTTGTTTCATGGGAAGAAGTTGCATATTGAACAGACGATTTTTAATGATGGAGAGTCTCCGCTTAAGGAGAGTCGGGATATTGTATTGGAGAACAGTTCGTTTCAATGGAAATATCCGCTCTGGTACAGCAAAAATATAGAGGCGAGGGATTGTACCTGGCTGGAGATGGCGCGTTCTGGGGTGTGGTATACGGATCATATCCGGATCGAGGATACGTTGATTGAGGCGCCGAAAAATTTCCGCCGCTGTCATGATGTGACTCTTGATAATGTGTATCTTGCCAATGCGGCAGAGACGTTCTGGAACTGTGAGGGTATAAAACTTGCACATGTACAGGCCAGGGGTGATTATTTTGGCATGAACAGCACAAATATCACCATCGATGATTTCAAACTTGTTGGCAACTATGCTTTTGATGGTGCAAAAAATATGGAAGTCCATAATGCCAGAATGTTGTCAAAAGATGCTTTCTGGAACAGCGAAAATGTTACGGTATATGATTCTGTGATTCATGGAGAGTATCTGGGCTGGAATTCAAAAAATCTCACATTTATCAACTGTACCATAGAAAGTCTGCAGGGACTGTGTTATATTGAAAATCTGAAAATGATCAATTGTACCCTTTTGAATACAACTCTGGCTTTTGAGTATTCGAAAGGGATCAATGCACAGATCAACGGCAGGATCAAAAGTGTCATGAATCCGTCAGAAGGCAGGATCCAGGCAGATGAGATTGAAACACTGATTCTGGATCCGGAAAAGATCGATCCGGCTGAAACCGAAATTATCTGTCCCACAGTTGGGGAAAAGCTGGATAAAGCGCCGGAAGCATAAAAGCTCTGACAGATACAGAAAGGAAAAAGAAATGAGCATATTTGACGAAAAAACAGACCGCCGTCATACTGGCTCCATGAAATGGGATGTAACAGAAAAAGAACTGCCCATGTGGGTGGCTGACATGGATTTTCAGACAGCTCCGCAGATAACAGAAGCCATTATAAAAAGAGCACAGCACGGAGTATTTGGCTATACCCTGATTGAAGATGAATGGTATGACGCCTATCAGAACTGGTGGAAAACACGCCATGAGTGGTCTATCGAAAAGGAATGGCTGATTTTCTGCACAGGTGTTGTACCTGCAATCTCCAGCATTGTGCGTAAGATGACAACCACAGCAGAAAAAGTCGTGGTCATGACTCCGGTATACAATATTTTCTTTAACTCCATCATCAACAACGGCCGGTTCATCCTGGAAAGCCCGCTGCATTACGAAAATGGTGCCTATGAAATTGATTTCGCAGACCTTGAGGAAAAACTTTCAGACCCACAGGCATCCCTGCTGATTCTCTGTAACCCGCACAACCCCATAGGAAAGATCTGGGACAGAGGAACACTGGCAAAGATTGGCGAATTATGTGCAAAACATCACGTACTGGTATTATCTGACGAGATCCACTGCGACCTGACAAAACCAGGAAAAGACTGCGTACCTTTTGCTTCAGTATCTGAGACCTGCAGAGAAAACAGCATCACCTGCGTGGCACCTACAAAAACCTTTAACCTGGCAGGACTACAGACGGCAGCAGTGATCGTTCCAAACCCCGTACTGCGGCATCGGGTCAACCGCGGATTAAATACAGACGAAGTGGCAGAACCAAACGTATTTGCAGCTATCGCACCGGTAGCTGCCTTTAACCACGGAGCAGAATGGTTGGACAGCTTAAGAGAATATCTCTGGGAAAACAGACGATATGCAGAAGAATTTATCACAAAAGAAATAAAAGGAATCCACGCAGTCAGAGGAGAAGCCACATACCTGCTCTGGCTGGACTGCCGCGAAGTAACCGACGATGCAACCAGATTCTGCGCCTTCATCCGCCAGCACAGCGGACTCTACGTATGCGATGGCAATGAGTATAAAAACGGACAAAGCTTCTTACGCGTAAACCTCGCCTGCCCTAAAGAGACAGTAATAGACGGCCTCAACCGCCTGAAAGACAGCACCCAGGCATACCTGGAACAGAAAAACAAAACCGAATAAACAACCAAACAATTATTCAGAGCAAACATACGAAACAGAAGCAAATTCCAATAACCCCATCTCACTGAAAAAATCAAGAGACCTGGAGCTTACAGTAATTTCAGGAATATATATTCCTGGTAATTATTGCAAACACCAGGTCTTTTTTATTCAAAAAAATGTTAATCACTAAATTTACCAGGTAAAAAAATATCAAGTAATTAATTAACCCAAAATAAATACACACACGAATTCATTTTATTTAAAATTTGAACACCCAGGGGATGGATGGCGAAGGGGTGGCGGGTGCTTTGCAGGGAACTTAGTAATTCTTGGGCCGTGGGAGACTGCGTTATTCCTGAAAATGCAGCTGTTTGAGCGAAGCGAGTTCTGCATATTTTCAGGAATGGTTTTAGCAGTCTTCCACAGCCCTAGAATTACTTGTTCCCGAAACCACCCACCACCCCTTCGCCATCCATCCCCGTCCGTCTGCAACCAATCCATCCATTCCCTCACAAAAACTTTACAACAAATCAAACAACTGTCTTGTCACATGTAAAGAACTATGGTATTATGTGTAAGATATTTTGAAAAAACCACAAAACAAAAGCAGGAATAAAAGAAAACCCCCTGCAGGAAAGGTGAAAATAATGACAGTAGCAGAAGAAATCCAGAAATTAAAAAAAGAAAAAGACGCCATCATCCTGGCACACTACTACGTGCGTCCCGAAGTACAGGACGTAGCAGACTATATAGGAGACTCCTTTTACCTTAGCAAAATTGCAGCCAGCGCAAAAGAAAAAACCATCGTATTCTGCGGCGTAGGCTTCATGGGAGAAAGCGCCAAGATCTTAAGCCCCGACAAAACTGTACTCATGCCCGCAATGGACGCAGACTGCCCCATGGCACACATGGCAACTGAAGAAGGAATCCGAAAAGTAAGAGAAGAATACGACGACGTAGCAGTTGTCTGTTACATCAACTCCACAGCAGCCTTAAAAGAACTCTCCGATGTCTGCGTAACCTCCGCAAACGCCGTAAAGATCGTAAAAGCACTCCCAAATAAAAATATCTTCTTCATTCCGGACAGAAACCTGGCCCACTTTATCGCAGAACAGGTACCGGAAAAACACTTCATCTATAACGAAGGCTTCTGCATCGTTCACGAATTTATGAATCCTGAAGAAGTAAAAGAAGCAAAAGAAGCCCATCCGGAAGCACTTGTGCTGGCCCATCCGGAATGTCCTCAGACAGTCCTGAAACAGGCAGATTATATCGGAAGCACATCCGGGATCATCAAATACGCTCAGGACAGCAACAACAAAGAATTCATCATCTGCACAGAATGTGGCGTACAGTACAAACTGGAAACCACCTGCCCGGACAAAAAATTCTACTTCACAGAAACCGTACCAGTCTGCAAAAACATGAAAAAAGTATTTCTGGAAAAAGTGCTCCATGTTCTGAAAACCGGAGAAAATGAAGTCCATGTAACTGATGAAACAAGAGAAAAAGCAAAGAAACCGCTGGAGCGGATGCTGGAACTTGCAAAATAGAGACAGAGAGGCGAAAACAATGAAAATCAAGACAGACGTAGTAATCGTAGGAACAGGTGTTGCGGGAATGTTCAGCGCACTGAAACTTCCAAGAGACAAAAAAATCGTGATCATCACAAAAGAAGATATGCGAAGCAGCGATTCCTTCCTGGCACAGGGCGGGATCTGTGTACTCCGTGATGAAAATGATTATGACAGCTATTTTGAAGACACCATGAAAGCAGGACATTACGAAAACAGAAAAGAATCCGTAGACATTATGATCCGGGGATCCAGAGATGTGATCAATGACCTGGTAGGCTACGGTGTGGATTTTAAGATGGATGGAGATGATTTTGCCTATACAAGAGAAGGCGCGCATTCCAAACCGAGGATCCTTTATCATGAAGATATTACAGGAAAAGAAATCTCCGAAAAACTTCTGGGACAGGTTCTGAAACTTGAAAATGTAACCGTTCTGGAATATACTTCCATGCAGGATATCCTTGTAAAAAACGGCAAATGTATCGGATTGAAGGCAGTTTCTGCAGAAGCAAACAAAACACGTCTGGAAGCAATGGAAGCAGGAGAAAACGTAAAAATTCAGGAAGAAATTCAGCCAGGCGGAGAGCTTCCGGTAGAAATCTATGCGGAGGATACCATCCTTGCAAGCGGCGGAATCGGCGGAAGATATCAGCATTCCACCAACTATCCACACCTTACCGGTGATGCCCTGGATATTGCGAAAAAACACAATGTACGTCTGGAACATCTGGACTATGTACAGATCCACCCCACAACACTGTATTCCAAGAAACCTGGCCGCAGATTTCTGATCTCCGAGTCCGTTCGCGGAGAGGGTGCAGTGCTTTATAACAGCAAAAAAGAACGCTTTGTCAACGAACTGCTTCCAAGAGATGTGGTAACAAAGGCAATCCAGGAAGAGATGAAAAAAGAAGGAACCGACCATGTATGGCTTTCCATGGAAAACATTGACAAAGATACCATCCTTCATCATTTTCCACATATTTACGAAAGATGCCTGGAGGAAGGCTACGACGTAACAAAAGAGTGTATCCCGGTAGTTCCTGCCCAGCATTATTTTATGGGCGGTATCTGGGTTGACTCTGACAGCAAGACCAGTATGGACCAGCTGTATGCAGTAGGCGAAACCAGCTGCAATGGAGTACATGGAGCCAACCGCCTGGCAAGTAATTCCCTGCTGGAAAGTCTTGTATTTGCCAAACGTGCCGCAAAAGCAATCTCCGCTGAAAAGAAAAGCGAGAAAAGTGCAGCAGGAGCTGCGTGAACGCAGATTGCAATGTAAAGTTCCGCATTATGAAAGATGGAAACAACCTTGATCTGAAGAACAGGGCTGCCATGATTATTGAGAAAGAGAAGGTACTGTATAATGAATAAGATCACAATGACACTCCAGGTAGACCACCTGATCCTGGAGGCTTTAAAAGAAGATATTTCAAGCGAAGACGTTACCACCAATTCCGTTATGAAAGAGGCAGTTCCTGGAGAAGTAGATCTGATCTGCAAAGAGGACGGGATCATTGCCGGACTGGAAATCTTCAGCCGTGTATTTACACTTCTGGATGCTGACACAAAAGTGGAATTATTCTGCAAAGACGGCGACGAAGTAAAAAAAGGCCAGAAGATGGGAAAAGTTACCGGTGATATCCGTGTACTTCTCTCCGGTGAGCGTGTAGCCCTCAATTATCTTCAGAGAATGAGCGGAATTGCAACTTATACCCATTCCGTTGCATCCCTTCTTGAAGGAACCGGCATCACCCTTCTGGATACAAGAAAAACCACACCGAACATGCGTATTTTTGAAAAATATGCAGTACGTGTAGGCGGCGGCCAGAACCACAGATATAATCTTTCTGACGGAGTCCTTCTGAAAGACAACCACATCGGAGCAGCAGGAAGCGTTGCGAAAGCTGTAAAAATGGCACAGGAGTATGCTCCTTTTGTCCGTAAGATCGAAGTGGAAGTAGAGAGCCTTGCCCAGGTAAAAGAGGCAGTTGAAGCAGGCGCAGATATCATCATGCTTGATAATATGACTCCGGAAATGATGAAAGAAGCCGTACAGCTGATCGACGGAAGAGCCAAAACCGAGTGTTCCGGAAATGTTACAAAAGAAAATATTGCAAAGATCAGGGATGTTGGTGTAGACTATGTATCAAGTGGTGCATTAACACATTCTGCACCGATCCTTGATATTTCCCTGAAGAACCTTCATCCGCTTTTCTGAAGATCACGGAATTTTACAGAATACCGAGTGCTGTGACAGAAATACCCGGAACATCAGAAAAACAGAAGTACGTATTGTGCCGAACACAGAAACATAATTGACAGTATCTGAAACGGGTGGGGGATATCGCAGGAATGAGGAAAACAGATATCAGGACCAAAAGTACAGGCACAGCCAGGAAAGGGGAAGCTTAAATGACTGGTTCAGAACGCAGGACAGCGATCATGGATCAAATTAAAAACAGTGACCGGCCGGTCTCGGGAAGCGCTCTGGCCAAAACATTTCAGGTCAGCAGACAGGTGATCGTGCAGGATATTGCACTGATACGTGCAGAGGGGAATAATGTGATCTCCACCAACCGGGGATATATCCTCAACGCCCCGCATACAGTGAGCCGGATCTTTAAGGTGCATCATACAGATGCGGATCTGGAGAATGAACTCTGCGGAATTGTGGATCTTGGCGGAAAAGTGATCAACGTAATGGTCAATCACAGAGTTTACGGACACATCGAGGCAGAACTGAATATCGGCTCCAGGCGCCAGGTGGAGAATTTTATGGAGGACATTCGAAACGGTAAGTCCAGTCCTCTGAAGAATATTACATCGGATTACCATTACCATAAAGTAGAGGCAGAATCAGAAGAAATTCTGGATATGATCCAGGATATGCTGAAAAGACGAGGCTTTCTGATCGAAGCAGAATAATAGAAATCGGATACAAAAAGAAAAGATGTACAGAATAGGGAAATTCTGTTAGAATAAGAAAAGTGAAATGAAAGATAAGAGAAGGAATCCTGTGTGAACAGGGTTCCTTCTTGCGCCCTGTAAAAAAATGCACAGGTGGGGAAAACAGGCTGCAGATATGAGCCGGAGAAGGAACAGCAGCCGGATATGTATGGAGGGGAAATGGATTATCAGAGTTTATTTACATTTATTCTGGAAATGGCGGGAACGATTGCATTCGCTGCTTCCGGAGCAATGGTAGGAGCACAGAGAGGAATGGATATTTTCGGGATCTGTGTTCTGGGCGTGGTGACAGCCGTGGGAGGTGGAGCGACCAGAGATATTATTCTGGGAATCGTGCCGCCGGGGATGTTTCAGAATCCCATATATACCATTGTGGCAACGGTGACGTCCTGTATTGTATTTGTCATAATGTACTGGAAACAGGAACTGCTGGAGGGCGAGAACCGGATGGTCTATGATAAGATCATGCTGGTGATGGACTCCGTGGGTTTGGGTGTGTTTACAGTTATGGGAGTGGATAAAGGGATCACAGAAGGATATATGGGAAGGACGTTTTTCCTTGTGTTCCTTGGAACGGTTACGGGCGTTGGCGGCGGACTGATCCGTGATATGATGGCAGGCGTGCCGCCGTATATTTTTGTACGTCATATTTATGCCTGCGCTTCCATTGTAGGAGCCATTGCCTGCGTGTGGGTATACCGTCTGTGGGGAGGCGTCCCTGCTATGGTGATCGGAACTGTGGTGGTGATACTGATCCGGTATCTGGCGGCTCATTACCGGTGGAACCTGCCGAGGCTTCGTAGAGAATAAGAGTAGTAATACAGGAAAAGATCCGGAACATTTGAAAGATAATGTTCCGGATCTTTTCTGGCTTTCATTTGGTTTATATTGCGTAGAAAGATTTTATATGTTTTTCTTATAAAAAGATCATGCGTCTGTATCCTGCAGAGCCAGGAAGCCTTCCTCGCCGGTACGGATCTTGACAACGTTTTCGATGTCGTAAACGAAGACTTTACCATCACCGATCTGGCCGGTATGAAGAACTGCTTTTGCAGTGTCAATAACTTTCTGAACCGGTACAAGGCTTACAACGATCTCGATCTTAACCTTCGGGCGGAGGTTCATGTCTACTTCAACACCACGATAGTAGGTTGGAGCACCTTTCTGAACACCACATCCCATAACGTTTGTAATTGTGATACCAGTTACCCCGATCTCGTTCATGGCCTGCATAAATTCGTCCAGCTTGTTCTGACGTGTGATGATAACAACTTTTGTCAGTTTGTGTACGCCGTCAGCAGGAATCTCAGGAACAGATTCAGCAGGAGCGGAAGGTGCGTGTTTGATAACCGGATCTTTTACGGAAGTTCCCATTGGAGCAGGAGCTTTTGTCATGGTATCCTGTACAAAGAATCCGTCGTATGCACTTGCAAGACCGTGCTCTTTCATATCCAGACCTGCGATCTCTTCCTCAGCGGAAACACGAAGGCCGATGGTGTGTTTGATCACCTGGAAGATAATTGTCATTGTAACAGCTACCCATGCGATGGTGATTGCCATACCGATGAACTGAACACCGAAGCCGTGGAAACCGCCGCCTGTGAGAAGTCCTTTCCATTCTGTACCTGCACCGTCGGAGAAAAGTCCTACAGCCAGTGTTCCGAAAGCACCGTTGAGGCCGTGTACACCAACAGCACCAACTGGATCATCAATTTTGAGAACTTTGTCAATAAACTCAATACCAAATACTACGATAAATCCGGAAATGATTCCGATGATAGCTGCAGAGGTAGGAGATACGGTATCACAGCCTGCTGTGATGGCTACCAGTCCTGCAAGGGAACCATTGAGGGACATGGAGACATCTGGTTTTTTGTAACGAATCCATGTGATCAGCATAACGGTTACCGTTGCAACAGCAGCGGCAAGGTTTGTTGTTACGAAGATCTTGCCTGCGCTTACGATGGCATCCCCTTCCATGCTGACGGTAGATGCACCGTTGAAACCGAACCAGCAGAACCAGAGGATAAATACACCAAGGGCACCTACGGTAAGGTTATGTCCGGGAATCGCTCTGGATTTACCGGATTTGGAATATTTTCCGATACGGGGTCCAAGGATGATGGCGCCAATAAGTGCTGCAACACCACCGACCATATGAACGGCACAGGAACCTGCGAAATCATGAAATCCCATCTGACTGATAAATCCGCCGCCCCAGATCCAGTGACCGGATACCGGATAAACAACGAGACTGATCAGAAGACTGTAGATACAGTAGGAGATGAACTTGGTACGTTCTGCCATGGCACCGGAGACGATGGTAGCAGAGGTAGCACAGAATACAGTCTGGAAGATGAGAAATGCCCAGAAAGGAACGCCATCCGGAAGCATTGCATTTCCATAGTTTGCCTCTGAGGCGATTCCTCCGATCTTACCGAAGAACCCGTTTCCTGCACCGAACATGATACCGAAACCAACCAGCCAGAAGACCGGAGTACCGATACAGAAGTCCATCAGGTTTTTCATAATGATATTACCTGCGTTTTTTGCTCTTGTGAATCCTGTTTCGACCATTGCGAATCCGGCTTGCATGAAGAAGACCAGTGCCGCACCGACGAGGACCCAGATTGTGTTTACTGAAGAATACATAGTAACACTCCCTTTCCCAATTTTTTTCTTCCTATTATATAAGGCATATACAGGAAGGATTTTTACAATACCGGATCATAAAACAGACAGAATTTATCCAGTATCAGTATAACGAAAAAGCGCGGGAGAGAGAAAATTCCCTTCCGCGCCTTTACGAAACAAAATTAATATATGTAAAACAGGGGATATCTGTATCGTGTGATTAATGGATGAGGAAATCGATAATGAATTATGAAGTAGAGTTCATAAGGGATATCCCCTGTATTTACCGTATGAAATTGTTTATCTGATCAAGTATCAGATGGAGAATAACAGCTCGTCGTATGTCGGATATGGAAGTAACTCATCCGGGATCAGAGCTTCTGCCTCATCTGCAGATTTTCTTAAAGTATCCATGTCTTCAAGAACAGTTTCCTGATAAGCTTTTGCGCAGGCAAGTACATCGTCGGAAGCGGCGAGAGCTTTTGCTGTGTCAGCTTTTAGTGTCTCCAGATCTTTAGTCATGGTGTCAGCAAGTGTGCTCAATTTGGAGATCAGAGCAGCTTCGCTTGCTACAGAAACATCAGCTACTACGGATTTCTTTACAGCAGCAGTGTCGGCAAGTTTTTCAACATATGTAAATACGGAAGGAATCACCTGTTTCTGGATTATCTCAGCAAGAGTGTTGGACTCGATGTTGATGGTCTTGTAGTAGTTCTCAAGCCAGATCTCATAACGGGAGAACAGTTCTTCCTTTGTAAAGATGCCGTGTTTTGTGAACAGCGCGATGTTTTTCTCATCAACGAAGTGAGGAAGAGCATCCGGAGTTGTCTTCAGGTTGTAGAGACCGCGTTTTTCAGCTTCTTCAACCCACTCGTCTGTATAACCGTTGCCGTTGAAGATGATACGTTTGTGATCCTCGATGGTTTTCTTGAGAAGTGCATGTACTGCGCTTTCCATTTCTTCTTCCGGAACATCTTTAAGAGCTGCGCTGAACTCGGAGAGAACTTCTGCAACGGCAGTGTTCAGTACGATGTTCGGGTTTGCAACGGATGCTGCGGAACCAAGCATACGGAATTCGAATTTGTTTCCGGTGAATGCAAACGGTGAAGTACGGTTTCTGTCGGTGGTATCTTTTGTGAAGTGTGGAAGTACTTTTGCACCGATATCCATCTGTACGGCATGTTTGTTGTTAAAGAAGGTATCATTCTCAATGGATTTGAGGATATCTGTCAGCTCATCTCCAAGGAAGATGGATACGATTGCTGGCGGTGCCTCGTTTGCTCCAAGACGGTGATCGTTTCCTGCACTTGCAACAGATACACGGAGAAGATCCGCATAATCGTCAACGGCTTTGATAACAGCTACCAGGAATACCAGGAACTGTGTATTCTCTGCCGGTGTTTTTCCAGGATCAAGAAGGTTTACACCTGTGTCTGTGCTCATGGACCAGTTGTTGTGTTTACCGCTTCCGTTGATTCCCTCAAATGGTTTCTCATGAAGGAGGCAAACCATGTTGTGCTTGTCGGCAACTTTTTTCATGATCTCCATGGTCAGCTGGTTGTGGTCAACTGCAACGTTTGTGGTATCAAATACAGGAGCCAGCTCATGCTGTGCAGGAGCAACTTCGTTATGTTTTGTTTTTGCCGGAATACCAAGTTTCCAGAGCTCTTCGTCAAGATCATGCATGTAAGCGGCAACACGTGGCTTCAGGGCTCCGAAGTAATGATCTTCCATTTCCTGTCCTTTTGGTGCGGAAGCTCCCAGAAGTGTACGTCCGCAGAAGATCAGGTCTTTTCTCTTCTTATAGAGATCTTTGTCAACCAGGAAGTATTCCTGCTCAGGTCCTACCGTTGTGTTGATATGACGGACCTCTTTGTTTCCAAGGATGTGAAGGATACGAACTGCTTCTTTATTCAGAACATCCATGGAACGGAGAAGAGGAGTTTTCTTATCCAGTGCCTCTCCGCTGTAGGAGCAGAATGCGGTAGGAATGTAAAGTGTTTTATCTTTGATGAATGCCGGTGAAGTAGGATCCCATGCTGTATATCCTCTTGCTTCGAAAGTAGCACGAAGTCCGCCTGACGGGAAGCTGGATGCATCCGGTTCACCTTTTACCAGTTCTTTACCGGAGAAATCCATGATCACCTGTCCGTCGCCTGTCGGGGAGATGAAGCTGTCATGTTTCTCAGCGGTTACGTTTGTCATCGGCTGGAACCAGTGTGTGTAATGGGTTGCACCGTTTTCAGTAGCCCATTCTTTCATTGCAACTGCTACGGAATTTGCAACATCCAGTTCCAGATGAGTTCCGTTTTCAATTGTTTTCTTTAATGCTTTGTACATGTCCTTTGGCAGTTTGCTGCGCATCACTTTGTCATTGAATACAAGGCTGCCATACATTTCCGGGATACTCTGTGCCATATAGGTACACTCCTTTCGATTTCACTCATTCATTATAATTTTTAATTATCTTATAAGGACCGCTGCCGGAAGATCCGGGTATAAAACGGACCGGAAAAACAAAAAAAGCGCTTCAGATACTTGTCGTATCCAAAGCGCCTTTGCTTTATGTGATGCAGTATACACTAAAATAAAATATTGTCAAGAGCTTTTTTGAAAAAATCTAAAAAATCGACCGGAAAGAGTGGAGTGTCGGAAAATGGGAAGGGTTGACAAATCTTGTCCTTTTATTATAATCTGATATCATAGTTAATGATTACAAAGACAATGGAAAAACAGATGGAGGGAAATATGTCAGGAGTAAAGGAAGAATGTGGCGTATTCGGGATTTATGATCTGGATGGAGGAAATATTGCACCATCTATTTATTATGGTCTTACCTCGCTGCAGCACAGGGGACAGGAGTCCTGCGGAATGGCCGTTTCAAGGACGGACGGAGAGAGAGGAAACGTACAGTTTCATAAAGATCTCGGACTGGTAAGCGAAGTTTTACGAAAAGATGTTGTACATAATATGAATGGTGATATCGGAATCGGACATGTTCGCTATTCCACCACCGGAGAGTCTGTTGCGGAGAATGCACAGCCGCTGGTACTTTCTTATATCAAGGGAAGTCTGGCACTTGCACATAATGGAAACCTGGTCAATACAGAAGCCCTGAAATGGGAACTGATCCAGACCGGAGCAATCTTCCATACAACTACCGACTCTGAGGTTATCGCGTTCCATATCGCAAGGGAGCGCGTGCATTCTGCCACTGTAGAAGAAGCCGTACATAAAACCGTAGAGAAGATCCACGGAGGATATGCTCTTGTGATCATGAGCCCACGGAAACTGATCGGTGCCCGTGACCCTTACGGACTGAAACCCCTCTGTCTTGGAAAAAGAGACAATGCCTATGTTCTGGCATCCGAGAGCTGTGCACTTACATCTGTAGGCGCAGAATTTATCCGTGATATTGAGCCTGGTGAGATCGTCACCATCACCAAAGATGGTCTGAAATCCAGCAAACTGGACGTTCAGAAAAAGCATGCCCATTGTGTCTTTGAATATATCTATTTCGCCAGACTGGACAGTACCATGGATGGAGTAAAGATCTATGATGCAAGGATCCGCGGGGGAAAATCTCTGGCAAAATCCTATCCGGTAGAAGCAGACCTGGTAACCGGTGTACCGGAATCCGGACTTCCGGCAGCCAAAGGTTATTCTGAGGAATCCGGAATCCCGTTTGGTTTTGCGTTCTATAAGAACAGTTACATTGGAAGAACCTTTATCAAACCGACCCAGCAGGAGCGAGAGTCCAGTGTTCATCTGAAGCTGAGTGTTCTGGAATCTGTAGTAAAGGGAAAGAGGATTGTTCTGGTAGATGACTCTATTGTTCGTGGAACTACCATTGCAAACCTGATTCATATGCTGAAAGAGGCCGGAGCAAAAGAAGTTCATGTACGTATCAGCTCCCCGCCATTTTTACATCCCTGTTATTTTGGCACCGATGTGCCGTCCAATGACCAGCTCATTGCTGCTCAGCACAGCACGGAGGAGATCCGTAAGATGATCGGAGCAGACTCCCTGGGTTATATGCAGATTGATTATCTGGAGGGCATGGCAGGCGGACTTCCGCTTTGCAAAGCATGTTTTGACGGCAATTATCCGATGGAGATACCGAAAGAAATCAAACAGGATTAAGGTCTGTGTGGAATTAATCTCACAGTGAACGTCGGTTGATTCGAAAATGAAAATATGAAAAATATACAATAAATAAGCAGAAAACCCGAATTTTGTTATATAAAATTCGGGTTTTTATAGGATAACCTTTAAAAATGATAAAAAACATCAACTTGACAAATTCGACAACATGAGACATAATGTGAGACAACCAGATGAGAAGTGACGAAAAAGAATCGCAGAGATCTGGCGTCACCGGTTTGCCGGCCTTTCTTAAGGCCGAGAGAAGAGAGGATGAAATTTATGTCTCAGAAAATCAGGTTAAACGAAACAGCAGATGTGAAAGAGTTTGTACAGGCTGCAAGCAAATGCGACTTTGATGTAGATATTTCATATAACAGAGTTATCATTGATGCAAAATCCATTCTTGGAATTCTCAGCATGGATCTGACCAAGGTCCTTACTGTAACCTGTCATGGGGAAGATCACGAGTTCAACCGTTTCCTTCAGAAGTTTGCGGTAGCGTGACAGGCGGGAAGCACAGAGGGAGATAAAGCGTAAAGAAAATAAAAAGAGAAAACAGACGTGACTGCAGAGAGAGGACATCATATGGGAGTCCCTGGCAGGCGTCTGTTTTTTTTGTATCCACAGCATTATTTGCATCTGTATCACCATATCATAGGAAGAAATTCATCAGACTATATAGAAAAAATCTGTTATTGACAAATAAAAAAAAATAGTTTATAGTAAACCATATTTTATATGAAAGATAACTGACAAAGGCGTCAGGAACGGATACCAGAGGGGCATTCTCACCTCTGAACACCGTTCCCGGCGCCTTTTCTTTTGCAGCACAACATGGAGGAGGAAATCGAAGATGGCAGTAAAGTATGTTTTTGTAACAGGCGGAGTTGTTTCCGGACTGGGAAAAGGAATTACCGCAGCGTCCCTGGGACGCCTTCTGAAAGCAAGAGGGTATCAGGTGACCATGCAGAAGTTTGATCCTTACATTAATATTGACCCGGGAACTATGAACCCCATTCAGCATGGAGAGGTTTTTGTAACCGATGACGGTACAGAGACAGACCTTGATCTTGGACATTATGAGCGTTTCATTGATGAAAGCCTTGACAAGAATTCCAATGTGACAACCGGTAAGATTTACTGGTCTGTTCTTCAGAAAGAGCGTCACGGTGATTTTGGCGGAGGTACTGTACAGGTAATCCCGCATATCACCAACGAGATCAAGAGCCGTTTTTACAGAGCAAAAACAGCGGATGAGGACAGAATTGCCATCATCGAGGTAGGCGGGACAGTTGGTGATATTGAGAGTCAGCCGTTCCTGGAATCCATCCGTCAGTTCCAGCATGATGTGGGACATGACAATGCCATTCTTATTCATGTTACCCTGATCCCGTACCTTCGTGCTTCCGGAGAGATGAAGACCAAACCGACCCAGGCCAGCGTAAAAGAACTCCAGGGAATGGGAATCCAGCCGGATGTTCTGGTATGCAGAAGCGAGTATCCTCTGACTGATGATATCCGTGGAAAGATCGCCCTGTTCTGTAACGTACCGGTAAGCCACGTACTTCAGAACCTGGATGTAGAATATTTATATGAAGCTCCTCTTGCAATGGAAAGAGAAAAACTGGCAGATGTAGTACTGCAGAGCTTAAGACTTGAGAACCGTAAACCGGATCTTACAGACTGGGAGAATATGGTAGAAAATCTCCGCCACCCGGACAAAACCGTGAAGATCGCCATGGTTGGTAAGTACACACAGCTTCATGATGCATACTTAAGTGTTGTGGAAGCCCTGAAACATGGTGGAATCTCCTGCCGTGCAAAAGTTGATATCGTCTGGGTAGACTCTGAAGAACTCAATGAGAAAAACCTGGATCAGACCCTTCATTCTGTAGATGGAATTCTGGTTCCGGGAGGATTCGGAAACCGTGGTACTGAAGGAATGATCCTTGCAGCACAGTATGCGAGAGTTCATAAGATCCCGTACCTTGGCATCTGCCTTGGAATGCAGATGGCTATTGTAGAATTTGCCCGCCACGTACTTGGATATGAAGATGCCAACAGCATTGAGCTGGCACCGGAGACCACGCATCCGGTCATTGCTCTGATGCCGGATCAGGAAGATGTGGAAGACCTTGGCGGAACCCTTCGTCTTGGAAGCTATCCGTGTGTGCTGGCCGAAGGCTCCAAATCCTATGAGCTTTTTGGAAAGAAAGAGATCCAGGAGCGTCACAGACATCGTTATGAGGTAAACAATGCATTCCGTAAAGAATTAAGTGAAAAAGGAATGTCCATCGTAGGAACTTCCCCGGATGCACATATCGTTGAGATGATCGAAATTGCCGGACATCCGTTCTTTGTAGGAACACAGGGACATCCGGAATTCAAGTCCAGACCGAACCATGCACATCCGCTG
>OGRU01000753.1_pt1 | contig 28368 bp, 18 predicted proteins | sample 1553541 | NCBI WGS metagenome assembly OGRU01 (sample SAMEA2580068, study PRJEB22360) | human gut metagenome | biome: human gut; feature: human-associated habitat; material: faeces | place: Denmark | collected 2008/2010
GACCGGAGCCGTGCTCCCAGAAGTTGTCCTCCTTGCCGAGCCTTACGACGCGCTCAGCCGGAACACCTATCTTCTTTGTCCATATATCATATGCTTCGTCGTCCTTCTCATAGACCGACGGCCACAGCTTGTCCTCGGGTATTTCCAGTGTTTTGGTGAGAAACTCCCACGCCCAGGCTATGGCCTCATTCTTGAAGTAATCGCCGAACGAGAAGTTGCCGAGCATTTCAAAATATGTGCCGTGACGCGCGGTGTGACCGACCCTTTCAAGGTCGGGCGTGCGTATGCACTTCTGGCAGGTGGTCACCCTTTTGCGCGGCGGCGTGACCTCGCCCGTGAAAAACTTTTTCATCGGCGCCATGCCGGAATTTATGAGCAGCAGTGACTTGTCATGATCGGGCACGAGCGAAAAACTGCCCAGCCTTAAATGACCCTTGCTTTCAAAAAACGAAAGATATTTTTCCCTTAATGTGTTAAGCGATGTCCATTCCATTAATAAAACTCCAATCATCGGCACCGGTCACCTCCGGCGCGGATAAAACTACCGATTTATTATACTATTTAATGTAAGATTTGTCAACGGTTTTGACCTCATTAAAGAGCACCGGCGGCGCTGTCTGCAAAAGCAAACAATTTCGTCATGTTGCATAAATTTTAAAAACATTAGACAAATATATTGATAAATTTGACATCATATAGTAAAATATATGACATGCGTTGATTTTATTGCTTTGGGGGAATAAGATTTGGATATAATCGTTTGCATCAAACAGGTGCCGGGGTCGTCCAACGTCAAGGTCGATCCGGTCACGGGAGTGCTGATACGCGACGGCGTTGCCGGAAAAATGAATCCGTACGACCTTTACGCGCTTGAGCTCGGGCTGACGCTGAGAGAGCGTTACGGAGGCAGCTTAAAGGTCGTTTCGATGGGTCCGCCTGCCGCAATGGCGGTGCTTAACGAAGCCGTCTTGATGGGCGCCGACGGCGGCGTTCTGATCAGCGACCGCAGGCTTGGCGGCGCCGATGTTTTAGCGACGGCTTATACGATATCGCAGGCGATAGCCGCGATGGGAAAATACGACCTTGTGATATGCGGAAAGCAGACCACCGACGGCGACACGGCGCAGGTCGGTCCCGAGGTGGCGGAGTTTTTAAAGCTGCCGCACGCGGCAAACGTGCAGTCGGCAGAACCGGCAGGAGACGGCAGACTGCGATACAAAGCGGTGCTTGACGATAAAATTATGACTGCCGCGGTCGGTATACCGTGTCTTATCTGCACCGACGCCGAGATAAACACGCCGCGCCTGCCATCATATAAGCGCAAAAAGGCAGCCGAAGGGAACGACGGGCTTATAAAGGTAATATCGGTTGACGATTTTTCGGACAAAAACCCGGAGCACTACGGTCTTTCAGGTTCGGCGACAAAGGTCGAGAGAATATTTCCGCCCGAGAAAAACGAGAGCCGGCAAAGAATAGTCGGCAGCGACGACGAAATGGCTGACGGTGTGTTCGGTGTGCTGCTCAAAGAAAAATACATATAAAGGAGGAAACGGACATGCCGCAGATGATAATAAATCACGAAAAGGTGACAAAAGAGGCGGCGGAGGAGCTCATAAGGCTCTGCCCGTTTTCCGCCATATCATACGAAAACGGCAGGCTCGACATTTCGTCGGGATGTAAAATGTGCCGACTTTGCGTTAAAAAGGGACCTGCCGGTGTGATAGAATACAAAGAGGAGGAAAAAAAGCAGTCGGTCGATAAATCAACGTGGAAGGGCATCGCGGTTTATGCCGATCACGACGGCGGACGGCTGCACAACGTGACTCTTGAGCTTTTGGGCAAGGCAGCCGAGCTTGCAAGGGTGACAAAGCATCCGGTATACGCACTGCTCATCGGTCATTCGTTGGAAAGCGCCGCAAAAACGCTGCTTTCATACGGCGCGGATAAGGTATTTGTCTATGACGACGAGGAGCTTGCCGATTTCAGGGTGGAGCCTTATACCGACGCCTTCGAGGATTTCATACTTAAAAACAAACCGTCGTCGGTGCTTGTGGGGGCTACGAACTTAGGCCGCAGCTTAGCGCCGAGGGTGGCTGCAAGGTTCAGAACGGGACTTACCGCCGACTGCACGGTGCTTGAAATGAAGGAAAACACCGATCTTGTGCAGATACGCCCGGCGTTCGGCGGCAACATAATGGCGCAGATAATAACGCCGGATAACCGTCCGCAGTTCTGCACGGTGCGTTACAAGGTCTTTTCGGCGCCCGAAAGGTGCGAGGCACCGAAAGGCGAGATCATAAGCTGTGCCGTCGACAAAAGGTGGCTCGACTGCCCGACCGTAATAGAGGAAACGATCAAAAAGGCGAGGGAGTCGGATATATCGGAGTCGGAGGTGCTGGTTGCGGTCGGCAGAGGCTTCAAGTCGAAGGACGACATAAAAATGGCTGAGAGACTGGCTGAGCTGCTGGGCGGCGAGGTCGCCTGCACGCGTCCGCTGGTTGAAAACGGGTGGTTCGACGCAAAGCACCAGATAGGGCTGAGCGGCAAGACCGTAAAGCCAAAGCTTATAATCACCCTCGGCATTTCGGGGGCGGTGCAGTTTGCGGCAGGCATGAAGAGCAGCGACACCATAATCGCCGTATCGCTCGACATCTCGGCGCCTATATTTGACGTCGCGCATTACTGCGTGACAGCCGATATCTACAAGCTGCTGCCGAGTCTTATAAAGCGGATAGAGGAGCATAGTGCCAATGTATAAGAAATTTACAGCAAAAGACAGAGAATACCTCGAAACGATAATACCGCGCGACCGCCTTTTGTTCGGCGGCGAGATAAGCAGCGACTACAGCCACGACGAGTTGGGCGGCATATCTGCGATGCCCGACGCGCTTGTGTTTGTGCTGTCTACAGAAGAGGTCTCAGCCGTGATGAAATACGCATACAGAGAAAATCTGCCTGTGGTCGTGCGCGGCTCGGGCACGGGACTTGTGGGGGCGGGAGTTGCGCTGCACGGCGGAATAATGCTCTGCACGAGCCGTATGGATAAGATATTGGAGCTTGACACAAGCAATCTGACCGTGACGGTCGAGCCGGGCGTGCTGCTTATGGAGATTTCGGAATTTGTCGAGCAGAACGGGCTGTTTTATCCGCCCGATCCGGGCGAAAAATCCGCAACGATAGGCGGAAATATATCGACCAACGCCGGCGGCATGCGTGCCGTAAAATACGGCGTAACAAGGGATTTTGTAAGGGCGCTGACCGTCGTTCTGCCAAACGGCGAAACAATAGAGCCCGGCGGCAAGGTGGTCAAGAACAGCTCCGGCTACGATCTCACCTGTCTCAGCATTCAGTGCTGTTCCACTTGCTGCCAGGCCAAGGTTATGTGCAAGTGCTCCACCTGCAAACATACCGATCACTGTTACTCCTGCATCAGATGATCCCTGACCTGCAAGTACAAGCTGACGCAGCGGGCATCCTCCTGCAAGAACTGCTGCAAATCCTACTGCATACATTCCAAGAATGCTCCACAGGTGCTGGGAGTGAGCGATCACTCCAGGTGTATTGAATGCAAGAACAAAATGTCCTGTTGCAACATTATATACAAGCATAACTGCGAAGAATCCTACAATGATTGTAATCAGGTCAAAGTTCTTCATAAGAATGATATCGCGGATACTTCCTGCGAAACACATTCTTGATTTCTGAGCAAATGCTCCAAAGAGAAGTCCACCGATCAGAGAAATAATGATTGGTGCATGCATACTTCCCGGACCTGCTGTACTACTCTTTAAAAGATTTGTTCCAAGTGCAAGTACAAGTACTCCGATCATAAGAAGTGGAAGTACACTTCCGCTCACTTTATTTGTCACATGTGCACGCCCAAGGCTGAAACCTTTCTTCAGTGCAAACACGCCTGTAGCAACACCAAGAGCAAATCCGATCAGTGCTACCCATGCATTCAGATCTCCGGCTGACATACGTATCACCATACGAAGCGGACATCCAAGGAATACAAGTGCTCCGATCACAAGAATCATTCCGAGTACAAAACGTACGATTGTGGAAGATCCTGCTGTTGCACGATATTCTTTTGTCGCAATTGAAATAATAAATGCACCGAGGACGATTCCGATGATTTCCGGTCTTGCATACTGTACCGGCTCTGCGGAATGAAGTCCAAGTGCTCCTGCTGTATCACGTACAAAACACGCAACACAGATTGCCATGTTCGCTGGGTTACCAAAATAAGCAAGTGTTGCTGCTACCAGACCCATTACGACACCGGCGATTCCCAGTTTCTTCTTTGAATCAAACAAATTCATTTCCTTTTCCTCTCTTTCTCTACAACTCTTTTATTGCACGAATTGCAAAATCGACCTCTTCTTCTGTATTGTAATGAGAAAAACTGAATCGGACAGCTCCCTGTTCTACTGTACCGAGTGCTTTGTGCATCAGTGGTGCACAATGTGCTCCCGGTCTGGTCGCAATCCCATAAACTTCATTTAATTCATCACTGACTTCAGAAGAGTCATAATCTCCCAGATTGAAAGTCACGATCGGAGCTCTTTCCTCTGCTGTAAAATCTCCATAGACTTTCACATCCGGGATCTGAGAAATCCCATCATAAAACCTGCGCATCAGATGAAGTTCTTTCTCACGGATCACATCAATTCCTGTACGGTTCAGATAATCAATCGCTGCGCCAAGTCCTGCAATCCCATGCCCATTAAGAGTTCCTGCCTCAAGTGCCGTCGGCATCTGGGACGGATGATGCATGTTATAAGTATCCACGCCACTTCCTCCACACAGAAGCGGACGAATTTCCACACCTTCCCTAACATAAAGCCCTCCGGTTCCCTGCGGTCCAAGCAGACCTTTATGTCCTGTGAAGCACAATACATCAACCCCAAGTTCCTGCACATCAATTGGATAAACGCCTGCTGTCTGAGAAGCATCCACAACAAACAAAATATGCTTCTTCGATGCAATCTGTCCTACCCGTTTCAAATTGATCATATTTCCTGTCAGATTCGAAGCATGCGTACACACAATTGCTTTTGTGTTGTCCCGCACCGCATTTTCCATCTCTTCATATGACAGATTTCCCTTTTCGTCACAGTTTAGAATTGTAAGCTCTACTCCCTGTTCCTGACACCAATACAGCGGACGCAATACTGAATTATGTTCCAGCACTGTTGTGATCACATGATCGCCCGGTTGAAACAAACCTTTTAATGCAATATTAAGACTCTCTGTAGAATTTGCAGTAAATGCAATTCTTGTCGGACTTTCTGCATTAAAAAAATCTGCAAGCTTTTCCCTTACTGCATAGATACTTCTCGAAGCATCAAGTGCAGCTTCTGTTCCGCCTCTCCCTGCATTCCCCATATGCTCGAGAGCATAGAGAATCGCCTCTTTTACTTCTTCCGGTTTCTGTAATGTAGTTGCCGCATTATCCATGTAGATCATAGGGCTTCTTTTCCTTTCTGTATGTGTTTATATCGTTTACTTTTCAGATACAAATCACTAGTTATAGTATACTTCTCTTTTCTGTTTCCGTCTAATAGGAATCCGTAATGGATCTGCCCTATTTATAGGCTTTTCCTATAAATAGGGCGTGTTATTTGCATTCACCTATCCATGTATTTTCTTTCTTCAAATACATTCTCTTTATCATCTTTATAAAACGCTCTGCTGCCGGAAGCAACGGATATTCTGCATCATAGACAAGGTTGATCATTCTCTTTCCACCTTGACTGCCCAGTGGAAAAGCCAGAAGTGTTCCATTTTTCAATTCCTCTTCTGCCGCAAGTTTAGACAAAATCGTAACTCCCATCCCTTTACTTACAGATCTTTTGATCGTCTCCTGATTCTCCATCAATGCTGCCAGCTTCAATTTTTTCATATCAATCCCTTGTTCTGCCAGCATTTTTTCTGCTTCTTTCTTGGTTCCGGATCCTTCTTCTCTTAAGATCACCGGCTCGTCCATGATCCAATCCGCCAATATTTGTCCACCACAAAGCTTTTCAACAAATTTCTCATTTGCCGGAGTAAGCCCAACTAATTCGTCTTCATAAAATGGAAGATATTTACAGTTTCCTTTCTCAATCACGGTTCCTGTAAATCCAATATCAATATGATGGGAAAGAATCATATCGATAACACCTTCGCTGTCTGTCTCAAAAAGCTTCAATTTTTCACCAGGATATTCTGCATGAAATGTAGACATTACATTTGGAAGAATATATTGCGCCGGTACGGTTGAAGCACCAATACGAAGTACATTTCCCTCCGGTTTTATTTCTTTTCCAAACCGTCCTTTTATTGTCTTTTCGATTTCAAGCATTTGTACCGCATAAGCATAAAGCTCTTTTCCACTCTCTGACAGCTCAACTCCTCTTGTATTTCTTATAAGGAAACAGGTATTCAGTTCTTTTTCTAATGCAGACACATGTGCACTGATAGTTGGCTGCGTAAGGAATAACTGCTTTGCCGCTTCCGAAAAACTTTTTGTTTCTGCTACTTTCACAAATGCTTCCAGTTGTTTTAAGTTCATTCACTCTCCCCTTACTTTCCTCTGATTTGTTCTTTTTGCAATTTATTTCCTGCGGAGCGTTCTGTCTGTGCACCTTCTTTTGCTGTAAATCCGATTCGATCTGTATATTCAAAAATCAATCTGGCATTTTTTCTGCTTGTCTGAAATACTTCTTTCACCTGACTCAGTGTAATCACTTTAGATACGGATAACATACGGCTTACTTCTGTTCTAATTTTAAACGTAATCTCTGTTGTTGTATAAACACTCTCACAAACCTCTGTAATTTCGTTTTCTTCCTGCATATAATTCAGAATTTCCATCAATTCATCTTGACTTTGTATTCCACTTTTCTTTTTCGTTTTTCTTGCTGACTCAAAAAATGTTTCCAATTCCACTTTGTTCAAAAAGAAAACTTTATTCTCATCTGATTGACTGGCAAAGATTTCTCTTAATTTAGAAACTTCTTCCGTCTCTTTTACTTTATATCCCTCCGGAGAAATCAGCTCTATACTGGAATTTTCCTGTTGCACCCTTATACAACCGACATTTCCATGTTCCTCCAATAGTATAAGACATTTCTGAATTTCCCGATTCTGTTCCTTTTTCCCTTTGCTGATCTGATTGAAAAGAACTGTCTTTGGCATTCCTCTTCGATATGGATGAGCAGACAACCAGCTTTCCAATTCATCCATAATTCTCTTTTCTAAAGAAATCTGTTCCTGCAGGCTCTTTTCTTGATCTGGGATTTCCTTTGAACACTTATTTTCTTGATTCCAAAGATTGTTTTCCAACAGTTCCAGTCTTTGTAAAACCCCATCATGATATTTTCGCTCTTTTTTTTCTCCCATTTCAAAGATAATTCCTCCACCGATTGTCTCGAGTGGTGAATAAAATCGGACAATAAACCTGTCCCCTGGACAAAACGCAGCAGGTTCTTCTAACCTTAATTGGACATAGGCTGATTCCCCCGGCTCAACTTTCTCACAGGACAACGGAACTGCTCTGCACAGAACTTCTGTTGTTCCGCTATAAAAATGTAATCGAGTCTGATGTTCAATACTTCTTTTACTTTGTGGAAGAAGTGTCAGTTTTGCATTCACATAGCGGCTGACTTTCATACTTCCTTCCGGTGCAATCACATTTCCTCGATACACAAACTTCCCATCACTGCTCTGTCTTCGGTCCGTCTGAACCAGGTTCAGTGCGCTTCGCTGACCTGCTTCACAAGCTTCTGCCTCCTGCTCATGCACCTGAACTCCACGAACTCTGCACGAAGTTTGTTGTGGATAGATCATCACCCGATCTCCCGAATGAATTTTCCCGTCAAGAAGTGTTCCCGTCACAACTGTTCCGCTTCCTTTAATTGAAAATACTCTGTCCACAGGAAGTCTTGGAAATGCAGGGATTTTCCACATTTCTTTCTGCTTTTTTACACATTTCAGGATTTGACTTCTTAATTCTTCTATTCCGGCTCCTGATTTTGCTGAAACACGTACAATGTCCACATTATATTCCAGCTTATCTTCTACCTGATTATTTCTCTGACCTACTGTAAGCAACTGTTGCATTTCTTCACAGATCTGCTGTTCTACCATCTCCAGCCATTCCTCATCCACAAGGTCACATTTATTCAAAACAACAAGGATATTCTCAACACCCAGAAGGCGTAAAATTGCCAGATGTTCTCTTGTCTGTGGCATAATCCCCTCATCTGCTGCAATTACAAGAAGAACAAGGTCCATTCCTACCACACCTGCAGTCATATTAGAGATAAATTTCTCATGTCCGGGAACATCAATGATTCCGACACGCTCTCCGTCTGTCAAATCCATCCATGTAAACCCTAGATCAATTGTGATTCCACGTGCTTTCTCTTCTTTCAGACGGTCTGTATCTCTTCCCGTTAATGCCTTGATCAGTGTCGTCTTACCATGATCGATATGTCCGGCAGTTCCGATGATCACATGTCTTTCCATCTAATGCAGTCCCTTTCTTAATGCTGTTTTTCTTTCTTAGTTATGCTTTCTTTCCATAACATGTCTGATCTGTGTCGCCAGATATTCGATTCCTTCTTCCGAGAAAGTTCTCATATCCAGAAGGAAACGCCCTTCCTTTATTCTTCCAATTACCGGAACTGAAAGATTTCTCATCCTGCTTTCTAATTCTTCAACGGTGATCTCAGTTGATTCCAATGCTACTCCATAACTTGGAATCTCCGTCTCAGGAAGTGCACCGCCACCAGCCTTAGAAATACATTTTTCCACTTGAATCTGAACGGACGCTCCCTCTTGATTCCATCTATCAGCACAGACTCTTGCTTTCTCTTTTATTTCCTCCACAGGTCTTGTCAACATTCTCAGTGTTGGAATCTTTTGAACCGCTTCTTTCTGATCCAGATAACATTTCAACACTTCTTCTATTGCTGTCATTGTAAATTTATCTGCTCGAAGAGCCCGAAGCAATGGATGATTACGCATCTGATCAATATATTTTTTCTTTCCTACAAGGACTCCGGCCTGTGCTCCACCAAATAGTTTATCGCCACTAAAACAAACAACATCTGCACCGGCCTTTACTTCTTCCTGTACGGTTGGTTCTTTGGATAAACCATATTCCTCCAGATTTATAAGTACACCACTGCCCAGATCTTCAATCACTGGAATTCCGCTTCGTTCCGTATGATTCTCGAAGTTTTCAGGCGGCAATTCCTGCGTGCACTCTATCAGACCAGTACTTAATTCATACAATTCTTCTGCACTTACCGATTCTGTAAACCCGACAATTCTGTAATTACTTGTGTGGACTTTCAAAAATGCTTTCGTCTTTTCACTGACTGCTGCTTTATAATCTTCTATCCTTGTACGATTGGTTGTCCCGACTTCTTTCAAAATAGCACCGCTTAATTCAAGAACTTCCGGAATACGGAATTTCCCTCCGATTTCAACAAGTTCTCCTCTGGAGACGATCACTTCTCCTCCCTTTGTCAATGCACTCAAGGCAAGAAGTACAGCTCCGGCATTGTTATTCACAACAATTGCCGCTTCTGCTCCTGTGATCTGACAAAGCAATTCTTCTGCATATCCGGTCCTGTTTCCACGTTTTCCAGCCTGTAAATCATATTCCAGACTGGAATAATTCTCTGCAACTGCTTTCAGTTTTTCCGCAATCTCATGACTAAGCGTTGCACGTCCAAGCCCGGTATGGAGGATTACTCCTGTTCCGTTATAAACTGGTTGGATCTCCTTTTTCTGTTCTTGTTCCAGAAGATGGTTCACTTCTGATTTCTTTGAACTTGATTCTATCTCATACAGAAATTTCTGAATCATTTCTTTTGCTTCATGCTCACTGATTCCCTTTTTGATTCCTTGTGAGATTTCATTTCTCAGATTCTCCACAGAATCTCTGACTGCTCCGAGAACACGCTCATATCCTTCTTTCTCTGCCAGTCTCTGAACATTTTCTTTCTTCATCAAGTCATCTACTCGCGGAAGCAGGCGGAAGATCTGATTCTTTTCTTTCTGTAAATTTTCTCTTTTCTTATTCTGATCTGACTTTTCCAACTACTGCTGCTCCTTAATTTCTCTTTCTACAGCGAAATGCCGCAAGAAACCGTTACTGCTCACAGAGCACTGTGAACAGTAACAAGAAATCTCTTACAGCATTTCCATTTTTCCTTTTTTTAGTTGGATGAGTTTTTCCTGCCGCTCTTTAACACAGCCTACAACAGAAACTTTCGTCTCCATTCCCACTGCCTCAAAGTCTGCTAACAGACTGTCTAATTCTTCTCTTGGGACACTGACAAGAAGTCCTCCTGAAGTCTGCGGATCGCTGATCAGATCTAAATAGACCTCTTCTATATCTCCTGCATCCAGTCCTTCTGCTGCAAACTCCCGGTTCTTATATGCTCCTGCCGGAACGAGTCCCATCCTTGCATATGCAATCGCTTCTGTCATATATTCAATCTGCTCCGGATATAATTCCAGAGTCATGTCACTTGCCTCAGCCATCTCTGTACAATGTCCCAGCAATCCAAATCCCGTCACATCTGTACATGCGTGGATCGTGTGTTTCTCAATTGCTCTTTTCGCTCTCTGATTCAATGAAGCCATTACTTTCGCAGCTTCATCTGCGGCTGCTTCGGAAGCCATCTGTGCTTTCACTGTTGTATTCACAATACCACTTCCAAGCTGTTTGGTCAGAACCAGCACATCTCCCGGCTGACACCCGTAATTCTTATAAATCTTATCCGGGTGAACGAAGCCTGTTACCGAGAGTCCGTATTTCGGTTCATCATCCTGCACCGAATGACCTCCGACCAGAACGGCTCCTGCTTCTAACACCTTGTCTGCTCCGCCTCGCAAGATCTCCCCTAAGATCTCCGGATCCAGACAATTTGGAAAACATACAATATTCAATGCAACCTTCGGCTCTCCTCCCATTGCATATACATCGCTTAAGGAGTTCGCCGCTGCAATCTGTCCGAACAGATACGGATCGTCCACAACCGGTGTGAAGAAATCCAGTGTCTGTATCATGGCAGTCTCATCCGATATTTTATAAATTGCGGCATCATCTGATGTCTCAACACCGACAAGCAGACGCTCATCGGAAAATTTAGGCAGCTTACCCAGAACCTGGGCAAGGGTCTCAGGACCGATTTTGGCCGCTCAACCAGCTGTCTTTGTCATCTGTGTCAGATGAATCTCTTTGAGTCCCTTACTCATTTCGCCCACTTCCTTTCGAATACTTTTTCAAAATAATTCCCTCGGTATACGAAAAAGCTGTTGCAGCAGCTTTTCCATCACATTTTCGAATTACTGTAACTGTTCCTATGTTTCTAACAAGGTTTCACAATCTTACCTGCATTATTCATAGACTCGACAATGTCATACATATTTGTAACTGTTCCTACTGCAAGCTTGTCTTTCATTCCATAATAATCCAGACATGTTCCGCAAGTCACAATCTCAACGCCCTGGCTTTCCAGATTCTTCAGATCCTCCAGAGAGTCAGATCCTTCACATGTGATCTTAGCGCCACCGTTGTAGAAGATCATCTTCTTTGGAAGCTCATCAAGCTGTGTGATTGCAAAGATGCAACCTTTGATCAGCACTTTTCCGAGCTCATCATTTCCACTTCCCATCTTGTCAGAAGAAATCACAACTACCGTATCCCCTGTTGGAACACAATCGCAAACCGCACCCGCCGGTGCTGTCTGAGTTCCTTCTCCTGCAAGCGCCTGGATTGTCACTTTATATTCATCCTCTCCAAGCTTCTCCTGTGTTACTGTTGCGCCTGTACTCTGTGCCATCTTCGTCACATTAGCCACTGCTGTCTCATTATCAACGAGAACTTCTATTGTCTCCGGAGCTTTCAAAGCATCTAATGCTTTCTTTGTCTTAATTACCGGAACCGGGCATTTATCTCCCATAGCATTTACTGTTACCATTCTACCGTTCTCCTTTACCTATTCATTCAGGTATTTTAACCTCCAGGCTTCTGTTTTTCAGTATAACATTTTTACTATAGGTTATCAAACTTTTCTATAGAAATTTTCTATAAATTGCCTTCTTTCTGATTCACATTTTTACGCAAAGCTTCTCCCAGTTCCGTAATACACAGTAATGTGATTACAAGCACGATTCCCGGAATCAGAATGATCCACCAGGAGTTTGTCATCAATGCCTTTTCAGAAAGCGAGAGCATGCTCCCCCAGGAAATGATTTCCATCGGAAGACCAATCCCAAGAAAGCTCAATGTTGACTCTGCTATGATTGCACTTCTGATGTTCATCACGACCATAAACATAATTGACGAAACAAAATTCGGCAGCAAATGCACACGTAAAATATGCCAGAAACTTCCACCCATACATTTTGCAGCAATCAGATATTCACTCTCACGGAGCTGTCGTACCTCAGTGCGTACCATTTTTGCGATATTCATCCAACTGGTAAACCCAATCACTATGGTGATTGCAACAACTGAGTTCTTTCCTGCCAGTGCCTGAAGAAAGATAATTAACAGAATTGAAGGAATACTCAATAAAATTTCTGTAAAACGCATCATCAGTTCATCAATCCACTCCGGTGCGATTCCACTGAAGGATCCGTAGATTACCGCAATCGTAGTCGATAACACGGTGGATATCAACCCGATAAACAGCGATATTCTACCACCGTATAAAATCATTGAAAAAATATCTCTTCCCATCGTATCCGTTCCAAAAAAGAACTCTTTGTTCGGTGAAATGTTGCAGTTCTCCAGATCCATGTATGTAGGGTCTTTCGTCATAAAGAAACGACAGAAAACACAGGCAAATACGATGACTGCAAGAATACTTCCGGCAATGATAACGGCATTATTTTTTTTCGCTTTTTTCATTTTCTCCACCTTATACCCTATCTGCCTTTCCTGTCATTTTTATCTCTTTCATTCTTGGATCGATCCATTCACTGACAGACTGTCCGATCACATTTCCTGCAATAACAAAAATACCGGTAAATACGCAAAGCACCATCAGCATATTATAGTCATGATATTTTGCACTTTCAAAAGAAAGCGTTCCGATTCCCGGATAGGAAAATACCATTTCCACGATATACGTCCCTTCGATCACATGCTGAAGTGAAATTGCCATCAGACTGATGAACGATGGCATAATATTTTTCACACAGTGAAAGAACAATACTCTTTTTCGTGACATTCCTTTTGCCTTTGCCAGTAAAACATAGTCTTTTCTAGTTTCTTCCAACAATCGGTTACGGATTAGATACGCATAATACCAAAGGTGGCTCAGCACAACAACTGTCAGCGGAAGAATCAGATGCGTCAATCTGCTCAACGGATTTGCTGATTGTCCGAAATCATATGCCCCACTTCCCGGAAGGAGCTTTAGATTCACACTAAAAATCAAAATCAATATAAGTGACAACCAGAATTCCGGAATACAGCTTGTGATTGTTCCCACCTTACGCAAAATCCGGTCTGGAAGCTGATTTTCATAATACACACAGAAAATTCCAAGCAAAAGTGCCAGTCCAAATGTCAGGATAAAACCAATTCCGCCAAGCAATAATGTATTAACTAAACGTCCCTCGATCACTGTAAGAACATCTTGTTTATATTTATAAGAGATTCCAAAATCCCCCTGAAAAGCATTTCCAAGCCATTTCACATACTGAACAGGGATAGGTTCGTTTAATCCAAGTCGTTCCATTGCATGCTCATGTTCTTCCACCGACATTCTCTCCGCACGTTCTCCATAATAAGAAACCAGCGGATCCCCGGGTGCCAGCCGCGACATTACAAACACAAGAAGTGAGAGCACAAAAACAGATAGCAAGATCAGTCCGATTTTTCTAAGCCATTGTTTCTTCATCACTCTGCTCCTCTCCTGAAATCTCCGGAATCGGAATCGCCTCCAGAAGTTTCTTCGTATATAAATGCTGCGGATGTTCAAACACCTGCTCGGTTTCTCCTATCTCCACAAGTTTTCCGTCCTTCATCACTCCGACACGGTCGCACAACAGACGCACCATTGAAAGATCATGCGCAATAAAAAGGATTGCACAGTCATGTTCTCTTTGTAAATGCCGAAACAGCTTCACCATCTGTGCCTGTGTAGTTACGTCCAGCGAAGCGATCGGTTCATCTGCGATCAAGAGCTTCGGCTTCATTGCAAATGCCCTTGCGATTGCAACTCTCTGTCTTTGTCCGCCTGACAACTCCGGTGGCCACACGTGAAGCTGTTCTTCCTGCAATTCCACTTCTTCCATCATTTCACATAAAAAATCATGTTGTTCTTTCTTGTCAGAAAATACTTTATGTATTTCCAATGGCTCTGCAAGGATCTTCTCTACCTTCATTTTCTGGTTTAAGGAAGATGTTGAATCCTGAAAGATCATCTGCCGCTCTTTTTGCAGTCTTCTCGCATTTTTCTTTTTTGCTTTTTTATCAAGAAGATTTATCCCATCATAAGAAAATGTTTCTGCTTCCGGATTTAGAATTCCCATCAGACATTTTCCAACCGTTGACTTTCCAGATCCCGACTCACCTACCAGTCCAAAAATCTCGTCTCTTCTTATCTCAAAGGACACATCTTTCACCGCTTGAAACGTCCTTTTTCTATCCAAAGGGTAGGCGTAGGACAAATGCGAGATCTCTACCGGTTTTTCATGCAATTCTGATTCACTTATTAATTTTGATTCATTTCTATGCATATAATAAGGATGATCATGAAGCAATTTCTTTGTATAAGAATGTTTTGGAGCTGTGAAAAGCTGTTTTGCTTCTTCCAATTCCACGATATTTCCATCCTGCATTACAGCAACCCGGTCTGCGATCTGAGCAACAACTCCGAGATCATGTGTGATAAACAGAATGCTTAAATTCAATTCTTTCTGTAATTTTTTCAACAGTTTCAGAATCTCTGCCTGAATTGTCACATCCAAAGCTGTCGTCGGTTCATCCGCAATTAAAAGCTTTGGATTTGAGGCAAGTGCTATTGCAAGCACACATCTCTGACGCATTCCACCTGAAAAATGATACGGATATAGATCATAACGCTGCTCTGCGTCTTTGATCCCAACGAGCTTCATCAGTTCGATTGCCCGCTCTTTTGCTGATTTCTTCTTATTTTTCTCGAAATCTTTCTCTCTTTTCTTCTGATTTAAAGCTTTTTCATGCAGCAAAATAGCCTCTTCCATCTGACTTCCAACTGTCATCGTCGGGTTTAACGTACTCTGTGGATCCTGAAAAACCATCGCGATTCCATGTCCTCGGATCTGCTGCATCTCTTTTTCATTATATCCGATCAGGTTCTGATCTTTATATTGAATGGCTTCGCCTGTCACAGACGCACTCTTGGGCAGTAATTTCAAAATTGATCGGCACAGTACAGTCTTTCCACATCCTGACTCTCCAACAAGAGCAAGGACCTCCCCTTGTCTTAACGACAAGGAGACGTCCTTTACTACTTGTTTCTTTCCATCTGAAGTTTGAAATTCAACTGACAAATGCTTCACTGCCAGTATTTCTTCTATTTTCATTCGATCGTCCAATCCTCTACATTCCAGAAAATTCCAACACCATGATGTCCAAGAACTGTATCCTTTGTAATTCCCTGGATTTTCTTATTCGTCACATAATCTACATCGCAATAACAGAAGAATGTATATGCCGGATCTTCTGCAAGTGCAACCTGAAACTTTGCATATGCTTCTTTACGCTCATTCTCATCACTTGTCTGTCTTGCCTGTGTCAGATAAGTGTCTACCTGTTCATTGGAATATCCACTGTAATTACTTCCTTTATCTGTACCAAACACTTTATATGTATGGTCATCAGCATCAAACGGGCTTCCCCATCCGATCAAAAATGCTTCCTGATTTGCCCAGTCGATTTCTGACTGAACCTGTGCTTTTGCATCAACTCCAACTTCTTTCAGCTGCTGACATGCGATAGCCGCAAGATCTGCGCGCACCTGATCACCTTCCATCACATTGATTGTAAAAGAAAGCTTCTCTCCGTTTCTCTCATAGATTCCGTCATCTCCCAACGTCCAGCCAGCCGCTTCTAACACTTCTTTTGCTTTTGCCGGATCATAAGAGTATTTCTCTACATCTTCATTATTATATTTATTTCTCTGAAGCGGACCATAAGCTACAATTCCTTCTCCCAGAAGAACACTGTCTACCATCTTCTGACGATCGATTGCATAGCTGATTGCCGGAATTGCATCTTTGTTCCTCTGCCAGAACTCATTATTAAAGTTATAAAGGATACCTCTGTAATCTGCTGTCTTCATATCATATACTGTAAAAGTATCATCATCTGTGAAATTCTGTGCATCCTTCGGTGTCACCTTTGCCAGATTGATCTCACCGGATTTTAACTGAAGTGCCTTTGCATTATCATCCGGTACAATCTTAAACACGATTGTATCAATCTTCGGAGCTCCTTTATAATAATCCTCATTCTTTACAAGTGTAATGCTCTGTCCTTCATCCCACTCCTGAATCTTATACGGACCCGTTCCGATTGGATTATGGAAATATTCATCTGTCTGCATATCCTTGCTTTCCAGTAAGTGTTTTGGAAGGATACCAATTGTCATATAGTCGAGAAATGCCACATTCTTATCCCGAAGTGTAAAAGAAATCGTCTTATCGTCGATCACATTGATTTCTGTAACATCCTCGTAATTAGAAGCAATCTCTGATTCATTGTCCGGATCCATGATTGCTTTGATCGTAAACTCAACATCATCTGCTGTGAATTTCTCTCCATCATGCCATTTCACATCATCTCTAAGATGGAATGTATAAGTATTTGTCGCGTCATCCAGCTCCCAGGATTCTGCCAGTCCCGGTACTACCTCATTATTCTCATCATGTGCTGTCAGACCATCAAACAGAAGCAGATTAATCTCTCCATGCTCATCAATAGCCGGATTGATCCTTGTGTAATCATTACTTCCATAGATTAATGTAGACCCACTTTGTGTAGTCTCTTTATTTGCATTATCTGATTTGCTTCCACAGCCTGTAAGTACACAACCTGCCAGCATGCAGACTGCTAATGTTACCGCGATCACCTGTGATAGTTTTCTTCGTTTCATCGTTTTCTCCTCACGTTGTCTATTTTCTCTCACTGCTACTTATTTTATTAAAAATAGAATGTTACCGCAAGCCTAGTAGGGGGATATAGATTTTTTAATCACTCAAAAAAGAGAGGACTTCGTCAAAAAAGTCCTCTCATCTCTCACGAATCTTTCCGTGTTACTGTTTTCTGAATTTCACCATTCTTGATTTCTGTTCCACTTCTTGATTCTTTTTTATTATCTTTTTCTTTTTTTCAGTACAACAACAATTGCTGCCATTGAAAGAATAACACCTGCTGCCGCCGGAATGATCGGTGTAACATCACCTGTCTTAGTTGCTTTTCCGTTTGTTCCGCTCACTGTGTTTCCGCCATTCTGCTTACCTGCTGTTGTTGCCTGATGTTTTCCATCAGAACCTGATCCATTATTCTTGTCAGATCCTGTAGCACCGTTTCCATTTCCACTTCCCGGTTTTGATGGGTTCGACGGTTTTGATGGGTCGGATGGTTTTGATGCATTATCTTTCTCATCATTCAGAGCTTTCATTGCGTTCTGCAGATCAAGAACTGCTGCGTCAACGATTGGCTGTTCATAAACGGAAAGTTCCTCGTTTGCCATAACTGCTTCTGCTTTAGCAAGAGCCGCATTGAACAGTGCAACATTTTCTGCGCTGTATCCGGTCAGATCCATTGCTTTTGCTTTTCCAATGATCTCTTCCAGTACGGACTTGTCTGCTTTGTAACGAAGTGCTGTCATTGCTGATGTAAGAACTTCTTTTGCCTTGTCTACGTCTTCCTGTGTTGCAGACTCATCTGCAAGTACTTTCTTCGCTGCATCAAGTGCTGCTTCGAATGTATTCCATCCTGCGCTGAGATAATTCTCTTTCTTATAATCAGCTGTGGAATCTACCAGTTTCTGAAGAGATGTCTTATCTCCCTTCTTAACAAGTGCTTCTGCTGCATCAACAAGTTTCTGGTCTGCTGCTACAACATCTGCCTCCATTGCATCACCATCTTCAATCACTGCTTTCGCATTCTCAAGTGCTTCCACAAATGTATCTTTCTCTACTCCATCAATATACAGATCCAGATTTAATGCACTGTATAAATTGTAATGACTCTGAAGCTGTGTCTTATCTCCAGCCTTGAATCCAAGCTTCTGGATTTCTTCGATCAATGCGATTGTTGTATTGTCGATTACTTCCTGACTTGACTGAACATTAGCACTTACCTCTTTCGCATAGTTAAATACTGCTGTAAAGCTTTCTCTTACGCTCTCGATAGCTGCATCTACTTCTCCGTCATCTATATTTTTCTGTGCTACGGAGATTACCATATCTAATGAACTCTTGTCTGTTGTTATTACATCATTCAGATTGAACAGACGGAATGCATCAATGCTTGTATACCAACCAAAGCTATGATAATAATCATAGAGCCATGCTTTATTAATTCTAAGTTTAACCTTATCAGACTTAAAACTATCGAATAAGAATACTCTGGACTGTCCACCGATAGATGCTCCTTTGACTGCTGCAACCCATTCGTTTCCATCCCAGTATTCGATATCCATATCTTTGATATCAATATAATCCGGATAGTAATTGTCTAATGCCACTTCTGCCGCATTTACTTCTACAGGCTCTGCAAACTGAAGTTCAAGCTCTGCCGGAATGTTCTGCAACTGCCAAGCTGTACCATTATGTTTTCCATCAAGCGCACCTGCTAAACCTTCACTGTCTCCGGATGTTCCGTTATCTGTAACTGAAGTATAAGTTTTTTCAATGCTGTCTTCTACATTTAATGCTTCCTTGCTAATATATTCCACTGAAGACACTTCACTCATCTGACGTCTTCCAAGGAACAATGCAGCTTTTACTGTTTCTTTGGATCTTGTCATTGCAAATGGTTCTGTATATTCCTCTGAGAACCATGTTGGCTCATTTCCATCGATCGTATATCTGATCTGAAGATCATCAAACTCGCTGGAAATCGCAATCTTGTCGTTTGCTCCGAGCATTTCCTTATCCATTGGTTTAATTGTTACTGTCAATTTATCCCAAATTCCAAGAAGTGCATCTTTTGCTTCATCAACGCTCTTCTTCATCAGATTCAGCTCAGTAACTGTACATTCTGTATCCTTCAGAAGTTCTACTGCTGCATCTAACTGGTTATCCAAATCTGCTGCTGTATTAACATAGCTTGCCCAATCTTCGTTTACGTCTCTTCCTTCATATACTTCTTCTGCTTCACTGCAGGAATCTCTTAATTCGATTGCTGCTTCTCCAACCTTGATTGCTTTGAGAAGGATCTGTGTATTATCATAATACTCATCTGATTTCTCTTCTTCTACAACCTTCTCTGCTGCCTGGATTAGTTCCACAAGATGTGCTTTCTGTACATCAAGAACTTTACCTTCCATTTTATCCAGAAGATCTTTCGCCTGATTGATTACGCCCTGAAGTTTCTCAGGAGTTGAGTTGAAGTCGATTGTGTAAGTTTCTCCCGCCTCTGTCGGGAAGGAAATCTTGTTGTCTGTGATAGCTGTTGTCTCTACTTTTGTTCCATCAGATTTCTTTACTGCATAAGCTGCGATATTCTCGTATTCACCTGTAAATGTATTTCCATTTCTTGATGTGATCTCGAAACGATCCGCTTTACCTTCTGACCAGTTCATGTCGATCTCAAAGTTGCCTCTTGCAACGATACCTTCTACATGACCTGTGTTCCACTGCTCTGGGATTGTCGGCAGGAACTGTACATAGCCAAGCTGGCTCTGAAGAAGCATCTCATTTACACCTGCTGTATAACCAAAGTTACCATCGATCTGGAAAATCGGGTATCCCTTGTAGTTTGCTCCACCACCATGTGATGAAAGAAGATTTGTCAGGAATCCTGAGTTTCCACCACCAACTGCAGACTGTACGATCTGAAACGCCTCATCAGAATGTCCTGTACGTGCCCAAAGGTTCAGTTTGTGTGCTTTTGACCAACCTGTTGCATCAAGTCCTCTTTCGTTCAGGGATACGATTGCTGCATCCATGAATTCCGGATTGTCTTTGCTGATCATGTTACATGGATATAATGCCATCAGATGTGACAGATGACGGTGCGGTGGCTGTACTCCTCCACTCTGTGCTCCAAGACTCTGTCTCCACTGTGGGATATCAATCTCACCAAGATCTCCTGCCTGTGCTTTTCCGAAATGTGTTTCTTCATACCACTCTTTTACCTGTCCGTCGTCTCCAACTAATACAGGATCAAGTTTGGACTGTTTTTCTTTCCACTCTGCAACCAGATCTGCATCAACTCCTAATGTCTCTGCTGCCTGAATCGTATTCTCAAAGTGCTGCCAGATAAACTGCTGGTCGTATGATGCACCGTTTACGATTGGTCCGTTCTCCGGTGAGTAAGAAGGAGCTGATACATAACGCTGCTGATACTCACTCCAGTAAAGAGCCTCATTCCAGAAGTTTGCAACTTCTTTCAGAGATGGGTACAGTTCGTTTTTCAGGTAATCTGTATCTTCTGTGTACAGATAGTACTCATATGCATTCAGAAGTGCCCATGCAGAACCGATCGGGTTCCATCCGGCTGCATTGTTCTTCTGTCCAAGTGCTGAGAACATATATGGTGTACTGAAGCATCCTACGAGCCATCCGTTTTCTTCGCCCTCATCGCTCTTGATACCAAAGGCTGCAGCTGCCGCATAACGTCCCGCTTCTTTCAGAACATTCAGGTAATCATTGTATGCTGTCTGACATTCTGCAAGGTTACTTGCCAGTGTTGGCCAGTAGTTCATCTGAACGTTGATATTGAAGTGGTAGTCTCCACCCCACTGGAAATATCCTTCTCCCCAGACACCCTGAAGGTTTGTCGGAAGAGAGCCTTCTCTAGATCCGGCGATTGTCAGATAACGTCCAAACTGGTAACAGATTACTTCTAGAGCTCTCTGCTCGGATTCTGTCGGAACTTCACCGCCATTGTTATCTACCATGTTGCGGTACTTCTTGATCAGTTCATCTGTAGGAATTGTCGGAACTTCTTCGTTGAATCCTAATTCCATACGGGAGAACAATGCATCATGATCTGCTACATGGTCTTTTTTCAGTGCTTCGTATCCTTTTTTAGCTGCTGCATTGATTCTTGCTGTAACCGCGTCATGTGGATCCTCTCCACGAAAACTCGGAAGCTCCATCTTGTAGTCTGTACCACATGCAAAGATCAATGTAACTGCATCTGCGTCAGATACAGTGATGGATGGATTTGAACCATTGGCATTTGAAGAAAGGCTTCCTCCCTCGTTGATAACCTTCAACTGTGCTTCAATGTTCAATCCGTTTCCGCCTAATGCATCACGCATTGTGATTGTGTCACCGTCAACTGTACTCTTATGAGTTCTTCCTCCGATCAGACTCTGAAGATTTGTATCAAAGTTGATCTTTCCTTTCTGGTCTGCGCTCAGACGTACTGCCATTACATTATCCGGGTAACTGTCAAAGTATTCTCTTGTATAATGAACCCCTTCATAATCATAGTTTACAGTTGCCAAGGCTGTACGCATATCCAGATCTCTGACATAATTGGACACTTTTGATGAATCCTGATTATTGGAGATATACAGGTCTGCATAATCCTTCGGTGCGCTGTATCCTACCAAATCTCCCATGAGCTTGTTCAACCAATCCATTGCCTCACCTTTTGTATTGGTTCCACTTGCCTCATAGGAATCTTCATTAAATCCAAAGACATACTCTGATTTATCATCCAATTTCTCACGGATCGCATTCAGATCATCTTTGATTTTCTGAAGATCTGCATCTGTCTCTGTTTTGTTTGTTGTACCATAGCTATAGCCATTATAACTTGTCGGTCCACCTTCCCAGACAGTTTTTTCATTAATATGGATCTTGTCTTTATTAATGCCGCCGAATACAAGACTTCCCATATAGCCATTTCCGATTGCCAATGACTGCGTCTGCCAATCTGTTGCCGGTTCATCATACCAGACTCTCAAAAGATTATCATTCTTTGCAGTTTCTTCTGCGATAGCCGCCACCGGTTCCTCTGCAAAAACGGTTGTCGGAACTAACGAAACAGCCATTGCTGCAGCTGTTGTAATTCCGATAAGTTTTTTTAACCTTCTTCTCATTCTTTTGCCTCCTAGTTTTTTAAGTGAACAGTTTTCTTTCTGTCCCTGCGTTGTGTTCACATTCGTTTGCAAATCACAACTTCACAGACATTACTGCCTGCATAAACCTCCTTCCGCTTCTTTTATATTTCAACAGCTCCTATAACCTCTGTTGTTTGCATTGCTGCCACTGTTTATTTATGCAGTTCACAAAATATACGTTTTTTCTTCACATTTCAAACATATTTTTTTCACATTTAGTCGTTCTAGAATCATACCATAGTCACTGAATAAAATCTTGGACAATATAGGACATAAAATATGATAATTTTCACTTTTCCGTTATTCTGTATATTTCCACCTTATTTTTTCTTGCACTTTTTGTATATTTTTATATTATTTTCTTTTTCGTTTCTTATACCTTTTGTTTTATTTGCTAATATGTGACAATTTCTATGGTGTTTTTATAAATCGCTTTGTATATTTATGCACTCAAAAAAGCCCTGATGATTTTTTAAATCATCAGAGCTTTGAATTCTTTATTCTGTTTTTAACTTTCTTTTCCTTCACCCGCAAAGTATTCTTTCACAAGCTTTACAACTACACCTGACAATAAGAACACTGCAATCAGGTTCGGAATTGCCATCAGACCATTGAATGTCTCGGCAATATTCCACATCAGTCCAAGTTCCATTGTAGCACCGACGATTGCAACGAGTGCATAGAGTACCATGAATGGCTTATTCGCTTTTGTACCAAGAAGGAATTCCACACATCTCGTTCCGTACAATCCCCATCCGATAATCGTAGAAAATGCGAAGCAGCACATTGCAACCGCTGTAAAGATAGATACCCAGTTTCCGTAAGTAGAGGTAAATCCAAGGATCGTCAGCTCTGCTCCTGCCGCCTCTCCATATCCAACCGGAACACCGCTGCACAGAATAACGAGTGCTGTCAATGTACAGATTACAATGGTATCAACAAATACTTCGAAGATTCCGAAAAATCCCTGCTTTACAGGCTTTTTCGTATCTGCACATGCATGCGCGATAGAACCTGTACCAAGTCCTGCCTCATTAGAGAAGATTCCTCTGGAAACACCTTTCTTCATACTCATAAAGAAAGATCCCACAGCGCCTCCGGTCACAGATGCCGGTGAAAATGCGCCTTCGAAAATGGATCCAAATACGCTCGGAATGTTCTGGAAATTCAGAACAACAACGCCAAGTGCCAGAATCACATAAATTGCTGCCATAAATGGAACAAGCTTTTCTGTAACCTGTCCAATTCTCTTAATTCCTCCAAGAAGGATCATGCCGATCATGATAGCAAGTACAATTCCGATAATCAGATTTAATGTTCCAACAGAATCCTTTTCTATGATTCCATAATTAAAAAGTGCAGAATCGATTGCTGTTGTAATTGTATTCACCTGTGTTGCATTTCCCGTTCCAAATACAGTCAGAACTCCGAATGCAGCGAACAGATAAGCCAGCCAGTGCCAATGCTTTTTCAGACCATTTTTGATATAATACATCGGTCCACCGACACGATCTCCTTCCGCATTCGTCTCATGGAAATGAACTGCAAGAGTAACTTCTGAAAACTTTGTACACATTCCAAGAAGTGCTGAGATCCACATCCAGAACACTGCGCCCGGCCCTCCGATTGCGATTGCTCCTGCGACTCCGGCGATATTTCCTGTTCCGACCGTCGCCGCCAGCGCGGTACAAACTGCCTGGAATGGAGTCAGTGCACCGTCAGATGCATCTCTTTTGCGGAGCATTCTTCCGATCGTCACTTTCATCGCATACGGAAATTTTCTGATCTGAAGGAAGCCGGTCCGGATACTTAAGTAAAGCCCGACTCCAATAATGCAGATCATAGCCGGAACGCCCCAGATAAAGTTATTCACAGCACTATTTACTGATTCTATCGTAGATAACATACTTCTCTAATTCCTTTCTTTTATGATATTATTACGTCGACTGTTCATCACATTAAATCGATAAATTATTAAAATAACTTTTAAATTATACCATAAAAGTAGGGAAATGTATAGAATTATTCCAATACTTCTTTCGAATCAAACTGATCCATAAACTCCGCATATTTTGCTGAATTTTCAAATACCGGCTTATAATTTTTAACAAGCTCTCTGCTTCTTGCTGCTTTTTCTTTCAAAAGTCCATAGGCTCCAAGTGCAAACATCTTCGCAGTGACAATATAAGCTTCTTCCTCATCCGTCACTTCAAATTCTACCTGATGGAGTCCACCCTTTACACCCCCTGTATTAAATGTATATACAGGCATTAAGTGCTGGACATCACCGACATCTGTAGATCCTCCCGTATGTCCTGAGGCCTCGATCACATTTGTTTCCGGTGCAGAAAGTTCTGCTGCTCTTTTTAATTCTGGGAGTGCTTCTTCCGCAAGTGTCGGAAGGTATCCCGGAAGTGTTGTGATCTCAACCTTCGCTCCCATTGCAGTAGCTCCTGCCTGGAAGGATCGGTCTGTTTTCTTCGCTGCATCGGTAAATGCTTCAATTGTTTTTGCTCTTACCAGTGTCTCTACTACAACTTCGTCAGGCACTACATTTACCAGGTTGCCACCCTTTGTAATGATCGGATGGACACGGACACAATCCTCATCACGGAATGTCTCTCGATTCAGACCGAGTGCCTGCAGACCAAGTGACGCCGCCGACAGAGCATTTACACCTTGTTCCGGTGTTCCTGCCGCATGGGCTGCCTTACCTAAACAACGGATTACTTTAGATACAAATCCATTTCCGGTTCCACTTCCTACTATGATGTCATCCCCCGGTGCAATGTGATGTGTAATACAAAGATCAATATCATCAAATGCGCCGATACGAAGCAGCTCACATTTTCCACCGCCATATTTTATTTTTCCCTGTGCACGCAGCTCATTTTTGAATCCAATTTCACCATACTCTTCCGCCGGTGTTGCAAAAAATACCACCTGTCCATCCAGTTTTTCCGCGATCTCCGGAACTGTAAGAGCCAGTGCCGCACCAAAGATTCCCGCCATCTGTGCATGATGTCCGCAGCAATGTGCCGCATCTGTCTCTGGATTCGCATGAGCATGCTCCGGAATCCTAAGTGCATCAAGTTCTCCAAGAAGTGCAAGGCTTGCTGTATCTTTCTTTTCTTCATTTAAATACGCTTTTGTTCCTGTAATTGCAAGTCCGGTTTCTGTGCGCAGACCTAATTCTTTCATCTTCTTTATGAATTTTTCTGCTGTATTGAATTCTTTATATCCAAGTTCTCCATGATCGTATATATCTCTGGCAAATTCAATGATCTCATCTCTGTGCTGATCGATTGCTTCCAGGATTAATTTTTCTGTCTGATCCATTTTTCTCACTGCCTTTCCTGATTACTGAAGTTCTTCAGGGATCCACCATAATCCATCATTGTTTTCTTTCATATACTGTTTGAATTCATCTGAGTGGTATGCGTCCACGATTGCCTGTGCCCAATCTGCATCTTTGTTCTCTTCTTTTACAACAACCTGAAGTACAAGATAATCTGAAATATCTTCATTGGCCAGTGCTGTAGAAGCATCAATGCCTGCATTATATACAACACTTCCTGTAATTGCAATATAATCAAAATCAGATTCTGCTGCCGGAATTGTCATGCTGTTCATTTCTGTAAATTCAATATTATGTGGGTTCTCTACAATATCATCCTGTGTAACTGTGGATGGATCAGCCTTCTCGTCAAGCTTGATCCAGCCGATTTTCTGAAGCATCAGATAGCAGCGTGCTGTGTTGGACGCATCATTTGGGACTGCAACCTTCGCACCATCCGGAATTTCATCTACAGAATCGTATTTTTCTGAATAAACTCCTGCCGGAACAGTTGGAATCGGACTGATTGCAACCAGATCTGCGTTATAACTCTGATTGAAATTGTCCATGTATGCTGTATGCTGTTCTACATTGACATCTACATCCCCATCATTCAGTGCAACATCTGCTGTCTGAAGATCTGAAAGGTCAACAGCTTTCAGAGTATATCCTTCTTTCTCAAGGATTGGAACGATTGCATCTTCGAAAAGTTCTGTATATGGTCCCTGGGATTTTCCATAGACGATTTCCTTTTTCTCTGATGTATCCGCGTCACTTTTCTTCGTATCTCCTGAACCTGAATTTCCGCATGCCGCCAGGCTGAATGCTGTTGTCGCTACTAATAATCCTGCAATAATTTTCTTGATTTTCATAATATAATTCTCCTCGTTCTTTCTTAATCAATTATCTATGTTGTCTGAGTTTTCTTGAAATTGTATTTCCTGCAAGCTGAAGGATCTGTACAAATACAACCAGTACAACTACAGTAAAGATCATCAATGGTGTATTCATCCTCTGATATCCATAAGTCAGTGCCAGGTCTCCGACACCTCCTCCGCCTACATATCCAGCCATTGCTGATGCTCCAAGCAACCCGATCGTACCTGTTGTCAATGCGAGTACGATAGATCCAAGTGTTTCCGGAAGCAGAAAATACCGAATCGTCTGCCAGGTAGATGCCCCCATTGCTTCAGCCGCTTCCAGAATACCCGGATTAATCTCCAGTAAGCTATTTTCCATCAAGCGTGCAAGATATGGACTGATATAAATAACAAGCGGGACAAGTGATGCTGTACTTCCGATGGTCGTTCCAACAATTGCCCTTGTCAACGGCATGATCGCTACCAGTAAGATCACAAATGGAATACTTCTTACTATATTAATATAGATACTTACAATATTGTAAAGGATCAGATTCTCTATCAGTCCTCCCTTACGGCAAAGCACAAGGATCAGTGCCAAAATAATTCCTATGATTGTTCCAATAATCAGTGACCATGCAACCATATATAAGGTCTGTCCACCACTGGTCAGTAACTTTTCCAGTGATACTCCAAAATACTCTTGTTCCATTAAATCGCCTCCACTCTTTCTCTGATTACTCCATTCTCATCAATCTGTTTCTCAGCTTCTAATATTTTCTCTTCCGTTCCGATCAGCTGCAAAATGAACACACACATTACATTCTCCTGCAATTCCTGCACGGTCGCTCCCAGAATATTTACTACAATTCCATCCACATGACAGATATCTGAAATCACAGGTCGTTTTACACTGCTTCCGATAAACTTAAGCCTCTCTACCCGGAAATGTTCTTTCTGTTCTTTCACAAGACTTAGAATGCTTTCCGGAATCTGATCATTTACTACAGTCTGAACGAATCTTCTTGTAACAGGTGCCTGTGGCTTTCCGAATACATCAAGCACACTTCCGGCCTCTACTACTTGTCCGTTCTCCATAACTGCTACTTTATTACAGATCATCTGAACGACCTGCATCTGATGTGTGATCAGAAGGATTGTAACTCCCATCTCCCGGTTGATCTTCTTAAGCAGTTTCAGAATGGATTCTGTAGTTTGTGGATCCAGTGCACTTGTTGCCTCGTCACAGAGCAGGATGTCCGGTGTTGTTGTCAGTGCCCTTGCGATTCCCACTCTCTGTTTCTGTCCTCCCGAAAGCTGGCTTACATAAACATCTTTCTTATCTTCCAGTTCTACAAACCGGAGTACTTCTTTTACTTTCTTATCAATCTCTTCCTTTGGTGCCTTTTCAAGAATCAATGGCAATGCAATGTTGTGATACACTGTTTTTGATTCAAGAAGATTAAATTGCTGAAAAACCATTCCGATTTTTCTTCGAAGCTTGCGAAGCTGCGTTTTTTTCAGATTCCCAAGATTTTCTCCCTGGACTATAACATTTCCCGTATCCGGTGTCTCTAATCCATTTACCAACCGGATCAAAGTTGATTTACCTGCTCCGGAAAATCCGATAATTCCGTAGATGTCACCTTTCTCTACATGAATGCTAACATCCTGCAGCGCATGTACTGTACCGTATTTCCCGGAAAATGTTTTGTTTGCATGTTCTACTTTTATCATACTCATCACTCCATCTATTATTTGATGTAACGCTGTTACTTTTTCGCATCTCAGATTCGATAGGCGTATAATACACCTTATTAACCTACTACGTCAATAGGTTTTATATGTTTTCAGCATT
>OGRU01000768.1_pt1 | contig 28086 bp, 20 predicted proteins | sample 1553541 | NCBI WGS metagenome assembly OGRU01 (sample SAMEA2580068, study PRJEB22360) | human gut metagenome | biome: human gut; feature: human-associated habitat; material: faeces | place: Denmark | collected 2008/2010
AAAGTAAGCGTGCAGATCCCCTTCTCCTCCGAAAGTCTGTTCAAAACACTGTCTGACTTCTTCAATTTTCATAGTAAAATCCTCCTTCTACATCTTTTTGACCTGTCTTTTTAAATATAGTATAATGTTATATGCTGTAAGGCGATAATAGAAAATGTTTTTGTATTATTTGCCTAAAACAATATTATTTTGCTAATTATTCAGGGAGGGATTTTAGTGTACAAAATCGTAACAAGAAGACAGCTCAACGACGCTGTTGTTCTTATGGAGATCGACGCACCTTACATTGCCGCTAAGGCTGAGGCTGGTCAGTTCATCATCTACAGAGTTGATGAGAAGGGCGAGCGTGTTCCGCTCACTATCGCTGACTATGACAGAGAAAAGGGCACGATCACAATTATTTTCCAGGTAGTAGGTGCATCTACAACTGAGCTTGCAAGACTTAATGAGGGCGACTATATCCATGACGTTGTTGGTCCTCTCGGCGTTGCTACAGAGTATGACGAGGGTATCAAGAGAGTTGCAGTAGTAGGTGGCGGCGTTGGTTGTGCTATCGCTTATCCACAGGCTAAGAAACTCCATAACATGGGCGTTGAAGTTGACCTTATCGCAGGCTTCAGAAGCAAGGATATCGTTATCCTCGAGGACGAAATGGGCAAGGCTTCTTCACATCTTCATATCTGTACAGACGATGGTTCATACGGCTATCACGGATTTGTTACAAACAAGCTTCAGGAGCTTATTGACGGTGGTGCTAAGTTTGACGAAGTTATCGCTATTGGCCCTGTTCCAATGATGAAGTTCGTTTGCAAGGTAACAAAGCCTTATGATATCAAGACTCTCGTTTCACTCAACCCTATCATGATCGACGGCACAGGAATGTGCGGCGGATGTCGTGTAACTGTTGACGGCAAGATCAAGTATGCTTGCGTTGACGGCCCTGACTTTGACGGTCAGAAGGTAGATTTCGACGAGCTTATGAGAAGAAACTCAACTTATAAGGAGCAGGAAAAGGCTCACTTGTGCAGACTTACTGGAGGTGTAAGATAATGGCTAATATGAGTTTGACAAAGACTCCTATCGCAGAGCAGGAGCCAAAGGTAAGAGCTAGAAACTTCAAGGAAGTTACTTTGGGTTACACCCCTGAGCAGGCTATAGAAGAAGCTCAGAGATGTCTTAACTGCAAGCACAAGCCTTGTATGACAGGATGTCCTGTAAGTGTTAGGATTCCTGAGTTTATCGCAAAGGTAGCAGAGGGCAAGTTTGAAGAAGCTTATGCTATCATCAAGACAACAAACGCTCTGCCGGCTGTTTGCGGACGTGTATGTCCACAGGAGCATCAGTGTGAGGGCAAGTGTGTAAGAGGTATCAAGGGTGAGCCTGTTGGTATAGGCAGACTTGAGAGATTCTGTGCTGACTATATGATGGACAAGGCAGTTGCAGTTGAAAAGGCTGAACCAAACGGTCACAAGGTAGCTGTTGTCGGCGGCGGCCCTTCAAGCCTTACAGTTGCAGGCGACCTTGCTAAGCTTGGTTACGATGTAACTATCTATGAGGCATTCCATACAGCAGGTGGCGTTCTTATGTATGGTATCCCTGAGTTCAGACTTCCAAAGGCTATCGTTCAGCACGAGATAGACAATCTGACAAACATGGGCGTACATATCATGACAAACATGGTTATCGGCAGAGTTCTTTCTATCGACGAGCTTATGGGCATGGGCTATGAGGCTGTATTTGTAGGCTCAGGCGCAGGTCTTCCAAGATTCATGGGTATCGAGGGCGAAGGTCTTGTAGGCGTTTACTCTGCTAACGAGTACCTTACAAGAATCAACCTTATGAAGGCATACAAGGACGATTATGAGACTCCTATCATGAAGTCTAAGAACGTAGCTGTAGTAGGCGGCGGTAACGTTGCTATGGACGCTGCTCGTTCTGCAATGAGACTTGGCGCTGAGCACGTTTATATCGTATACAGACGTTCAATGGACGAGCTTCCTGCAAGAAAGGAAGAGGTTCATCACGCTCAGGAAGAGGGCATCGAGTTCCTCGTTCTTAACAACCCTGTTAAGATAGTTGGCGACGAGAACGGTCATGTAAACGGCATGGAGTGCATCAAAATGGAGCTGGGCGAGCCTGACGCAAGCGGCAGAAGACGTCCTATCCCTATCGAGGGTTCAAACTTCATTCTTGACGTTGATACAGCTATCATGTCTATCGGTACATCACCTAACCCACTTATCAGAAGCACAACTCCTGGTCTTGAAACAAACGATCACGGCTGCCTTATCGTTGACGAGAACGAGTCAACAACTAAGGAAGGCGTTTACGCAGGCGGTGACGCTGTTACAGGCGCTGCTACTGTTATCCTTGCTATGGGTGCAGGCAAAAAGGCTGCCGCTGCTATCGACGAGTATATCAAGAACAAGAAATAATTTCTTGTAAATGAAAATTATTTGTTAAAAGGCTTGAAGTTTGTGCAAATATCTGATATACTAATATAGTATTATTAGATTTGGAGGTCTTTTGATGAATTTGTCAGCAATTATTTCAGTTTTGGCTGCTGAGCAGAGTTCACCTGCATCACTTGCCATGACTTTTATCCCACTGGTACTCATAATCGTGTTCTTCTATTTCTTTATTATCCGTCCGCAGAAAAAGCAGGATAAGAAAGACGCTGAGATGAGAGATAACCTTGAGATAGGTGACGAGGTCGTTACAAACGGCGGAATCGTTGGTATCGTGTTCTCTATCAAGGACGACACTGTTGTTATCGAAACAGGCGGAGACAGAAGCAAGATCCGTGTTAAAAAGTGGGCTATCGCTAAGAACGAAACAATTCATGACGGTGACGTAAAGTAAATATTGCTTTTGAGGGACGGGTAGTTTTATCCGTCCCTTTTTGTGTTCTTATTGTCCGTGGCTGTGAATATAATTTTCCTAGGGAATTTTGTATGCGGGGGTGCGGATATGAAAAATAACAGGTTTTTTGGGGGCAGAAAGCTGTCTGTGCTGTCATCAACGGCGTTGTCTGCCTGCGTGGGGTGCGGTGCGATATTTGTTGCTGTGCTTGCTTTTGCGTATGTTATCACTAAGATAGATGCCACGGATCTTATGCTGTCGGTGATGTCAACAGCGGCACTTGGTATCGGGGCGTATGCAGGGGGATATGTTTGCGGAAAAAGGCAACGTAGAAACGGTCTGCTGTCAGGTGTGCTGTGCGGAGTGTTCATTTTTCTTATCATTGTCATTCTCAGTGCACTGTTTTCAAAAGCTGCCGAAAGCTTTTCAGTGCCTGCAAAGCTTGTGCTTACCCTTGTGTGTGCAGGCGTAGGCGGAGTTGTAGGGGTAAATTCTAAAAGCAGCCGTTTTTGATAAGGATAAATATTTATACTGCATTAACTATTCGTTCATAAAACATAGTGGGATATGTGGTATAATTAGTGTAAATCAATTATTGGAGGTAAAATCCTATGAAACATATCAAGACGATCAATAAGGCTAATCTCAAGAAGACTGCTGCTAAGGGTGGCTGCGGCAAGTGTCAGGCATCATGTCAGTCAGCTTGCAAGACCTCCTGCACAGTTGCTAACCAGAAGTGCGAGAGAGAGGCTTAATATTCCGATCTTTCTGAGGCGTGCGAGCGTACACACGCCTTGCTAAAGGGACATTTTTATGTCCCTTTATTTTTGTATAAATTTGTATATGAATATAAATGCGAAAGGTGATTTTAAATGATACACAAGTTTAAGCTTGGCGGCTTTAATGCACTGCTTGACGTGAACAGTGGCGGAGTACATATTATAGACGATCTGACATATGATTTGTTAGACAATGTTGAGCCGCCTTTTGAGGAGAAATGTCCTGAGGACGTTGTAAGAAAGCTGTCAAAGATGTATGACAGCAAGGATATCGAGGATTGCTATGAGGAGATAGTTTCTCTTTACAATGACAAGATATTGTTCAGCGAGGACGATTACGAGAAGTATGCCCTGTCTGCTGTTGCTTCACCTATCAAGGCAATGTGTCTGCATATTGCTCACGACTGTAACCTGAGATGTAAATATTGCTTTGCTTCAACAGGCGATTTCGGTCAGGGCAGAATGCTCATGGACTATGAAACAGGCAAGCGTGCTATAGATTTTCTTATAGAGCGTTCAGGAGACAGAAAATTTCTTGAGGTGGACTTCTTCGGCGGTGAGCCGTCACTGAATTTCGGTACGGTGGAAAAGCTTGTTGAGTATGCACGTTCACAGGAGGAGCCTCACAATAAAAAGTTCAGATTTACTGTTACCACAAATGGTGTACACCTCACTGACGAGATGATAGACTTCATCAACAAGGAAATGTACAACGTTGTTCTGTCTATCGACGGAAGAAAAGAAGTCAATGACAGAATGAGAGTGCGTGTTGACGGTTCAGGAAGCTATGACACGATTATCCCTAACTTCAAGAAGCTTGTTGAGAAACGTCCTAAGAACAAGGATTGGTATGTAAGAGGCACTTACACAAAGTATAATCTTGACTTCTCAAACGATGTAATGCACCTTTATGACCTTGGATTCGACCAGATATCTGTTGAGCCTGTTATGGCTGACCCTAGCGAGCCTTATGCTATCACTGAGGCTGACCTGCCGAGGATCTTCAAGGAATATGAGATACTTTCTGAGAAGATACAGAAGATAAGGGACGAGGGCAAGTTCATAAACTTCTTCCACTTTATGATAGACCTCGATCAGGGTCCTTGTGCGATAAAGAGACTTAGGGGCTGTGGAAGCGGAAACGAGTATGTTTCTGTTACTCCTGACGGCGATATTTACCCATGTCATCAGTTCGTTGGTATCACCGAGTTCAAAATGGGCAATCTTTACGAGGGCACATTCAACGAGGAAATGAAAGATATGTTTGCTCACGCACACGTTTACAATAAGCCTGAGTGCAAAAAGTGCTGGGCAAAGTTCTATTGCAGTGGCGGTTGCAATGCAAACAACTACATTTACGCAGGTGATATCCACAATGCGCATAAGCTGTCATGTCAGATACAGAAGAAGCGTCTTGAATGCGCTATCATGATGAAGGCTGTTAAAATGCTCGACAGCGCAGAATGAATATAAATATTTTGTAAATTTCACGCATTGTAACTTTTGCGTACATATATAAACTTAATATGTACAAAAACGTTTGAAGTTTAACATAAAAATTTATTGAATAATCGGTTTAAAAAGCACGGAATAACAAATGACGTTATTTCGTGCTTTCTGCTGTTATTACATAGTATGATAATGTCGGAAAATAGCAAAATGTGTCTGTCATATTAATAAGTATTAAGATAAATATAATGTATACTAAGCTGGTAGCTTATTGACAAAGTGGGTCGAATTTAGTATAAGATTGACATAAACAAAAGGTGCTTGGCGGTCATGTTACCGCAAATCGGCTATAACGAGCGCCCTCTGTATCGGACAGTATAAAACGACAAATTATTATGAAAAGGACGAAGAGATATGAAAACTAATGAAAAGAAGAATACTTCTGCTAAGAAGAAACTTATACCTGCAGTTGCAATGCTCACAACTTCCGCTGTAATGCTTTCTACTGCTACTTACGCTTGGTTTACAATGAGCAGAGAAGTTGAAGTAACAGGCATTAAGCTTACTGCTACAACTCCACAGACAATAGAAGTTTCACTTGGTAAGGCTACGGCAGGTGCTACAATTACGAGCAAAACTGAGGCAACTGAACCTACTAATGATGATGCTGACACAAAACTTTGGTCAAATAAAGCCGCAACAAGTTCAGTTTATGCTACATTTGGAAAGCTTATTCCTGCGTCAACAATTGATGGTAAGGATTTGTATTATACAACAAAGGCAACTGAAAATGGTAAGGCTGTAGATATTTCAGGCGAAAACGCATTTATTAAGGCTACTAATACTAACAATGCAGGTTGGACTTTCCAGAATGTCGGAGAATCGTCAGCAACGGAGAAAGATTTGACCGCTAACACAGATGGTGAAGGTTACTATCTTGACATTCCTGTATGGTTTAGAACAACAAGTATAGATGACGTTAAACTTGGTGTTGATGTAACTGTTACTGATCCAAATGCTGCTGATGATAACACAAAGGGTGATTTGTATAAGGCTACTCGTGTTGCATTTTTGACAAGTGACAAGACAACCGCAAACGGTGTTTTCCTTGGTGCCGAAACTGATGTTGATAATGGATATTATAAGAAAAAAGCAGTTAGGGCTAATACAGGAACAAGCGAAAATGATTATTATGGCACTGTAACAGTTGCAAAGGAAGTAACTGCAAATACAGCAGGACAGGTTACAAATAGTGATTCAACTGAGGTTGCAAATGTAACTGGAGTTGGCACTGGAAAGACAGGTTACAGCACTCCTGCTAAGTATTATATCCGTGTATGGCTTGAGGGTGAAGATGTAAACTGCTGGAATGTAAATGCTGGACAGAGCTTTAACGTAGATTTGAAATTCTATGATCTTTCAAACAAAGGTGTAGCTGACTAATCAACAAACAATAAAACAAAAAAGACGCCGAAGAAATTCGGCGTTTTTTGGTAAATGGGTATAAAAAATAATTTTCCATATTTGGGGAAATTCCCCAACTTTTCTTTGCTTTTTGTCGAAAACATGCTATAATGATATATTGGAACAGGAAAGGAAGTGACTTGCTTTGAACGGTAATTCAACAGTTGACGGCGTTCGTGCCGTGGAGCTTTTCTATAGACCTATAAAAAATACCGACAGCGGCAGGGTCACTTTTTTGCAGTCGCAAACAAGGCTAAATTCACCTGTTATGGGAACGCTCATGCCTGCGGATTATCTCCCTGTGGCTCAGCTTTCCGACCGATGTGTTAGCATTTTCAAGCTTGCTTTCGTTCAGCTCTTGCAGGCTTTGGGCAAGTTTCACGAAAGGGAAGTGGACGTTGATTGGGCAAGCGTGTTCATGCCTGCAAGATTTTTAAGGCAGACGGAAGCTCCGAGAGTTGTGGCAGATTATTGCGATAAGTTTGGCGTGAAGTATGAGCGTGTCTGCTTCGAGTTGTCGCCTGATGTGCTTGATGAAGCTGACAGCACAGTGGCGGATAACGTGGCTCTTATGAGAAGACAGGGCTTTCATTTTCTGCTCACAGGCTTCGGCACTGAGGGCTTTAAAATGCTTAAGACCGCTGAGTTCAAGGTAGATAATATCATGCTTGACGGCTCAGTGGCTCAGGTTCTCGGTAAGAGCGACAGGTATGATACCTGCGTGAGCTCTCTGCTGAATTTCGTTTTTGACCTTAATGCTGAGGTCATAGCTGACGGAATTACTGATGATAAGCAGGTGAAACAGCTCAGCGGTATGCAGTGCCTTTACTATTCGGGAGAAAATGCAGGAAAATATATTGCGGAAAGATACGTTCGCAATAGAAATGAGTAATAAACGGGTGATACGGTTTTGGACGGTAAAAATATAGATAAAAATACAAGAGTAGTCGATACCCTTGCACTTCGCAGGACCGCCAAGGAAGCTAAACGCTATGTGGTATTGATGAGATTGCTTAAAATACTTGCCATTATACTTATCGCTATCGTGGCGGCGGCTTATGCGGTGTCTTATTTTTACGACAAGTATGGTAGCTTTACAGTTAAGATAAGTAAGTATGATATGATAAATCAGGGGCTTACTCTTTCGGAAACTCCTGAATATACCACGAGCAATTCAAGGCTCAATGCGGATATCCTCTATGATATGACAAATATCAGTGGCGAAGATCTCCCTGATAATATCGACAAGATAAACGGCGGCCATAATGGCGAGGGGTATATAGCTTATACTTTCTATCTCATAAATTCCGGTAAAGACACACTTAGCTATGACAGCGAAATGACTATCGAGAACGTCACGAACGGTGTTGATGAAGCTATCAGAGTGGAGCTTTTCGTGAATGGCGAGAAAACTGTTTATGGTAAAACAAAGTCTGACGGCAGCGGTAAGGAAAGGGATTGCGACAAGGAGTTCGCCTCCTCTACTGAGGTCATGAAGGACCGACGTGAAAAGCTTGGTCCTGGTGAGAAAGACAAGTATACAGTAGTTATATGGCTTGAGGGAAATGACCCTGATTGTGTTGACAAAATAATCGGTGGCACAATGAAGCTTGGTATGAATTTCAAGATCGTTGAAACAACTTAAAGAATTAGAAGGGAGGAAGCCTCGGGTTTCCGAGGTTTTGAATTATGAAAAAAGCTTTGAAGATCGTTTTTAATGTTATCGCATGGGTGGTGCTTATCTTTGCACTGCTTATAACAATTCTCGTGTTCTCGTCTGATAAGAATAATGGTACGGCAAGTCTGCTGGGATATGTCCCGCTCACAGTTGAATCTGACTCAATGAAGCCAACTTTCAAAAAAGGCGACCTTATTATCTCAAAGGAAATAGACGATATCAATTCTCTGAAAAAGGGCGACGTTATCACTTTCTGGACTCTTATAGATGGCAAAAAGGTGAAGAATACCCACCGTATCGCAGAGGTGCTCAATGATAACGGCTCTGTAGGCTTTATCACACGAGGCGATGCTAATAACGTAGATGATACATACACTGTTTATGCAGGTGATATAATCGGTCAGTGGAAAGGTGCAAAAATAGGCGGTTTCGGCAAGGTAATGGATTTTCTCAGAACAAAAACGGGATTTTTCATTTGCATACTTTTGCCGATAGCACTGTTTTTCCTATTTGAGCTTTATAAGCTTATCGCAACCATAATCGAGATAAAGCGTCCTGCTATCACAGAGAGCGATGAGGAAGAAATAAAAAGACGTGCAGTTGAGGAATACCTTGCACAGCAGAAGAAAAATGACAAATAACTGCTGCTTGGGTGATACATTATGAATGGATTTCTGAAATGGTTTTTTGTTTTCATGTCGTCAATGCTTTCAGGCTTTGGGCAGATCTTCAAGGGTCTGTGGAACGGCATAAAACAGATCTTCAATATAAAAAACTACATAAGGATATTCAAGACCTACTCGGCAGACTTTGGTGCGCTGGGCTGGATACTTTCTGTGCTTGCAATTATCGTTGTTGTGGCTATCTTTGTGCTTATTATTTTTATGATAGTGCTTGCTGTGAGAAAGTACATAAGATTCAGACACTCTATCGTCAGCAACGAGGATCTTATCGAAGAAATATCTGACCTGCAGCGTCAGGTGGTCAAAATGACCAAGGAAAAAGATGAGATCATGGCAATGAAGGTGGCTCAGCTTGGGGTCTATGATAACACCGCTCTTGCAGAGGGTGAAACAAAGCTTGCAGAGGGCGAGCAGATGCCTGCACAGGGCGAAGTTCAAACCACTGTGGACGGCGTTGTTCAGACAGCAGATTGCCGTTTTTCAAAGCTTATTGAGGTGGACAATTTCTACAAGACATACGAGCCGCCTGCTTACAATAATGACATTACCCTTAGCGGTATCTGCGAAGCATACAGAAACTTTGCCTGCTCAAGAATGCACCTTTATTATGACATAAAAACTATCCGACTTTTCATTGCAGGCATGGCTTCAACAAAGCTCATTATCCTGCAAGGTATCTCTGGTACAGGTAAAACATCATTGCCATATTCATTCGGTAAGTTCTTGCAGAAAGATACCACTATTGCTTCTGTTCAGCCGTCATGGCGTGACAGAACTGAGCTTTTTGGCTATTTCAACGAGTTCACGAAGAACTTTAATGAAACAGAAGTCCTCAAAAGAATTTATTCTTCTGAATACAATGACGATGTAAACTTCATACTCCTCGACGAGATGAACATTGCGAGAGTGGAATATTACTTTGCAGAAATGCTCTCGATTCTTGAAATGCCTGATCCTGCCGAGTGGGAGCTTGATCTTGTTCCTAATGTGTGGAGCACCGACCCTGTTCGCCTTGATAAGGGCAAACTGCGTATTCCGCAGAACATTTGGTATATCGGTACTGCCAACAACGACGATTCCACGTTCACTATCTCAGATAAGGTATACGACCGTGCACAGCCTATCAATCTTGACGCAAAGGGAGTTGCCTTTGACGCACCTGACACGCCGCCTATGAATTTAAGCTTTGAACATCTTGATACACTTTTCAAGGAAGCTTTTCAAATGTATCCTGTTTCACAGGACAGTCTGAAAAAGATCCAGCAGCTTGACCTGTGGGTAATTGAAAAGCTGAGAGTGGCTTTCGGTAACCGTATACTTAAACAGATGAACTTGTTTGTTCCTGTATATGTTGCCTGCGGCGGCGAGGAGCTTGACGGCATTGACTATGTGCTTGCCACAAAGATATTCAGAAAATTTGAGTCGCTTAACTTGGCAATGCTCAGGGACGAGCTGAAAGAACTTTGCACCTATATGCAGAAGCTTTTTGGCAGAAACACTATGAAAGAATCTATAGCATATCTTGAAAGATTGCAAAAACTGTACTAAAATTTGTACTCATAAACTTTGAGAGGAGGGACGGGCATGAGCGAATACAACGAACAGCGTGCAGCTTTTGACAAAGCTGTAAAGACGTTTGACGGCAATAACAGCTTTGCGGCAGCCCGTGCCTTGCTTCTTTCGGGCGAAAAAACTGTATCTTTTAATCGTAAGATAATCGAGAAGAATATAGATTCGTCCTGGCTCACAGAGATAGAAAAAGCTTTGCCACATCTTGATACGGTAATAAGAAATCCCAGAAACACCATTAAAGAAGTGGAAGAGATCGTGCCTATCGCTATGTCAAGGAAGATAACGGTAGAGTCCATAAAACATCTGGGACAGCACACCGATCTTATTCAGGATATCGACAAAAAGACTGGAAAGATAACTCCGTCAAAGATACTCAACATTCATAAAGAGGAAACTCCCGATACATATGAAAATAGATTTGTAAATACCCTTATCGACAGGCTATACATTTTTATAAATATTAGATACAATAAGCTTGTCCAGACCGCAGAGGCGCAGGAGGCTTATTCTTTTAATTACGATACCGTGGCTGACAGCGGCGACGGCAGAAAGGTCAATATTAGTTTTAAGATAGAAACTGTTGACAGTCTTGTCGGCGGCAGCAAGGATACTGACGTCTGGGCAAGGCTTGAAAGGGTCAAAAAGGCTATCGAGGGCTATAAAGGCTCAGTGCTTTGTACCACTCTTGGCAACGCTTTTATCAGACCGCCTGTTATGAGAACAAACGCTATAACTAAAAATGTGGACCTTATGGCGTGTCTTACCCTTTGGCAGTTTATCGAAAGCTACGATAAGGCAGGCTACGAGGTCAACGTTTCTGATACCGCACAAAGACCTGATGATTCTTATATCGAGGATATATATGGTCTGACCGCAATGAACTATATGCTTTTCCGCTCATATACCCATGGGGCAGACAAGTCGGAGGAGCTTAAAACCATAAAGAGCAAGACCCTCGCACCAAAGGTTGTCAGGCGTTTTGATAAGCAGACGTCTGATAAATATGATGTCATAGTTGGCGAGGGTGAACAAAGTAGTGCAAGTAAGACAGATATGGGTATGACTGCCGAAGAGGCAGGAAACCTTACAGCAGAGCTTGACCGTATAGTTGAGATAGAAAAGCAGTTTCTCAAAGATGAGGAAGACCGTAAGAGGGCTGAGGAGCTTGCGGCTGCAGAAGCTGAAAGAAAGCGTGCCGAGCAGGAGAAACTTGAGCGTCAGCGGCGTGAGGAAGAAGAGCGCATAAGGCTGGAGCATGAGGAAGCTGAACGCAGAAGATTGGAGCTTATCCAAAAACAGCAGGAGGAGCAGGCTGCAAGAGAAAAGGCGGAGCGTGAGGAACGTGAACGCCGTGAAAAAGAGGAAGAGATCAAGCATATCGCAAGACGCAAAAGGCAAATGGAAGAGCGCCAACGCCGTGAAGAGGAGCAGCGTGTCCGTGAGGAAAGAGCTAGGATCCGAGAGGAGAAAAAGCTCGTCCGCAGCAGCCTTGGATCTGCTATGGATCAGCAGATCAGCACGAATGAAGAAGCCGTGTCTTCAAGCTTTGTGTCAGAGTATGAGTCGCCTGAGATCGCTGCAAAAAAGGCAAAAGAAGCACAACAGCAGCGTGAGCAGGAACGTCGTGAGCGTGAACGTGCTGAGCGTCTTAAAGCTGAACGTGAAAGCTTTGAAAATAAAAATATCAATGAGATATTTAAAGAATATTCCAAAAATCCATATTACATGGCAAAACGTGGCATAACATATGTTCTGGCTCACGCATTTGGGATCATACCTGTTGTGACGGATAATCCGGACTATATCAGAATGCTCAAAGTCAAGAAGGAAAAAGAACTGGCTGAGGCAGAGAGAAAACGTGCAGAGCGTGAAATTGAGATTATCTATGAAAAATATGCTCCGTATCTGAAATATGATGTAAAGAGGCGTATCAAAAACAGGCAGTTTAAAAAGAGAAAACGTCTTGAGCGAAAGAACAGACCGCCAAGACCATATATTCCGCCACAGCGCACCGCTGAGGAGCAAAAGGCTATCGACACTGAAATGAAACGACTTTATAAGGAGTATCATGTTTCAGCAGTTGGCAGAATGGCAAGGCATTTGAAAGAGAAATATAGGAAACAATAACACGGAGGGAGAGTCGTTATCATCGGCAAGGCGTTGAGGATAGTAAAAATAGCTTTGACAATACTTGGCTCTGCTGTGTTTGCGGCACTGCTGAGTGTGACGGTGTACATAATGGTCTGCGGCTGTATCGGCAAAACAGCAAGCATTTTTGGTTACAGCGTACTGAAAGTCGTGAGTGGAAGTATGGAGCCGTCTATACATGAGGGTGACTATATTTACATCAAAAGGACGGATACTGACAGCTTAAAGGTAGGGGATATCATTTCGTTCTACTCTCAAGATGATAGTATTAAAGGCGAGATAAATACTCACAGGATATCTGAGGTTTTGAGCGACGGCACTTTTGTTACTAAAGGCGATGCTAACAAAATAGAGGACAGCGTGACGGTGCAAAAAGTCAGCATTATTGGAAAATACTATGGAAAGCTCAGATTTTTCAAGTGGCTTGGGTCATTTGCATCAACAAAGAAGCTCCTCATACTGCTTGTGATAATCCCAACAGTTTGCATGGCGGTGTATGAGGTAAAAACTATTGCTGAGATAAAAATATATTCAAACCGTGAGGAAGCCTTGAAAGCGGCTGAGGAAGAAAAAGAAAAGCTTATGCGTGAGGCTGTTGAAAAGGAAGTTCAGCGGCTGAAAATGCAGGAAAACGAGAAAAAGGAGGCGAACAGCTTTGAATCAGGAAAAGATAATGAAGGCTAAAATGATAACGGCTATCGTTATTTGTATTGCGGCACTTGCAGGGCTGTTCGTTTTTATCGGGCTTTATATGGACAAGTCCGAGGAAGTCAGAAAGACTTACATTGCTAAGTATATGGAAAATCTGTCTGCCGCCTCTGAGGAGATAGACACTTATCTTGAAAGCGGCAAGGATCTTCCAACAAGATATAACATGATACTTTCGGACATGGGTGCGGCAAGGTCGCTGGTGTTTCTTATCGACGATTATACTGATGAGCAGAAAGCTATAAATGAGCTTCATTATTGCTTTGTGAAGTATCCCGAACAAATGCAGGACAAACTTGAGGACGTAAAAAAAGCACTTGACCATATCACCGGAAATCTTGACAAAGGCTATAGGGAAGTCAACGAGATAGTTGATTCGGTTGATAAAATGGGAAATTAATGCAAGGAGGACAATAACGTGAGCAGTAAAGGGCAGCTTAAAAGAGAAATAAAGAAATGCAGACTTACTATTGAGGAAATAGAGCGTAAGAGATCACGTTCACAATCAGCACTGGTTCAGGCAATTCTTTTGCAGGAAGAACCTAACGAAATGGACGTTGAGTGGTTCAACAAATACACAGGCGAGATAACCGCTTGCAGAAACCATATGATAGAATTGCAGAAAGAGCTTGACTCGATGAAATAATGGAGGTCGCCAAAGTGGCTGAGCATAAAGTGATAGAGAAAGCAGACAGCGAGGAAGAAAAGAAGAAACGCAAACTGCTTATTATAAAAATAATACCAGTTGCAGTGCTGGCATTTATACTTATTGCGGTCAGTCTGGCTTGGTTTACCATTGATAAAGCTCTTGATCTTGATTCATTTGGAATGAAAAGCGTAGATTCGCCATTTGAACTGAAAACAGTAGGCAGTGCCAATGTGCTTAAAGCTGAGATACTTGACAGCAATGACTACTCTAAGGTGTCTGATGGGAGCAACATCACTTCTGACGAGAACAACAAGATCTACTGGCTTCTTGATGAAGAAAGCGGTATGACGAATGGTATTAATCCTGGTAGTCATGGAAAGCTTACTTTTTATGTTGTCCCGAACCAGTCGGGGGAAATGGAGATACAGTTCAAGTTGAGTATCACAGGGTATGCAGAGAATAAAAACGAAGACGCTGTTTCTTATGAAAAGGTTACTGAAGAAGAAGTAACTAGATTTATGAATGGACATATCATGTTTTTTGAGAAATATGATGAAAACAATCACACATATTCCGATTTTCTTCATGATGAAACATTCACAAGGACGTTTAAAGATTGTAAAGTAGACGTTCCGCAGGAAGTGAACGTATATTGGGTGTGGCCGAACACGCTTGGTCAGATACTAATGAAAAGCACAGATGAAAATCTGACAGAGAAAAATGTGCTGTTTGATGATGACAGTAGAGAACGTTCGAATTTTGCGGAATATATGAAGGGTAATTTAAGCTTGTTCTTGTCAGGCGATGCCGATAAAGAACAAAATAAAACAGTTATTGAGAAAATACTTAATGGTGAAAAATACAGCACAGCACAGTTATCATCACTAAGCTCCATGTATAATGACGCTGACGAAAAGATAGGTACAAAGGTGCAATATATCCTTGTTGAACTAAACGTATAGATAAGAATATTAACTTTGCACGGAGGCAGTTGAAAGTGAGAGCTAATAGAAATCAGAAAATTAATAGAATATGCTGCAAGCTTTATAGCAAGTATCGCAAGAATGTTATTTCTTTAGTTACCGCTGCCGTATTGCTTGTCACGAGTATGCCGCTTGCAGACATTTCAGGTGTTGTGTCTAAAATGGTATCAACTGTCACCAATGCTATTACGGCTATGGCGGCAGATACATATACTGACATTTCTAATGATATCAAAAATGGCGTTTATACCATACAGAATGCAGACGATTTTAAAAAGCTTCTTAATGCAAACCCTTATGTTTATCAGAATATCACTGTATTGTTTTCAAACAACCAATCTCAGTTTAAGGCTTCTGATTTTACAGGAATAGAAAAAGGACTTGGCAATGAAAATTATCCTTTCATGGGAACAGTCAAAGCAAATGAGGGTTCAGCTATTAATCTTCCTATTAATTTTGCTCTGTTTGAATATCTTAGTGACAGTGCAAATTTAGATACTATTATTTTTGCTAGACCGGAAGAAAAAAATTCAGCTTTGCTTGCTGAGAATGTTATACACAGTGATGTGGCTTCAGCTAATAAGTGGAAAATAAAAGCTGATCCTGTAGATGATTCAGGTGCTACAATTTATAAATCCTTCACGTCTGTTATAGGAAATATGAAAAATGGAGCAAATGTCGATCTGGATATCACTCTAAGTAATGATGTCCGGGTGGAAGTATCAGGCGGGGATAATGCAGGCCTTGCTTGCGGCACTATGGACGAAAACACAAGTCTTGCTGTAAGCTTGTCAAGCAGTTTGCTTGATGTTTCCGGTAAATCGAACGCAGGTGTATTTGTCGGAAAAATGAGTGCTGGTGCAACACTGAACGTTGACAAGTGTGATGTCTTGACAGGCGTAAATATATCCGCAAACAACGCAGGCGGACTTGTGGGCAGTGCAGAGAATGCAGAAATAAATGTCGGTGAAGGTGTCACCCTTACCATGACCGGAAGCGTTACAGGCTCTGTAACTGCGGGCGGTCTTTTCGGCTCTTATACATACAGTAAAGCCAACGAAAAGACATTTGACATTTCAAAATTCAGTGGCATGAAAATGGCACTTGCTTGTTCATCAGGAGATACCGCTGACAGTGCGGCTGTTGGTTCTGTTTTCGGACTGCTGACAAACAGCACAGATAGTGTAAAAATTAGTATCACGGGCACCGCTAATGATACTATTACTTCAAACTTCAATGGTACTGTCAGGGCAGGCTTTTATGGTGGCATTGTCGGAAGATATTCTGCCAATGCTCTTAGCTCTGAACTAGCACTAAGTGATATCACTGTAAATGTGACTGGCTTATGCAATGCCCTTGATTTTGGCGGCCTTATTGGTAAGATAGGTGATAACAGCAAGGCTTATGTAAGCGTCAAGAATACCACTATAAGTATTAATAATCCCACATCATCACAAAATAATTATGGCGGACTTGTGGGCTATGCAGATCAGGCTTTTATAGATGTTGGCGGCAATGTTACAGTTACGGCAGCTGATGTTTCTGCAAACCAGAGCGTAGGTGGCATTGTTGGCAAATTTAATAAAAATGGCGTTGTAAGGCTTGGCGGTGAAACAAACCTTTCAGGCTTTTATCCTAAAGACCCTAACAAAAACGGATGTCAGATAGTAGGAAATAGAGGCAATGCTTTGATCTATAGCTTAAGCGGCTGGTCATTTACAAGGACATCTTCAAAAGTCATAGACGATATGGATTGGGGCGGAGTGCTTCGACTTAACAATTCCGATCTGCTTGAGAGTGCTAATGGTGTTCTGTCTTTTGATGGATCGGGGCATACTGTTACAATAAATGGATTTCCTAATAAAAATATAACCATAAGCGATAGGGCAGATTTTGCCCGTGCGGCTTTGATAATGCAGCATGATAGCAATGATTTTGTTAAGTATAGCGGTGCTAGCAGGGCAGATATGCTTGCGGCAAATATCAGCCTTAGTGCAGATGTTGATATAAGCGACACAGGTCTAACCGGCTTTATGCGTGATAATGGTGAGGATAAATTCACAGGCACTCTGAATGGCACTAGTCATACAATTACTATGAGCGTAGGCAAAGACGCTAAGATAGTTTTCCATACTCATAATGGACTTTTTGCAAAGACAAGCGGTGCAAAAATAAGCAATTTAAAGCTTGTTTCAAACTTTAATATTGTCGGTGATAATGTTTCTGGCGGTGATGCTTGTTATATTGGTTCTGTATCTGCATACAACAGCGGAGCTTTGACTATTGACAGCGTGACCGCTGATGTGACCGCATCTCCAAGTGGTGCGTATACTAATTTTGTCGGAGGTCTGGTTGGATATGTTGCTGACGCCACAAGTGAAGTTTCGTTCACTAATTCTGCTGTAACAGCAAATCTTACATACGATAATAGCACAACAAAGGTAGATTGCACTTGTCTTGGCGGAGTTATCGGAATGGTAGGCGCTGTTACATCAACGTCTGCACCCGTTATTAAGTTTGATAATGTCACTGTTGGCGGAAAGATAACTGACAAACACACAGGAAGTAACTCTAGAGTTGGCGGACTTATTGCAGAGGTCGGTGCTAAGGATAATTCAGCTTCTGTTGTACCTAATAAGATATCTATCACCAATGTTAATATTAATGCTTTAACAATAAATTCTAGTGGTAAATCAAATAGCGGTGGATTTTTAGGGCATAACTGGTATAGAGTAGAAATTGATCTGAATAGTTTGAATGTAAACAATTCAAGATTAACAGTGAACAATGGCACAGAACTGGGCGGTCTTGTACTTTCCACAACAGGTTATTGGAGCATAAAAGATGTTAGCTTTGACGGTGTGACAGTGAAAGCAACAAAATGTATAAATTTCGGCATGCTTGCCTCAACTCTTTTTGGTAGAGATTATGACTCTTATGGCTTTGACTATTTTAAAGGTGAAAATGTCAATAATTACAGAAGCTCACGAGATGCAACTTATTTTGAACTTACTAAACCTAATGGATATAAGATCTCACAAGATACTAAGATAAATATAAGCCCAAGCTATTCGTATTTTGATGAGATAGCTCGTTGTAGTATTTATTATTCTTCTTCAGCTAGTTTTATGTCTAATCGTCAAGCCATAATTTCAATTCCTGCTGTTACAGCGGACGGAGAGCGTTTGCTGTATATGGACGGAAAGAAATGCAATACCTATCAAAATCAAACAACAAATAATGGTGCTGTGTGGAAAAATAATTCTTGGGCAAGATATTATTATAACCTTGATGTATATAAAAACGGTAAAGCCACCACAGGCGGAGCTAAGGCTGTTGAGTGGAGTGCAAAGCTTTTTGCGGCAAATAATATAAAAGCATATATTAATAGTACAAATATAGATTTTCCAACAGATCCAGAAATAGATTTGACAGGATATTCGTTTTATCCAGTTGATACAAATAGTTGTAATATAAAATCAAATTCAACTATTACTTTTGAAAATAATGGCTTTAATCAGTCTGAAATGGTATCAAGCAGTAATAGTGACAATTATGCACGTACAACTGACGGAATAGATGGAACAAATTTAACTAATGACCATAATCAACATTACATGATGCAATGCGGACTTTTCAGAAATGAGAATGGAGCTGTTACCATAAGCGGTAAACTGACCTTTAAGGGAAATATCGGTAAGGTGAATGGTGGTTCAGGTGCATTGGTTTGCGGCTCGGTTGCTGACGACACCAATACTACAAAAAAATCTGTCAAAATTACCGGCAGTATCGTTCTTGATGATCTGTATGTGAATGATACTTCTTTAAGTTTAAATGGTGAAAATTCTTATGCCCCTTTGCTTATAAATAAGATAGGCAACATGACAGAGATCACTATACAGAATGTGTCACAGAAAAAACACAGTATGACTGCTGAAAAATATTACAAAGGCGATCAGAGTTATGCTGCAACAAGCCTTATAGGCAATGTAGGAAGCAAAAAGGGTCAAAATATATCTCTGACTTTCTCAAATATCAAGCTTGACGCAAGTAATAAAAATTCAATTTTCAAAAATGCTACTTTGCTTGAAAGCTTTCAGCATTCTGACGGTGCAGGCTCTTCTGCAATATACAACTATAAATGGGACGACGATTGGGGTACAGACTCAGCTGGCAATATTAAGCATAATGTAACCTACGGAAAAGAAGTGTCTGACACCATAAAGAATAGTCTAGATAATGTGAGCAGGCAGAATAAGTATCATGGTGATTGGAGTAGGGATGACAGGTATACTTCTCCTGACCAAAATAACGCAACAGAGGAATATAGCTTTACTAGTTACAAGCCATATGTTGCTAAATCGTATGATACCACCCAAAACTATGATGAGATAGACGTAAACCTTGAGCGACCATATCTGGACAAGGGTTGCGGAACATACTCTGATTCATATATCCTTGACGCTTCTACACTTGCAGAGGTCGCACGAGTTATCAGTACAGCCACACCTACAAATGGCTGGGAAGTAAACTATAATGCAAATGTTTCTGCCGATAAATCGACTGTTAATGCTAATAGTGCTTTTTGTAAAGGCACTAATCATAAAACTTATACTTATGATGGAACAGGCAATTTCGTAAGCGGAACGAAAAATGTTTCAAATGTTTCAAAAGATAACATGATCAAATATCTTTGCGAGGCTTATTACAAGATAAATGATGATATAGTTCTCGGCAGTTCTTTTGCAGGTCTTGGCGGAACATCAAACAGTTACGTTTTCAGGGGCGTTATTGTTGGACAGCAGAGATCCGACGGAACATATCCAACTATCACCAATAATTCTGCAAGCCCTCTCATCAGGTTCAGCAGCGGAAGTGTTGTAAAAGATATCAATATAGAATATACCAAAGAAGTAACGCTTTCAAAAAACAATAATAATAAATTAAACTATAGTACCGGAAAGACGGAGTATTATGGCGGTGTTATGGGCGTTGTGTTCGGTGGAGATAATATCATTGATAATGTCAAGGTAACAAATCCTAATATAACATTTGCAAATAACGATAACAGCAAACAACATCTCATTACGGCAGGCGGATATGTTGGCGCCATAGTTTACGGCGGCGTTATTTTCAGAAATATGGACATCGTTGCCAAAGATAGTGCGCTTACAATCAACAATACTGAGGCAGTGGGTGAAGACGTATATACCAATCTTTTTATCAATCCATATATAGGCAGAGTTGTAAACGGCTTTGCTATCGAAGAGGGAACAACGTTTGGTAAGTCAACTAACCTTAACAATGGCAGGAAAAATTATCTCATCACGCAGTTTAAGAGTGAGCTAAGTGACGGTGAGAAATTAAATGTTATTGCCGGCTCGACTAATTATATTGAAGTGCCTAATGCACAGGCGTTGTTTATGCTGTCTATCATATCACAGTCCGGTATGGGATATACAGACCGTAATAAAAATACTTGCGGCTATGGTCACTATACTTTTACTCGAAATGCAGAATATTCAAAGGTCGGTGCAGGTGCATTGACTTCTGATGATAAAGATTACAAAACTGCGCTCTCAGATTATCAAAGACTTGAAAAGGCTACAAGCAGGGAATATGAAAAGAAAAATTCTGTAATGCTAAAAAAATATACAAAGCCAAGTGGAAATCTTTATGAAGCAAAGTGGGCACACGAATTAAATAAGAACTTTACTGTTAAACTCACAGGAAATGGAACCTATGACCTCACCGGAACCGGTTTTCGTGGTATAAATCAGTTGTTTGATGCAACAAATATTAACTTGGGCGACATTAAATGTGATTATACTTTGTCTTTGACAGCTATCCAGGGAAATTATCAGACTATAAAGCTCGATACAGATATAAAAGCCTATGCTGTGAAAATAACGGATAACAAGAGCGGTAGCACTATTGAAATCCAAGATATGGATAACTATAAATATCGTACCGCATTTGCCTCCGTAAAAGGAGTTGGGTTGATAAACTGTTCAACGTATGCTTTAATTGTAAATGACCTTAAGCTTTCCGGCAAGATCAGCGTTAAGACGTATAACAACGATGGACAATCGTATGTTAATGAAGACCTTTCTACAGGTGGTATTGTTGGCGGAGTACAGAGTTCTTGCACGTTTAGCGGAATAACATTGACCGATCTTGAAATATATGGCGCATATACTGTGGGAGGACTTATAGGAAAGTCAACAAATGATATCAATATAAGTAACGTTAAGTCTGAAAACAGTGGCGTTTATGTGTATGGCGGATTTGAAACAGGCGGTCTTGTGGGAAATTCTCAGAAAGGCAACGAATTCGCTGTTAAGGATTCTAAGATAAAAATTAATAAAGTTGAATTTGCTAATCTTGATAAAGGCACAAAAACTTGGTTTGGCGTAGGTGGAATCGCAGGTTCTGCAAATATCAAAACGACAATAAGCAATGTTCAGCTTACAGCCTATAATGGAGACAGCTTTATCGGTTCAAAAAAAGACAATAAACCCCTTGCAACCCAGACAATGAACGAGGGCGGTCTTATAGGACTGTCTAACGGAGCATGCACAATAACAAACACAAGCGTCAGCGTCGATGTTTATGGTAGTAATGCCGGTGGATTCGTTGGAATAAACAAAAACCAGTTGTCTATCAATGACTGTTACTATGGAGAAACATCTGAAACATCAGCTTGCGGTGTTTATGGCTATACAAGTTCAGGCGGAATGGTCGGCACACAGAATGCGGCTGTGACTATATCAAAGTCTGCTGTAAAAAATGCAACGATAGGTATACCGGCTGCTAAAAATGGTGATGCAGGTATCGGAGGTTATGTTGGTATAAAAGCTAGTGGTGATCTGAAGATAACTGATTGTGAAGTCAACAATGTTACTCTGTCAGCAGAAGATCAGTCCAAGGGCGCAGGTGCAGGCGGTGTGATCGGTCATAATGACCGTGGAAACACATATGCTTATGATATTCTCATAAATAAATTAGGCTATGTAAGAGGCAACAACAGCGTGTCTGTTTCTAACTTGATAGGTTGGAACAATGATAAAAATCTATCATCTAAATTTATTGGAGTATCGGTAAATAACACGGATTGTTTACCTGATATACAGTATGGTGCTTCACAGATACCTGCCAGCTTCACCGCAGTTCACGCCGACTACAACGGTACTCAGGACAATACCAAAAATATCGGTGAGGGAAGCAGGACACACGTTGATATCTATTCGCCTTATGTCAATATAAACCCAAGCGTTACTGTCGGCGGTAAGACTTTCTCAGGTGATTTTGTTGGCGGAAATATGCAGACTATCATCAGTGACGCTGCTTCTTATACGAATGGCACAAAGACAAAATCCTATGGCATAAACAGTACCATAAAGACATATGCAGAGAATTTGGATAAATCAAAGCTTATAACATTCGGCAAAGCTTCTGAGCTTAACGTTGAGCGGCTGAATGATCTTCCAGTTTTGCTTATAGATGATAACTCATCGTTGAATATCACACAAATGCTCGCAAAGTATATCTCAGTTCTGACAAATTGTGATGTTTGCGACAGCAGTTCAAATAAGCTGAAAACAACAGATCTTATGAATGTAAGCACAGCGACTTATGTGTATGATAACGGCATTTTGACAAAATCGGATAAGACCACTCTTACATTTAACAGCAAGACAGGATATTTCAAGGTCACAGACGGTCAGTATGACAATGACGGCACAAACAGATTTACTGTCATTACTCTTGATTATATCGATCCAACGGGAAGTGACAAAACTGCTCTTAGACTTCATATTCCTGTTTTTGTAAGAAAGGTGCTTGATTTCAGCTTCCAATCTTATGTTATCTCAGGCACAGACTATAACCATTCTCACTATACGGATAAAACAAAGCTTGCTTTTGAGAGTTTTGATGCACCTGTTACTACTTATTTTAAGTATTCCTATTACAAATCCGCTAACGAATGGGAAAAAATGCTCAATAACGGTGACAGTCTGCTTTGGAGCTTTGATAAAAAGCTTTATCTTATTGGTGATAATGCCACTGACAGTGGTGTGCTTACCGATGATACAAAGCTAACTCTTGTTGATGCAAATAACAATGACAAGACTTATCATTCTACCGCAAGTGATGCTAAGTTTAATAAAACAACTGGTGAGCTTGACTTGACAAATATAAGTGGCTTTAAACCGGTTACAATGAATGATGTACTGTTAAGATATGCGTCGGTAACAGCTAAAGAATCATCTGACGGAACACTTGTTGAGGCAGATGATGAAGCTACAGCTACTGTAAAAACAAGCGACGGCAAGTATTATAGACCTGCTGGGGAGAATGAAACAGTCACTTATAAGATAACTGTTTCAGCGAATAGTGATACACCTAAAAATGATAATGACGAAATGATAATAAGCGAGAACTATTATCTCACTATCAATATTCCGGAAACAGGAAGCTCAAAAAAAGTCATCAAGAACTTTGTGAATTATTATAGCGGTAATAAGCCAAGAAAGCTCAATGGCAATATTCCTACAAACCTTGTCCAAGTGACAAATAATGACACTGGTGCATATGTTATTGCAAACTTTTTTACACAGTTAGTAAGTGTGACGGCTCATGACCCAGAGGAGATAACAGCGTCAAATAACTTTATCCATGCCACAATGACTTCAAAGATAAGCATTGATCGGAGCCTTAGAGATACATTTAATGGCTATAAGAGTGACGATTTCAATATGTATCAGGCGTTTAAATTCTCTATGAAGAACTTTGATGAAAACGATGCGGGAGCTAATGCAAAGATCATTGCAGGAACTTCGGTGAATGTTGATTACAGCATTTTAAACAGTTCAGACACAGAGTTATCAAACGCAAAAATAAGCAAGACTGAGACACTTTCAGAAGCTAAAGACAGCTATATGCTGATGTATCCCGATTCGGTCTACGATTATATCAATAGTGACACAAATGGTTCTATAACTGTCAAGGCGGATATCAGCTTAACTTATGGTACTGCGGGGATCATAGATCAGTTTCCTGAGCGTAAGGACGGGGATACAAAAACCGGTATAGGCGTAAATGCGTCGTCATATGTTGCATATAGCCAGAACAATATTGAGAACAGCTCTATCTCTGCAAGTGGAGTTATGCCTGCCAGACGCTACTATAGAAAGGCAATGACGGTGGCACAGCTAAACTATAACGTTGCAGAGTCAACGGTTCTTGAGTCGAAGGATTCACCATTTTCGCAGCTTGGTATAAATGCCAAAGATATGACTACAGAAGAAATGGCAATAACAGCAAATGCTATCTATGATCTGTCTGCTTTGAGTCGATCAACAAAGGACAGTGGCAAAAAAATACAGTATACAATGAGGTTGTATGTTAAGGACAATAGTGGCGATTATAAGCAGACAAACGATATTAGCAAATATCTCAGTAGCTTTACTTTGGAAAACGCCACATCAAGCAGCGGTCTGAATGGCAAGGAGTGCGTTTTTACCACTGATTATAATGGGGAAGAACAAAACACAGCCGTTACGAAATTTACAGTAAAAACAGGCAAGGCTTTTGAGGAGCAGGGACTTACCTATGCGAACTATAGAGTTGAGCTTACCGCAGTATTGCTTAATGACAACAACTCAGTTGTTAATGGAACTACCTCAAGCGACTATGTTGTTTACACAAACGCAAAAATAGAAACAGGCTTTATAAATTCATAATAAGCAGGCATTTTCAGGAGAAAATTATGACAAAAAGCATTTTTGGAAAATTCAGAAAATTAGAAAAAAAGAAGAAGCTCCAGCTAGTCATAGCAGTATCCATCTCAGTGGTACTGCTTGTGGCACTGCCTGTTTATGCGTGGTTTACTCACAAACGTTCTATTGCTCTTACAACAAAAATAAATGCCCCTACTCAGCTTTATATCACCGCAGGAAACAAAGAATCTGTGGCAAATCTTGAAATGGCAGATATAGACGTTGAGAACGGCAGTTATAAAGACTTTGTTTTCGGCATAGGCGGGGCAGACGTGCAACAATATCAAATACAGCTTGCACATACAACGAATATCCCTTTTGAGTATGAGATATACCGTGCGAAAAGCGTCAGTGAAACTGAAAAATCAGAAGCTGTCGTTTATGTTTCAGATGAAGAGAATAAAACGTTTTATTACAAAATAGACGGCAATAAGATCTCGGGACATTATCTCAATCAGCAAGGCTCGGAGATACTTGCTAACAGCACACTTCACGAAAAGTCCTATGACACTTATAGCAATGTTCAGAAAAATGCCGAGGCGCTTTATTGGCAATCGGATACACTGACGGTAATTGACAATAAAGATCCGTTTTGCGATTATTTTATAATAAGAGTAAAATGGAACGAAAACGTCCAAAACAATAAAGAAACTGATATGGTCTACCTGACAGTTCAGAGAAAGTAATAAATCACAAAATAGAGAGGAGGGTGGCTGTTATGAAAGACAAATTTATAAAAAAGCTTAAAAGATCGTGGCTTGCAATATGGATAGCTTTTGCGGCAGCCGCACTCAGTACTATTGGTGTCCTGGCGGCTTATACCAGCGTTTCAAGTGTAAAGCGAGTTGTTTCCACACAAGAGGGAGCAGGTATGCTGTTTTCATCTAATTATCTTACAACAGATGAAAATGATCTTCCAAGGACGATAACTTTTAGCAGTATGGAAAACTCGCCTTGTGTGACAGTCAATGTGTGCAACTATCCGCAAACATTGATAAAGCATAATGACAAGGATATCACATACACTTTGACAGTCGAGCTTGTGGACAGCAACGGAAATGCCGTTACCGGAGAAAAAACTGCAAAATACTCAGTTGAATATAATGGTGAAAAAAAGACTTTTGGAAGCAATTCAAAAATAGAGTTTTCACTTCTGAAACTTATGGCTGACGATTTCAACAAGCATGAATTTGTGCTGACTTTTGACAAGTCACAGCTCACAAATTCTGACATATACATGAGAGTGACAGCCACTCCTACAAATCAGGCAGAGTTGAAACCGCTCTCCGCAAAGCTTGGCGTTATCTATATAAATGATAACACATCAGCAACATGGACAGGCACATTCATCGACAATGCTACCTCGCCTAAAGATCTTGACGGCTTCAACTACCGACTGTCAGGCAGTGGCGAGGGTACTGTCACCCTGACTTGGAATACGAACTATGTTGATATCAGCCCATGGTTTAAGAATACTTATGATCTGACTATTTCAAAGGACAGTTCTGGCAGAGCCACTGCCACTTTGAAAGTCAATTCTGCTGAAAAAAATCAATATGACATTCAGTTCTATAGAACGAACGGCATTAACAGTGCAGAGCAGTGGTCTGACGGTAATCATACCGATATTACGGTGACTGGTACGGGATTTGTTTCAATGAGTTTCACTCAAAGCGCAACGAAAGAAAATTAGAATATGTACAAAAAAACGGACTGCACGCAAAATGCAGTCCGTTTCCTTTTGTAGGGGCGAACACTGTTCGCCCGTTATTATATCCGTGTAATGTTCAGTACGAAAGCTTAGAGTGCAGACTTCAAAGCCTCAGCAAGCTGAGCAGGACATGATGTGCCACGTCCGTTGCAGTCGATACCCTCAAGTCTGTCAATAACGTCTTGAACCTTCATGCCCTCAACAAGCTTTGATACACCCTGTGTGTTGCCGTTACAGCCACCTGTGAAATGCACTTTCTTTACGATACCGTCCTCTACTTCGATATCTATCTTTCTTGAACATACTCCCTTTGGAGTGTAGCTGATCGTTGCCATTTGAAAAACCTCCTAAATTCTTGCTACGCCTGTTTCTCTTGCAGCCTTTGCCACAGCCTCAGCCACAGCGACCGGTACTGATCTGTCAAAAGAGTTAGGCAGAATAAATTCCGCATTGAGCTTGTCCTCAGGCACACAGCCTGCGATAGCTTTTGCTGCAGCCATTTTCATTTCCTCGTTGATGTCAGAAGCCCTTACTGCAAGTGCCCCCTTGAAAATGCCAGGGAAAGCGATAACGTTGTTTATCTGGTTAGGGAAGTCTGAACGTCCTGTGCCAACGATAAACGCACCTGCCGCCTTTGCTTCGTCAGGCATTATCTCAGGAGTCGGGTTAGCCATTGCGAAAAGTATAGGCTTATCATTCATGGATTTAACCATTTCAGCGGTCACAAGCTTTGGCTTGGAAACGCCCACGAAAGCGTCTGCACCCTTGAGTGCGTCAGCAAGAGAGCCGTGGAGCTTGTTCTTGTTTGTGACCTTAGCCATTTCAGCGTGAGCCTCGTTAAGATAATCATCGCCCTCGCAGATTATGCCCTCACGGTCTACCATGATAAGATTGCCAATACCGAGAGAAAGCAGCAGCTTTCCGATAGCACAGCCAGCTGCACCTGCACCGTTTATAACAAGTGTAATATCCTCTATCTTCTTGTTAGCCACCTTGCAGGCATTCATAAGTGCCGCACCAACAACGATAGCAGTTCCGTGCTGATCGTCATGGAATACAGGTATGTCGCATTCCTTTATAAGAGTCTGTTCTATCTCGAAGCATCTCGGAGCAGATATATCTTCGAGATTTATGCCGCCGAAGCAAGGAGCAATGTTTGTCACGGTATCGATTATCTCTTGAGTATCTTGCGTATCCAGGCATATAGGGAAGGCGTCTACACCTCCGAATTTCTTAAACAGTATGCTCTTTCCTTCCATAACGGGCATACCTGCCAAGCCTCCTATATTACCCAAGCCAAGCACTGCGCTGCCGTCCGAAACCACGGCTACAAGATTGTTCTTTCTCGTATAAACATACGCCTTCTCCGGGTCTTTGGCTATTTCCAGACAAGGAGCAGCCACCCCCGGAGTATACGCCGTAGACAAATCTTCTTTTGTTTGGAGAGGAGCTCTCGAAACCACTTCCAATTTCCCGTTCCACTCTTCGTGCTTTTGTAAAGCGATTTGCTTGTAATCCATAATAAAACCTACAGTATTAAAAATTCGCTTATCGGTAAAGGCGCTTGACTCTCGTCAAACGCCCTTTTCTTTTGCCGATTACTTTTGAATAATCTTAA
>OGRU01000775.1_pt1 | contig 27883 bp, 49 predicted proteins | sample 1553541 | NCBI WGS metagenome assembly OGRU01 (sample SAMEA2580068, study PRJEB22360) | human gut metagenome | biome: human gut; feature: human-associated habitat; material: faeces | place: Denmark | collected 2008/2010
CTCGTTCCTGCCGAACCTTGCGGCCTCTCGGCATCGGTACTTGTCACGCCGGAGCACCGCGTCGCGCAGGTGCAGCCAGCGTTTGCTTTTGTAATCCATGGACAAACAAAAAGCGCCATGACCTCACGACGGAGATCATGGCGCTCATGCCATCCGGCTATCACCTCGGGTGCAAAACAAAAGCGCCAAACGATTCTCCGTTTTCACGGTCAAATCATTTGGCGCTGGCACTAACTCGATGGTTTTGGCTCTGGCTCATATTCACGATCGACTCTCGCTTGCACAGCTTACAGTACAGCGGGAAGTCTGTCAGCACGGTCGTCGGCCGCACACGCTGCTGCGTCGGGCGCCCGCACAACGGGCAAATCAACTTCCCGTCTGCTGACACTAACAGTATATCACGCCGTTTCTCAGATTGCAAGTCCTTTTGTCGCTCCTTCCTAGTATTTATATATTGTTTCAAGTCAAAATATAGATATTAAGTTCGTGAAGTCGGAATTTCGAAATCGTAGGTCACGAAGGTTCCGTAACAGTTCTCGATGCGTTCCGGGAACTTTCCACCTTCGAAGGCCGAAGCACCCGGCGGCGGCGAGTAGTGCTCGCCCGGTGCAAGCTCGATGTCGTGCCGCTCCGGCTGTACCAGCCCGATGCTCGGCGTCCACATCCGAGCGCCGACCCGGAGTTTGCCGGTCTTGCGCGGCTCCTTGGTCATGTACTGCGCGACGGCGCGATAGCCGCCGAACTCCTCAATGGTCTGCACATCGACAAAGCCCTTGCCCCACAGCTCGCGGAATAATGCGATGTCGTTGCCCGGCGCGCGTTTGGTCACGAAATGGTGATGGATGCGATGGTCGCCGTGCAGGCCCTCCATGACGTACACATAATCAAATGGAAGATCTTCTGCCCGGCGCGCCTGCCGCAGCCTGCGGAAGTAGGCCGGCTGATTCTTCCGAGCCGTCTCATAGTTCGGTGGAAGAAAATCCTCGTCATAGGTCAGCGTCACGAACCAATCATCCAGTGCAAAGTTTGCATAAAGCAGAAATTCCAACCGCATGCAGGCGGTCTTGATGTTCACGGCCTCCCGTACAAGGCTCGTCTCAAATTGCCGCGACGCCCGCGTCCGCTTTTGCTGCGGAGCCGCGGCCAGCTCAATGGCTCGGAACCGCGTCCCGGCCTGAAGCTCTATCACTCGACTGATGTTATCATCCCTTTCTTTGTGTGCCAGCCCGGAGATCCGGGCTGGCTATATCATCCGGCTGATCCTCCCCGCCACGGCAATGGCATCCCGCGCGGGCAAAAGTCCAAATCATTTATGGTTCGTCCGGATTGATACCGATTGGAAGCCCCAATGAAACGGCAAGGCAGGAAGCGGCTGAACAGGAAACAGCGGCCATGCGGTGGCGAATTTGTCCCGGTTCGTGGTGACTGGTAATATACGCATAATTCGGTTTGCTTCGTTGCGGCTAAGACCGTTAGCCATCAGCAACTTACGGCATCTCTTCCGCGTCATCTTCATAAACCTCCGTTTCTTCCGATTGCAGCGCATCCAGCACCGCTTTCGAGCGGCGATACAGGCTCCGCGCCTTGAGCCAGACAACAATGCCCAGCACGATCCATTCGATCAGCGCCAGCAGATTCAAAACATCAAGGATCATTTTCATTCCCTCCACCCAAAATTCCGTCCGCACATCGGGCAGTACCGAATGTTTACGATGTCCTGTGTCTCAAAGTCGCCGTTTGGAGCGCGCCCAGCTCGGACGCGGAGCATCCCTTGCCGATTCAGGGCCATTTCAATGCCGCTGTATTCTTTGGTTTGATTCATCGGCACGAAGCTATTGTCTTTTCCACCGCAATAGTCGCATTTAATCATCCTTCTTTCCCTCCAATCCCCATTCCTTCAAAACCATATCCTTGCGCACCATGCAGGCAGCATTTGCCGGAAACACAAACGTCTCATCCGTAGAGCATCGTGCATAGTGCTCGCAGTGGAAGCATTCTCCCAGCACCACCGCAGCCTGAACACCAAGTCCCTCGGCATGCTTTTCCGGCGGCAAATCCTCCATAAATGCAGTACAATACGTGTCAGCCATCTTTTCCCACCACCTCCTCAAAGTAGAACTTGATCGGCTTTTCGTTTTCAATGACATTCCCGTAAACCACGCCCACCTTGTAGATGTAGTTCTCGCGGAGCTTGCGCGGAATCTCCGCAATATACCGCCGGAATGTTTCCAGAGAATTTGCCCGCTTGTAGTGGTTGCACATCCGGCATGCTGGCATGAGGTTCGAGAGATCATCGCTTCCTGCATCCTCATCGTCCCACGCTCGCAGCGGCCGGAAGTGGTCAACCTGCATGTCTCGGATGTCGATAGACCGTCCGCAGTAGGCACAGTGGCCGTCATACTTCGCATGGACCGCTTCCCGTTTTTTCTTACTGAAACTCATCCCTTGCCCTCCATTTCCGCCAGCGCCTTTTCAGCTTCTTCGCGGGTTAGGAAAACGGTCTTTCCGATACGACTGATTCCATAGTCCCTCGTTCCATTGATTTTGAGGGTATCGAAAAGCACGTTCACATATAAGCCGTGGGTGAACAACTTCATGCCATTCACATAGGCTACCAATGGTTTTTTTTGCAATTTACCCGTCCACGGGTGAGCTATTACCCACACCATATCACCCACCTTACACGGCGGCACGACCACCCGCCCGTCCTTGTCGGCCACGGCCAGCTCCCGCAGGCGGCTAGGTTCCACTCCCAGCGCCTGCGCTGCCAGATTTATCATCGCGTCCTCCGTAAACGGAGCCTTGATTTCCTCCGGCGTCAGGCCCGTGCCCTCATAGGCTTTCAGCCGTTCCCATACCTGTTTCTGGCTGCAATCGGTATCGTACGGGCACTTCACTTCCTTGCACCGCGCAATCTCGCAGAAGTTTCCCTCAAAGGTCAGTCGTTCCATCGTCAGTCCTCCATCCCCTGCAAAGCCTTTTCCGCTTCCTCTTTGGAAAGAAACACGGTCTTTCCAATCGCTTCCTCCGAAAATCTCCGTCTCCCCGTGATAAACATCACGCCCTCCCGGTCAATCCGTATGGCGTTCACCGTGACCGGGAGCGGCTTTTTGGGACGCGTGTAAAACATCTGAGATAGCCAAACCGTATCGCCCGGCCGGATGCGCATCATCGGACTGTCCGCGTCCTCATAGCGCGCAAGAAGATCCGCCATCTGAACGATGTCAGGTAATGTTACGTCTGCCAGCTTATGCCCATTTACCAGCACACTGTCACCGTTCCAGCTCGTCATCCGTTCCATCGTCAACCCTCCTTGCAATTTTCGATCTTGTGCTGTTCCAGCCATTCCAGCACGTTTTTACGGCAGTTCCCGCTGCAAACGGTTTTGTGCCATTCCGGGCAGTCGCCACAAGTAAATTCCGGCCGGTAATCGCCGCCAGTCTTCATCTTCTCGATTCGTTCTTGACGCGTCAGTCTCGGTTCCCGGTAAAAGTTCACCGGCGGGATCTCTACGCACTCGCCGTTTACGTTCATGGCACCTTTTCGGATCTTCATTTCCGGCGTGATATTTGGAATATCCTTTGGGTCGATCTCCACCTTCATCCATTGGTTAAACGGTTCGCCCATCCATACCGGCTGACCGTTCAGTTCCACAAGCTCTTGCAGCGTCAGGGGCTCGTTCATGGCGTGTCCTCCTTCGGCGGCTCCGGCAGCGGCATCCAGTGTGTGATCTCGTGCGATGGGACGGGCCAGTCTTCACAAAACCATCCGTCACCCGGAAAATATTTGGCGACGTCTACGAGCGCACCGGCAGCGCCGCGAAATGTGACAAGGTATTTGTCCACACGATCTGGTGGCATCCGATCCTTGCAGCTGATCCATTGCGGAATCTTCTCACGCAGCTCTGCGAGCTCCTTCTGGTCGCGCTCGATCTGCTCAGCTCCCCAAGCGATCATCAGGTCCTGACAGCGATGCTCGACCAACGCAGCAGCCGGGCAATCCTTCACCATGCAGTGCGAAGTTGGATTTGCACATCTCCGCATGGCATCGATCATTTTTTCAGGCGTCCAATCCATTTTTGCCCTCCTCTGACAGATCCGAAAGCTGCGCCCGCAGCCGTGCGTTTTCTTCCGTAAGCGTCTTTATCGTTTTGTGGAGATCGTCAACCGTTTTTTGCAGCGCGCGGTTGCAGCGTTCCATCCGCAGCCGTTCTTCGCTCACACCACATAGAAATTGATAGCAGTCCCGTTCGCCCGGGAACAGGCAATGCGCACACGTGCCAAGCTGATCAATCACACTTTTCAGTTCCATGGTTTTGGCTCCTTTCTGCCTTCCGTTCATCACAAAGGCGAACCATCGCGCAGCTATACGCTGACTGCGTGCTGTTGTGCCGATACGGGCACAGAAGGTTATAGCATTCCGTCCCCGGGGACGGCGGCGGGAGTGTCCTCCGCTTCTTTTTTGCCATCATGCCGCACCCCGCTTCCGTCCAGCCGGCTTCGCGGCCAGCTCCGCCGCCCTGACCTGCCGGAAGGCCGGGAGCAGGATCTCCGTCTCCCAGCGGTCGACGAAGTCCAGCACCCGCTGTGGGATGGTCAGACGCTCGCCGTGCGCCCACTCGTTGCCGTAACCGTGGAGCTGAATTCGCGTCGGCTTGTCTTTTGTGACACTGATGTTGAGTGTGAACCAGCTCCGTTCCGGCCGGCGTGCATGGCGCACAAACAAAATCAGATTGCCGGTCAGGTGCTGCTTGCCGTAGCCGCCGACGCAGTGATGCAGGACATGTCCCTCGCGCACCAGATCGCCGTTGCAGTGCGGAAGCCGGATGCAGATTTCTCCGTCCGACCATTCCAGCGCCGCCCACTTCTTCGCGACCGCGAGGAAGTTCGCAATGCTGTCTTTGTCCTCCCGCTGTTTTTTCGCGGCGAAGATCCGGTCATGCGCGGCGCGCAGGTCGCGCGGCCAAAGTTCCTCCGGCCCCGGAGCGTCCACCTGCTCGGCAAGCTCCTTGCGGTAGTCGATCAGCATGCCGAATCCGTTCCGGCGTGGAAGACCGTGCTTTTCGAGGTATGCCTCCCACTTCGGCAGCGGTTCGAAGTCGTATCCGTCCGTGACCTCGCCCACATAGCGGCTGATGTTCTCCTGCCCGAACTTCCCGAGCAGTCGGTGGAACCCGCCCGCACATCCTGTGCCCCAGAGGCCGAAGTTGACGCCCTCCATCCAGAGCGCGGCGATGTCTGCCGTCCAGCGCCATCCGCCGCAGGCGGCGACCTCTTCTTTTGTGAAATGCAGCATCTCCCGCGGCTTTTTGAAGTTCCAGTCCGCAAGGTCTCCGACCTCCACGGTCGTCTTGCGGAACCCGTAGTTCGCGGCCTGGTTGACGCAGTCGTCGATCCGCCCGACGATCATGCGGGCCATGCCGCATTTCATCAGATTCTCGACCGCCGGAAGCTTCTTCCAGAGTTCCAGATACACGACAGGCCAATCACCGCCGGCGCGGATGTATTCGGCCAGCCCCGTCTTTTCGGCGGTCGATCCGGCCAGTTCCGGCAGGTCTTTCCACATCGCGACGCCGAATTTGCGCGAGTTTGTAGCCTCGTGACTGTAATACTTGATCTGATACGGGTCATCCCGGCTGTTGACCGGCCGCCAGTCCGGCAGGCTGTTCATCCCGCCGTAGGCGTTGACCGTCTCGTGCATGTACCGCTTCATGCGGCCATTGGGCAGCAGCACCATCGCGCCGAAGGGCCGGACGTCCATGTCCCACAGCCCGAACTCGTCAACGCGCCGGGACACGATCCAGCTCATGGCGACCGCGAGATCTCCGACGCGCTCGATGCTGCCGGCCATCAGCTGATAGGTGCGTCCGTTGCGCAGTTTCTTCCGATGCACCGGATGTACGGAGGCGCCGCACCGCGGGCAGTAAAGATCGTCGTTTTCGTCTGTCCAGCCGACCACATCCGCGCTTTCTTTGTCCGGGATGCCCGGCCACGCGCTTCCGTCGTCTCCGACGACCATCGCCACGCCGCCGCCCTTGATCCATCCGGCCCAGAAGTCCTCGCGGCAGGCCGTGCAGGTGCATCTTGCACCCCAGCGGCCTCGCGCGGGTTCGTCGAACCACCATTGGGGAGCATCCTCATCCGGGTAATACGATTCGCGGGCGTAGATCAGCAGCTCACCGCCAAGGTCGCTGTCGATGTAGTCTGATACCACAGCCTGAAGCATCCCGTCGCGTGGTTTCGTGGGAAGCCGGCTCACCAGATCCTCTAAAATATCCATGCCGCGCCTCCTCAGAAGTAATCTTCGAGGTTCAGCACGACGCCCTCCTCGGAGGACGCAGCGCCAAGCTCGGCGATGCCGTAAAACTCGCGGATGATCTTTTCCGCTTCAGCCGGAATGACGCATGCAAAATTCCCGGTCTTGTGCTGGTCGGCGAAGGCCTTGATCTTCTTCTCGCAGTCCGCGAGGCTCATGCCCTTTGCGTCGAGGTCACGGCTGACGATCTCCTGCGCAGCGAGATCATGCCGGATGATGTCGGCCAACTGCTCGCCGACCATCCAGACCGCCGTGCGCTGCTCCGGCTGCTGCGCGCGGATCTTCTCAAATACATCCATCCGTCACGCCTCCTTTTCGACCAGCGCCGACATCTTGGCCAGCGCGTCCCGGCTGAACCGGGCCAGTTTCGCGGCCTTCTCCGCGTCGCGAGTCTTGACCTTCTGCATCAGGCCGCAGGCGCGGTTGAAGTTTTCCTGCACTGCCTGAAAAAAGCTCTGAAAGACGGCAATGTCTGCGTCAGACTGGATCGCGCCTGCCTTCTGAAGCTTCTCGGCGTTTGCCTTTGCAGCCTCAAGTTCGGACTGCAGCGTCTCGACGCGGTGCTTCAACTCATCGGCGCGGCCCGTGCTGTTTTTCAGATCAGCCATAGCCTTTGCAGCCTCGGCCTGAAGCTCCGCCTGCTTCTTCTCGGCCTCCCTGCGGCGCTTTTCCAGCGCAGCGACGTCGGCCTTGTGCTTTTTCTCCGCATCGGCCAGCGCATCCGCAACAGCCTTTTCGATCTCCGCCGGGTCTGCCGCCTGCACGGCGACCTCGACCGGTCGGTTTTCCAATTCCGTGATCTTCGCGGCCTGCGCGTCTGTGCGCTCCCGAAGTGCTGCCGTCTTTTCCTTCTCCGCATCGAGGGCGGAGGTGATGTCGGCCAGCTTCAGCGCCGCGCCCTCGCTGGCTGCGCGCTCGGCCTCCAGCTGCTTCCGCGCCTCGTCGCGCTCCCGAATGGCCTGTTCCAGCTCGCGGGCGGAAAGATTCTCCGCATCAACCGCCTCGGCAAACTCTTCGCGCTCTTCGGCGGGCACCGCGAGCAGCTGTAAAGCGTTCGACACGCTCAAATTTCCCAACGTTGGGAAATTTGAATTATTGCCATATTCCTTGGCAATCTGCATAAATCTCGCAGCGGAAGATTTTGAAAACTCTGTTTCGTTTTTCAGGAAATCCAGCCAGCCGCCGTGCCCAACCATAGCCTTTGCCTCGGCAAGGCGCTTGCCGATCTCCACACCGAACCAGACCGTCATGCACTTGGCCTGATGGGACAGATAGCGGATCTCGCTGCCGATGGTCTCCGCCGTCCGCGGCCCTGTTTCCGGCAGCGTCATATCTTTCGGTGCAGGTGCGGCGTCCTGCAAAATACGGCTCACATCAAACGGCACGGTCAACGCCTCCTCTCAGCATATCGTCCATTGTGACGGGCGGCTCCAAATACTCCTGCACAAAACTGCGGTAATCATAGCCTGCGGCGCTGCGCGGGGAATAGATGGCGATGGGCTTGCGCTCAAAGGTCATCTCGTCGACCTTGTCAGTGCGGCGAATGACCGTCTGAAATACCGGAAGCAGGCCGCAGTCGCGGAGACTGCCCTCGGCCTCCAGCACGACGGGTACGTTGCGCCACATGGTGATGAGCGCCCCGGCAACGCGGATCTTTGGGTTGATACGCTGCATGTTGTCGATCTGGCGGCTGACATTGGCCAGCCCGCGGATGGAAAAGGCGTCGAGCTTGATCGGGATGATGACCTCATCCGCAGCCAGGAGTGCCGCGGCGCTCGCTGCATTAAAGGCCGGCGGGCAGTCGAACAGGACGTAGTCGTACTCGTCATCCTCACCGATCGTGCAGCACAGATCCGCAAGGACACGGCCGTTGACGCGCTGACTCGCGATTTGGGACATATCCATGTCCATCAGCTCATCGGAGCCGGGGATCACATCGACGCCAGGATAATCCGTGCCCGTGACCAGCTCCGAGACGTACGGTTCGAAGTCACCGCGCAGAATGTCGGCCAGCGTGACCGTTCCCATTCCGGGCCGCACACCGAAGAACTCCGTCGCGTTGCACTGGCTGTCGCAGTCAACCAGGAGCACACGCTGTTTGTGATCGGCGGCCAAAATATGGGCCATATTGACGGCAGTGACGGTCTTTCCGACACCGCCTTTCAAATTTAGAATTGCGATTGCTTTCATGTGTTTTCTTCCTTTCGTTCAAATGGGAAATCATCCGGGAGCGGTTCGCTTTTTGGAAGTTCCCGGAATTCTTGTATTTTTGTCTGCTGCTGCACTTCCTCGCGGCGCTGCTTGCGCTCGTTCGGCTTATCGCTGAAAGTCTGCATTTCGCCGTCGAAGTGGAGCTTGAAAGAGCCGCCGGCTGCGCCGGTCTTGATCTTGCCGAAGGTGATGATGCGGTCGGCATCCTTTGCCTTTTGATCCTCTCGGAACATCAGGAGGACAGCGTCCGCATCCTGCTCAATCTGGCCGGTGCTGCGGAGGCTGGACATTGTCGGCGGCGGGATCATGCCGTCCTTGTTGCGCTGCGGCCTCGTCATCTGGCTGAGGGCCACGATCGTCACACCGCACTGGAGGCCGAAGAGCTTGAGCGCGCGGCTGTTCGCGCTGACTCGTTGGAAATCCTCCTGTTCCCATCGGCTTTTTCCGCTGGCCGGAATGAGCTGGACATAGTCGATGTAGATCACGTCGTAGTGGTGCGCCATCGTGTATAGGCGGATGTCCGTGATCGTCATGCCCGCGGCCTCAATAATGTCGAGGTTGCGCCCCGTGAAATCTGTGGAAATGTAGGCCAGTTCGTCCCACTCGTTTTCGCCGAGTTTGTTGAGTTGGATGGTTGGCAGGCCGATCTGCGCGGCAGCGCAGACCATCGCGTCTGCCAGCTTCCCACAGTTTGTTTCATAGCTGAAGAACCCGACCTTTTTGGTTTTTGCCTGCTCTCGGGCCGTGTGCAGAGCCAGCGTGGTCTTGCCGTCCGAGGGATAGCCGCCGATGTAGATGAGGTCTCCCGGCTCCGTCCGGAGGTATTTGTTGAGCTTGGCAAACTTCCACGGCAGGAAGTCCGGCTTGACGGATGGATCGTGCCGCCGGTAGAAATCTTCCAGCGCCTGCGCCATATTCATGGCTCGGATGCCAGGCTTGTCGACCATGATGCGGTTGACCTGATCCAGCGCCGTGCGGATCTCGTCTTCGTCCTCCGCGTCGAGCATTGCGCTGGCTGCGTCCTTGAGCAGCTGCAAGCGGGCCTCGCTCCGCAGGATACGGCAATACTCGCGGACATTGGCGGCGGTCGGCGTGACCGTGATGATCTGGCCGATCAGGTCGGTGTAGGCTTTCCCGGCCCGGTCGAGCACCGTCACGGCGTCGATCGGGCGTCCCTCGCCAGCCAGCGCACGGATCGCATTGAAGATCGTCCGATACTGGCCGACCGTGAAATAGTCCTCCTTGATCGTCTCCATCACGACGGGGACGCAGCGCGAATCGATGATCATCGAGCCGAGGACGGAGGTCTGTGCGCTGATCAGCGCGTCTTGCTTGCTGGCCATCACACAAACTCCACGCCGCTGAGATCCACGCGCCCGGCATTATCAGCCGGGACAGCCTGCTGGTTCTGCGGCAGCTCGTCATCCTTCAACGGGAACAGACTCAGCCATTGCCGCTCGGTCGCCTTATCCAGCAGGGCGACCATGTAGTCCGGGTCTCCGGCAGACAGCTTGACGAGCTTGTTCCAAAGCATGGCAGCAGCCTGCATGGACTTGACCGGCTTTTTGATCTCAACGCGCATTTGCAAAAACCGCTGCATGGCATCCACCAGCGGCTGACCGTTCAGCTCGCATTTGTACAGAAGCGCGGACGCAACGGCGTCAGCCGATTGCGGCTTTTCTTTTTCCTTTTTCTTTTTATTCTCTTTTTTATATCCATCCTTATATATAGACGGGGAATTTTGTCCCCCTACCCGGGGAAGTTTATCCCCGTACGTACCGGGACATTCGTCCCCGTACCCATCCCGCGAGGGAGAAATGGACGGCTCTGCCAGCACTGGCGAGATATAGCGGATCTTGCCGCCGACCTTTCGGTTCGGCTCGATGCGGACGCGGATGTGTCCGGCCTCGGCCAGTGCCGACACCCATCGTTTGACCACGTCCTCGGAGCAGTGCATCGCCTCGGCAAGCTGCGCATTGCTCGGCCAGCAATAACCCTCGCGCCGCATCAGCGACGACAGTACCCCATAGAGGATCTTCGCATTGGCCGGGATGGACATATCATCCAGCACCGTGGCCGGGATGACCGACCAGAAGGCGCGAAAATCTTCGCTCAAAATCGATTCACCCCCTTGCAAAACAAACATTCTGATGATATACTGAAGATGCTTTCAAGTGTCTCGTTCACGGGATACGCAGTCGCTCGGTTGTTCGCAGCAGCCGGGCGGCTCTTTTTTTCTGCCCTTTTCATTCCGAATCCTCCGCATAGCGCAGCGTGTAGGCCGCCGCGATGATGTCGTTCAGCTCGTTCACGATCTGGTCATAGGCCGGCCGCTCGGCGGTGTCGATCACGCCGTCCTCGGCGATGCGCAGCAGCTCCTTGTCACGGTTCCGGTCGGCGAAGCCGATGATGCGGTTGACCAGCTGGATCACGGCCAGCGGCAGCGGCTGGCGCTTCGTGTCCGGCAGTACGTTCAGGCTGTCCGAGGTCTGCAAAAGGTGCTTGTACGCGAACCATGTATCGCCGCAGGCATTGACCATCAGGCAGACGTGATAGTTGTCCGGGATGCGTCGGTTGCCCTCCCATGCCTTGACCGTCTCGACCGACACGCGCAGCACTTCGGCCCAATGTTCCTGCGTCAGTTGTGCACTTTTCCGACATGCGGCACAGATATTGATGTATTCTTCCTGCATGGATTTCTCACTCCTTTGGTGGGATAATATCAGTGGTGGGGATCATGTGCCCTCCAAAAACCGAATAAATGACGCACGGTTGATCTTGACTCGGTTGTTGACACACAGCGTGTCAAATCCGAGCCGCTCTGGATGCTCACGAGCCATCAGCCTGATCCAGTGCGGATTGACGCCGATATACGGTGCGGCTTCGCAAGGCGTAATAAAAAACTTCTGGCAGCTCCGCAGTTCATCCATCGTAGACATTCCTTTCGCTCCTTTCTCAAAATGCGCCGAGCTTTTTCAGCTCAATGATCCACCCAAGCAGCGCAAGCGCCGTCAGGGTCGGCTTGATCCACATGCCGATACGGTATCGGCGTTCCTCTTTCTCTCGATCGTTCATACGCGTGACCTCCGATCATAGTAGCCAGCCAGATACTGATCAATAAAATCTTCCGCGGGTTCTGCGGAGAGTTCTATTGCAGCTTCGGCAACCGAGCCCAATGCGCGGATTTTTTCCTCGGCCTCAGAGAGCCGCCGCTCTAGGCTCATGACCTTGCGCCGCAATCTTGCGTCCGTCATCCGCCCGCCTCCTTTCCGCCGTTGTAAAGATCGTCGATGGTGCAGTTCAGCGCCTCGGCCAGCGCCGGGAGCTGCGAGGCGCGCGGATACACGCCGCCGGTCTCCCAATTCGCAATGGCCGCCTGTGTGACGCCCATGATCTCTGCGAGCTGCCTTTGCGACAAGCCCGCTTCGACACGCTTGGATTTGATACCGTTAATGTTAATCACCTTCTGTCTTGATTGGATATAAGGTTTCTTGATATTCTGGATTATATATCAAGTAACTTGATATGTCAATAGCGAAAATCAAATTTTATAAATTTTCTTTATTTTTTGTGGGAAAAATAAAAAAGGCTGATATAATATAAATGAGGTGAGGGCCATGAATCGTCTGAAGCAAGTCCGTTTGAGCAAGGGGCTGAATCAAAAAGAACTGGCGGAGGCGCTGAATTTATCACAGGCAGCAATCTCCGGATACGAGACAGGGAAGTACGATCCAGGCATGAAAATCTGGAAAATGATTGCCGACTTTTTTGGCGTATCCGTCGATTACTTGATTGATGACAGCGACGACAAAAAAGAAAACCTCACCGGAGTACCCGATGAGGTCTACAAAGTAGCAAAAGAATTTATGGAGCTTCCGCCGGATGCTCAGGCTGAGGCTCGCTCTTATCTTGCGTTTTTAAGGCAGCGATATACCCGGCAAAACGACTAAGTCCTTCCGGTGTGAGCGACATCAATTCTTGGAGCAGGTCGGTCATTCCTAAGCACTTCCTTTCTTTTTCAATCCCTCATAATTTGCTGGTCGTATAAAAATTATATCGCAAGGTTTTGAACTTTGCACACAATAGTTTTCAACTGGAGGAGAAACGGATGAGCGCAAAAGATAATGGCAATGGGAAAAACGTGTATCTGTATGTAATACTAATCATTTTGGGCCTTTTCATGCTTGTTTGTCATGTGTATCTGCTCGGTATCGTCCTTCCGCTGATTGGCGTTGTGCGGACTGCAAAATACTGCAAAGCCGTGTCGGCTCGAAAACTGTATCAAATACCGTTGTTTTTGGTTGTGGCCGTGCTTGCCGCAGTTCCAATCGGTGGCAGTATAATTGGGACAATACAATTAAACGCAAAAACGAATGAGCCAGATACAGCGATGACTACGCCGACCATACAGGGCGAATATCAGCAGCAGTCACAGAACGTGCAAAATGATATGCAGATTCCAGTAGATGTACCAAAGCCGCGAATCCTTGAAGGTTATGGAGACGATGTACTATCCATCGTTACCCCTGATTATCCGTTTGCGTTTTACATTACAGGGAATAGTGATGCGAAACACTTTTCAGTGACTACATACAATTCAGCGGGGGAATATGGAGAGTTGCTGGTCAACACCACAGAAGCGTATAGCGGGTTTACAATAGACCCGAGCTACGATGTAGCGTCGATAGAGGTAAAAGCCAGCGGAGCATGGGAAATCGAACTGCGATCTATTTACGATACAGGCAGCATCAGTGCAGACACCAACTATTCCGGTTATGGAGACGCTGTTCTCTTGATCAAAAGTTACGGGACAACAGCACATATCTCCGGCAATGCTGGAGAGCATCACTTCGCGGTGTGGACGTATGGCGTTGGTGGCGATTTGCTGGTTAATACAACCGAGGTTTACAACGGAACTGTCTTGATTTCTGGGACACCAACACTTTTGGTGGTTAAGGCTGTTGGCGAATGGAGCATACAGTTGTGATGGGATCACCCCGTCGTCGATATCCCATCGACGGCGGGGCTTTTTGGCCGCTGCAAGCGTGTGGGAGCTGCTTGCAAGTACAGATTACACCCCGGGAAGGTGATTTGTCGAGAACCGTAATTTCCTTTTTTGTTCCCATAAAAGTGCTTTTTTTGAAAGGAAGTCGTTTTTTGAAACAAGATTTGTCTGAAATTTGTCGAAACAAGAAGGAAAGCCGCTATCCGAACATGACCTATCAAGATTTGGCTAACGCCTCCGGAAAGTCTCTGAAGAACATTGGTCAATTCATGCGCGGTGAAATATTAAATCCCGGAATCGACACCGTAGGCCCTGTCTGTCGCCTCCTGCATATCTCGCTCGACCGCTTTTTTGACATCCACCCGGATGATGTTCCACCGGAATCTGATATCCCGCAGGAGCTTCACGACGCACGGAAGGAAATTGAGCACCTACGTCAAACAGTCGCGTTCTGCCAGCAATCCATGAAGTTAAAGCGAAAGATCATCGCCGCGCTGCTCGGCATTGTCTTTCTGGCCGGGATACTCCTGCTCGTCGATCTGCTCAGTCCAAAGATCGGCTGGGTGCGCGACCATCTGACGGCTGCGATCTGTCTCCGCTCTTGGGGGTGACGCTATGATCTGCCGCAAATGTAAACAAGACGTTCCGGACGGCCCATTCTGCGCCCAGTGCGGCGCGAAGCAGGAGAGGCCGGAACGAAGACCAAAAGCACGGGGGAATGGCACCGGCAGTGTCTACAAGCTGCCGAATGGCACATGGCGCGCCGTTGCTACGATTGGCTATATTCCAGGGCCAGATGGGAAGCCTCTGCGCCGGACGCGAACGAAGAGCGGCTTTAAAACAAAACGCGAAGCGCAGGAGTATATCCCGCAGCTCCGCGTCCAGCTTTCCGCCTTGTCAGCAAACATCACATTCCGGCAAATCTATGAAAAATGGGAGGCCGAGCACGAAAAGGACGTAAAGGCCAGCACAATGAATTGCTACAAGGCTGCCTACAAATACTATGAACCGATCTGGTTTGCGAAGATGGCCGATTTAAAGACGGCAGCATTGCAGGCCTGCCTGGATGCCTGTCCGAAGGGGCGCCGGACGCAGGAGAACATGAAGGCACTGGGGACAATGCTGTTTCGCTTTGCAATGCGCGACGACGTCGTCAGCAAGAATTATGCGGAGCTGCTCCGTGTGGGCGGCGAGACGCAGGCTGGCCGCGAACCGTTTACCGATGAAGAGCTCGAAAAAATGAAAAAAGCCGTCGGCACAGTGCCAAGGATCGAGCTTGTGCTCATCCTGTGTTACACCGGCTTCCGGCTTGAGGAGCTGCTCCAGCTCCAGGACACAGATCTCCATTATGATGAGATCAACCAGAGCTATTATTTTGTCGGCGGCGAAAAGACCGAGGCCGGTATGCACCGTATTGTGGCCATCAGCCCTAAAATCATTGACTATGTGCTGCAATGGAAAAAGCCTGGATTTATTTTTTCCGAGGACGGGAAGAAGGTGCAGCAGAAAAAATTCCGCCAGAAATGGTATTATCCGGCGCTGGAGCAGGCAGGAGTGCGCCGACTGGTGCCGCACTCTTGCCGTCATACATTTGCGACCCTGATGAAAAAAATCGACGCGCCGGATGCTGACAAAATGGCTATGATCGGGCACACATCGATGGAAATGACAACACATTACACTCATACCGACCTAAAATCGGCCGTAAATATCGCCACACAGCTCTAATTTGCCCTCTTGATATGGCATGCAACAGAGTATGCAATAGACCGAAACAGACCTGTTTAGTCCGATTCATACCCGTACAATTTCGTAAAGAAGCAGAAGAAAAGTACCGCAAAACATACGTTTTGCGGTACTTTCTGGTCCGAGTGACTAGATTCGAACTAGCGGCCTCTTGAACCCCATTCATTCAGGACGTGTTGATTTTACAATAGAATTTTTGCTGTATCTGCAATAGATGTGCAATAGGAGTTAGCTGTTACGGAGCACAACCCCATGATAATACCCAGCCATTTTTTCTTCCGGCCCTCCGGCGTCCTTGTCCATGAGGAACGCTTTGGCGAGGTCGGCATAGAATTCCGGCCGGTCAAGGCCGTATTTCGCTGCCACGGAATAATAATCCGAGTACATCATGTTCATTGCCGCCCACCAGATGCAGGACTTCACATGAACACCTGTAATATTGGCCACAGCATCCGTCTGCTCCATCGTCCAGTGTGCGCCGGTCGTGCCGTCCTCGTTCTCCATGTGCGATACCCACTTTTCAGCATCCTCGCGGGTGAATTCCATCATTTTCGTGGACTCACGAAAATGGTCATCGTCCAGTTTGTGCAGCGCACAAATGGCGTCCGCGTACACCGTGATTTCTTCCGCGCGGCCAAGCGTAACCTGGCGCTCCATGATCTCATGCAGCTGCTCTCTCAGATGCTCAATGTAATGTTCTTTTTCCATATCACGCCTCCTGTATGTATCTGTAAAGCTTATCGAGATCGCTCACATCGAAGCGCAGCTCTCCAATGATCGGCACCGTGACCGGCAGCTTCTGCCCGTCAAAGCGCGGCCTTGCCGCATTATAGAGCCGTTCAAGGTCGATGTTCCCGGCCTCGTCCATCACGCCCATCATCTGCACCGCCGGATTTTCACGCAGCTTGAGCAGCTGAGCCTTGCCTCCATCCATGATAAGTGCAAGCGCGATCCCGGCTCCAATGCCCTTGCCCAGCGGCAGATGGGGAATGATCTCATTGTCGGCGAATTTTGCCGCGCCTCGCATAGCCTGATCGATCGTTACCATAAGGATACCTCCGTGTTAAGATCGGGGCGGCTATTGCCGCCCCTTTTTGCTTAAGTCGTCGTGGTGGTCGTGGTCGGAGCCGTCCAGCTGTTATAACGCTGCATCGGCTCCGGGCAGACGTTGTTGATGGGGATCACCGTCTTGGTCAGGCCCGACAGCGTAGCCAGCTCGTTCTGCATACAGGACAAATTCGCCACGGTCTGCGCGTTGATGACACGCTGCTGGCACAGCTGCTCTTCGATGCTGCGAAGCCGCCCATCCGTGTACTTGTACATTTCGAGCACCTTCTGATCCGTGTACGTGTTCGCATCGCGGAGCTTTACTTCCGTTTCCAGCTCTGCGATTCGTGCCGCCTGAGACGCCTCATAGCGGCTTACGAGATGGTTGTCGCTGTTGCTTGCGGCCATCGCCGCTGCAGCCGGATTCGCGCCCCAGCCGCCGAACAGGTTGCTCAGCCCGCCGCCAAACACGCCGAGACCCGTGCCGATCGCGCCGAGCGTCACGCCGAGATTCCCCTTGCCGTTGCTTGCGTATTCCATAGAGTTTCCCTCCAAAAAATGTAGTGAACTGGCCAGTTCCTACGTTCAGTATGAGGGATTTCAAATTTCCAAGGGACGCACGAAGGTAGCACGAATGACGCATTTCGGTAGCATTTCTGACGCAAATAGAAAAAGTCCATGCAGTTCAGTGAACTACATGGGCAAAATAGCCTTTTCAAAATAATCATTTTTGTCGAGTTTTTATATTTACATTTCGCGACTTTTTGCATATACTTGTTATGAAGAAAGGAGGTGCCAATGTGGACAAGATTATCAATGTCGCCGCATATATCGTAAATAAGTACCGCGAAATCACAGGAGAATCGCTGGACGAAATGAAACTGCACAAACTGCTATATTTCACTCAGCGCGAATCCATCGCAATTACAGGTAGCCCTGCAATCGATGGTGTGTTCGAAGGATGGAAGTATGGCCCGGTTTGCCGAGAAGTTCGCGATGCGTTTTATAACGGAGAAATCATCGTGCGAACGGATGATATTTCAGATATGCTGCAATATATCGCAAATAATGTCATTTATGAATACGGCGCGCTTGAAACGTGGAAACTGAGTGAACTGTCCCATAAAGACATCTCGTGGAAAAATGCACGGAGGGGCTTGCTCCCACATGAAATCGGAACCGTTCCGCTTTCAAATGAAGATATTAAAGCCGATGCAGCCAAGCTCCGCCCATACGATCACGTGTGGGACATGTACTACGACGAATTTGAAACTGAGGGGGCCGTGTCTTGATCTCCATCGGTGAAATTCGAAAAACATTCACTCCATACTACGATAAGGTTTTGAAAAAACAATCTATCAAGTCACGCCCAGCCTTGATCGTAGGAACGGCAGATTCGAGTGACTATGTTGTACTTCCCGTGTCTAGAGTATCCATCCAATCTAACCGCGATGCAGACTATGACATTGAGGTAGATCCAGCGCAATATCCATTGCTTTGCCTTAATTCCGTGTCTTATATTCGCACGCACAAGCAAACCGTTATTCACGCGGCCGAAATCGGAGATGCCATCAGCGATTTGCGTAACTCCTACGAAGATTTGTATTTAACTGTCATCGAAAAAAGAGATACGTTCAACCGTATTTTAACAGACAGAGCACTTTGATTTCATTGACAACCTTTATGAACAGCTTCTCCGAGCAGGCTCCTTGCTGATTTAAGGCTTGCCATCACTGAGAAGTTCATCACGTCCTGCCTTTCTCGAAGGTCTGCGCTTATGCGTGGAGTATTGATGTAGAGAAGGTGGGACGTTTTTCTGCATAAAAGCACCCCCGACAGGATTTCTCCTGCCGGGGGCATTTTCTGAAACACAACATCTAGTATGTGGAAAACGCAGCTGTTTTCCTTTTAAGTTTTTATCATTCGCAGCTTTGCAGCCGTGTGCCGCGCTCGTGCGTAGATCTGCGGCAGTCTGCGGGTAATCGTGCTCCGCGCCATGTCCAGCTCCACCGCGACGTCAATCTGCGGTGTCTTGTCCATGACATAGCGCCGAACGATCTCCGCATCCTGCTCACTGTAACCTGCCTGTGCTATGATCTGCTCCCACTCGCATTGCAGCAGGCCGGTCAAGTCATCCGGAATCCGCACCCTCGCGCTGATCGTCACCACCTCCAATCCGGGTGGCGCGGCACACAGGGGCGTTACTGCTTATGATTCAGGATTGGAATGTTCCCTTTATTACTAACTTCGAGATCCAGCGCCTTTGCAATGTCTCGAATTTTAATATAATTCGTACCGTCCTTTAATATCCGTTCGACCTCGATCTCCTTACCGTCTATGATCATCTTGCACTTGCTTACCATTTCGATTCTCTCCTTTACCATGTTCCTGAATCTGACAATGCCCTGCGGATCGTCCACCCAGTATTTCGGGCAGAGCTTCCCGGTCACATCATAGTGCCGGATAATATGGTCGACCGGGATGTTGTACTTCTCGCAGAGCATTGCGGCGAGGTCTGCGGCATTGGCGATAGTCTTCGCCGTCGCCATGACCTTCCCGTCGCGCTTCGCGTCGCACATTTCAATGCCAATAGAGTTGTAGTTCCGGCAGAATGGGTGTGTGTAGTGATACGCGCCGCAGTGGAAGGCTACATAGTCCTCCGGCACGGAGATCGTGATGGAATCATCGTCCACGAAAAAGTGGGCGCTTGCCACAGGATTGAGCGGCTTCTGGAAGTACTTGCCGTTGCTGGTGTCGGAATCACCGTCGTTGGCCGTGTAGTGCATGACCAGCCACTCAATGGGCCCGCCGCGTTTCGCGCCGTAGTTGGCCCGATGGGCCAGCATCGTTTTAATTGGTACCATCACTATCACCCTTCGCATCCATCGCGTCCTGTGCCTTCTGCGACTGCGTGCCGAAATAGAACGTGATGACCATCAGGAAGATCGTCAAGAAGTCTTTCCCTGTGATATCACCCCGCAGCGCCAGCACCGTGAACACCACCGTCAGCAGCAGCGTCACCAGCGACTTCACGCTCAGCAGATTCGAAAGCCGTTTCATAATTTTGTCCATGTTATGTACTCCCTTCATTATGCTTTTTCCGTCCCTTTGTTCCAAACTTTCATGGCGCCGGATTTTGTGTATTTTGCCTCATGGTTTTTCGCGGCAATGTAGCCACAATGTGCGCATTGGTACACCAAGAGATTTTTATCGTCTCCGACTTGTTTCAGCACTGGGAAATACCCACATAACGGGCAGGCGTTCAGTTCTCTCATATCGTTTTGTTCCTTTCAGTCCTTCAACACAATTTCCATGATCTGAGCCACGGAGTCCGGGCCGTATTTCTCGGCCCATTCGTCCATGAATTTCTGCGCGTACTTCGCGCGGTTTTCATTTTTCGTTTTCCACTGGTAGACGCCGAGCGCCGTCGCCAGCAAGCCGATCCACGCAATCGTGACCTCCACCACCGGAAGGCCGCAGGCGCACAGCACGATCAGCACGACCGCAACCGTGATAATGAGCGCCAGCGCCGTCTTTGTGTAATTAACTTTCATGCCGTCCGGCCTCGCACTGCTCTTCGAGCTTATGGAGCGCCTTTTTGACATCCCCATTGCCGCCGCGATTGACATACTTCTTCCCAGCAATCAAGCGTTCTGACATCGGCATTTCCTCGGACATGATCGTGAGGCGCAGGATGCTTAAATACTGCTCATCCTGCAATCTTGTGATCTTGTCGATCTTCTCGTCGATTGCCTTCAGGTGGGCGCTCTGCGCGTCGCCCTTGCCTTTCTTCTTCTGGATCGCGCTGACGATTGCCTGGACGATGGTCGTCAGCGCAGACGAGCCGAGGATCGCTACAATGATCGTGGTCGCATCCATTTCTCTTTCTCCTTTATACTTCGGTAAAATACAGCCCCACCAGCTCATGAGGCAGGAACTGAAGCGTCACCTTGCCGCCCGGCTTCTCGCCAGTCCGTTCGCAGAGGTACAGGTTTCCGTCCTCCGGGTCTGTGTAGTAAAGTCCGTAGGTGTACTCCATGCCTTTTGCGGCTGGAATGGGGTCGTCCTGTGTGCCCGCGTGGGTCTCGTCGATGACGGTAAACAGCGCCGGGACTTTGTCCGGCTCCCAGCCCTCCTGTGTCGTGTGGGCCTGTGTCACGCGATAGAGCCTGTCTGCATAGACCAGCCGGTCGTTGACCTCCACGGACATTCCTGCCGCCCAGCGGTCATACAGCTCCTTTGCCTTCACGGCGTCCGCATCCGTCAGACTGGCTGAAGCCTTGACGATATAGGGGCGCAATGCTCTTGCCCTTTCTGTATATGTCATGCTTCTTCCCCCAATAGAATCTTGGCGGCGGTTTCCGCATCTGTGAGTGGCAGTGCCGCGCCCATTTCCTCATAGCTGCCCTCTGGTTCTGTGCCTTTCAGCAGCTTGCCCGCCAGTCGGAACACTGTGTCGGAAAGTGCCTGATGCTCAGTACCTTCTTCATCCATAATAGTCACGGCCATCTTCGCACAAAAGCCCTCGGCCTCCGCTTCCTTGCACGGCACATAACATCCGTTGCTGTGCAATTTGATGAGTACAATGCTGTCCGCATACCCGACAAACGCACCGTCCTTCTTTACTGCATACATGGCGTCCCTCCAAATTTCTCTTGATAGATTTTCTCCAATCGCTCTGTGCTTGCCGTCCGCAGCCTGTTCTTCCAATATCCGTTTTCCTGTCCCGGCCACAGCTCATCTACAAAGTCCTCGCCGCAGCCGTGCTTTGTATACCAGCGGTAGAGCTTTTCCAGTATCTCTTGCCGCCTCTGTCCCTCGTCGGTGTCTGGCCGGAAGTGCTCCCAGCCGTTTTCACTCGTCACGCAGCAGATCGGCTTGCCATTCAGATAGAGGAAACCGCCGCACTCCTGTAAGACTGTTCCGTATGGGATATTGACCTCACCAGAGATGGATTTTCCCTTGAAGCGCTTGTATGTGATATAGTCCATATCCGTACCTCATACGCAAAAGCCGGATGTGCAGCCGAGGGAATAGTTCGCGGCGTAGTTGCCGACTGGCCCGCCGGTGTACACATGCACGAAATTGCCGGCGTAGCTCGCATCCGGAGAACGGAGCCACCAATGAGCGGCGGTACTCGTGCCGTTGTGCTTGCGCTTGATTTTGCTATTCCCGGCGGAATAATAGGCGTACTGTGCTTGCTTGCTCGCCTCGTTCGAGTTCGCTCTCGAAATGCTCCCGAAAACCTCGTACTCCGAGAGGAGGAAAAAGTAATCCGTCGTCGCCGTGACTGCGCTCGCCGCCGTACTTTCGCCGCCGGTGTTGTCCGTGTACTTGGTAACGGACTTGAGGACGGCATGGAGCGCCGCCGGAATGACTGCGATAATCGTCCCGGAATAACTCGAGAGGCTAGTCCCGCAAATGTTTGTACGCATTTGCGAGCTTTTCCATCCGCCGGAGTTGGTGTTGCTCGCGTTCATAACGAAATAGCCCGCACCCGGGGACGACCATCCGCTATCCGGGCCATATTGATTATCGCAGAAACACACGTCCGTACCGCCTGTGAGGGCGGTCTTTGCAAGCTGAAAATGGATGCGGTTTGCGCCCTCGACACTGGCATTGTGATTGAATCCAATGATAAATGCGTATGTTGTATAATTCGATAGTGTAAGATGTCCAACAGTTCCATTAAGCGTGACCGCCTTACGGTCGCCGATGCTCCAATAGTTCGCGCCTTCACCCTTGTCAGATACTGTCTTGATGGTCGCCCAGTCGTTATCATTCAGCACAGCCGAAACAAAAGAGAGCGCAACCGCGTAGCTATCCGTAAAAGTGACGCTTTTCGTATCAGACGTTTGCCCATTGCGCGTCGCCTTGACGCTCCATGTACCGGCCTCCGGAACAATAATCGTGCAAACTCCGTTGACCGACGTACCGCTCACGGTATTGCTCCCCTTTGTCGCCGTCACCGCTGCCCCAGAGGTAACGCTTACCACAATTTTCAGCTCTGTACCGGTCTGAATGGCCTGAATGGCCATAACAAATCCGTCCGGATAGACCAGTTGGTCAGATGTGCCGCCCTTCTCCCGGATAGCTGATGCAACCTTTGTCAGATCAGTTGTATTTGTCAAAAGCTCTGCCATCAGAAGCTACCTCCATTCGCGTTTGCGATCTCTACAGCCGCCCATGCACCGGACACAACACGCAGGAATTTTCCATTGTCCGAAGCAGTGACCGCGGGCAGCTCCTTCGCGCTCCATGCGGCCTTGTTGTTCTGGACGTCAGACACCGCCTGATCGATCTCTGCGCCGGTGTGTGCGCTATTGTATTGGTCTGCCATAAAATCACTCCTTCATGCAGAGAAATTCCTTGCCGTCTGCCGTCAGCATGGTCTTTGTCGTGCCAGACGGCACAAAACCATAGTTATCATTCCAGCTCCCGTCCGCCCCCTGTGCGTAGAGGGAGATTCTATATTCTCCATCACCATTCAGGAGAAAATCGTCGTAGACCTCAAAGGTTCGCTCCGTCCCCGCCGGGGTCTGGGAAAAGGACGCAATGAGCGCCCCTTTGCCTCGCCCCCAGTCCTCGCCGGTTTTCGTCGCGCGGCATTCAAAGGCCGTGTAGGCGATGTCCGACGAGAACTTGACGGTGATGGAATCGAAACCGGAGACTGCCGAAATCTTATTCCCCGTGATGGTGAACGTCAGTCCCGGCGCGGCCATTATGCCACGCTCCAAGTTCCGGCGTCGTTCCTCACAAAGACCTTGATGATCTTCGTGCCGTCGCCGGAGGATGCCGTCGCAAGGTCAGTGCCCTTGATGGTGGTATTGATCGCCGTGGCCTTCTTGTAGCCGCCAGCCGTGCCGCTGGTGTTGCTGGAACCGCCAGTGGTGGGAATCTGCGTACCGGCATCGTGTAGGCTGCTGGTGCTCGGCACGACACGCACCGTGTACTCCTCAAAGTCCACATCGGACGTGAAGGAGAACGCGCAGGTGTCGAAGCCGGAGACTTTGGAGATCCTGGACTTGTCGGGGCCAGTGATCGTGACCACCGGAACAGCCGTATTGACCGTGATGGAAGCTGTGACTGCGGCCGTTTCGTTGCCGACGTCATCACGCACCTTGATATGTACGGTTTTCAGTCCATCGCCTTCCGTCAGGATGATGGACTTGCTGGCCGCGAAGGTCTCCCACGATGCGTCCGCTTCCGTTGCAGCCGCCTTGATGCCCCAGAGCTTCATCTGGTAGCCGGTCTTTGCTTCATCCGTCAGCGTGATCGTTGCGGTGACGGTGTTGCTGGTTGCATACGTCGCGCCGCCGTTGAGCTTCAGTGTCAACCCAGATGGTGCCAGCGTATCAAGAATTAGATTGAAAAAACTTGCCATAGGTTATGCCCCTTTCTTTTCGCTCAGTTCGATGTATAAATATCCGCCCTGGCGGGTATAGATGGGTTCTTCGCCGATGCAGGCCTTCTTAATGCCCATCTCACCGACAAACAACTCCTTTAGCTGCTCTTCTCCGACTGTGATCATTCCGTCACCCCCGAATCAGATACAGTGTCTTCGCGTCCTTGACGGCCAACGCGTTATATTCCGCCCGGTCGAGGACTACAATGGTGTTGATCTGCGCAGATGAGACGTTGCCGCCGCCACTGCCGCCGGGTGACACCCGCAAGGACGGCAGGCTGAATCGGATATTCGGCTTCCCGCCGATGTCAAAGTGGATCATCACAGCACCACCTTACTGATGGAATCGCTCACGCGGATGCCCTCAATGCTGGTACCGATGACAACCGGCTCCGCGCCGGTAAACTTGACGCGGATCTGGACGGCCTGTGAAGCGGATTTGAACTGAAAGGTTTCCTCCTGCGTCAGAGGGAACAGGAAGTTTCCGTCTGTGTCCGTCGTGACCTCGCCGGGGTAGATTTTGCGCAGCTTGCCGATGATGAACTCGATCATCTCAATCTTGGATAGGTCGAGCGGCGCGCCGTCCTGCGTCCCAGTAAATACAATGGCGTACTGGTCGCCCTGCATGATTTTTAGGCTCATAGCTACCTCCTTACTTTGGCTTGCCGACCTTGCACAGCACCACATAGCTGCCGCTGACGCGGGCGATCAGGACGCGATTGCCCGCAGCGAAGGTGACGTCCGGATTGCAGCGGTAGTGCTTCGCAGTTGCCTCGGTCTGGCCGGGGAAGATCAGCGAGACGCCGTCCGTGTACTTCGCGCCGATGGTCGCCAGCGAGAGCAGCGGCGATTCCTTCGTGCTCTCCAGCGTGGCCGTAAACAGATCCATCAGGCAATCACCGTCCTTTTCGCTGTGTGCTGCATCATCTGGCCGGCGGCCATGGTCAGCGACCAGCCGGTCTCCTCGTAGATTCCAGCCAGTTCCGGGTCGTCGATGGAGATGATGTCCCCGACGCCGTGCCCCGGCTCGTTGAGTGTCTGAAATGTGATGGTTCGCGCTGCCAACATGGACTCGTTCCGGGCGCGGTCGGCAGCGGCCTGAAGCTCATCCTGGCTCGCAATGTTGTCCACACGCTGCACATCCACGATGCGCATTTTGCGTTTGAACGTGGACGTGCTGGACGTCGGGGACTCGTTGACCGCCGTGGCCACCATGTCGGCATCGAGATCCGGATTGCTGCAGATTCGGACAAAGACGTTCGGCGCGTTGAAAATATCCGTCTCGTCGTTGTGATCCGGCCCGATCGGCTGCGCGTGGACGACGTCGGTATCGGAATAGGCATGATCGATGCGGTCGGCGCTGGGCTGTTCATACGGCTCCAAATGCGCGATGCCGCTGCCGTCGAACCACACATCGCTGTAATTGATCTCGGCCAGCAGCTGATTGATGATGGACAGATAGGTCGTACCGATCTCCCAATCCTCGCGGTCGGTCTGGAGCGTGGCTGTGGACGGAGCCGCAATGACCAGCCCGATCCCGGCCTCCGTGAGCATCTGGCGGATCTTCGTAATGTAGGACGTACCGGCGGCGATGTGCAGGATGTTCTCCGTGCGCTGGTTTTGCAGCCTCCAGCAGCGGTCATAGGCCTCGATCTGGACGACCGTGTTGTAGCGGTCGGTCGCGCGGCTCGGAGTGGCCGTCTGGAAGACGCCCAGCGGCGTCTCCACGCCGTTCAGCCGCATGACGGGTTGCAGCTCGTCCGATAGCAGATTGATCGTGTCGGGCACGTAGAACCGCCCGGAGAAGCTGCCTTTGATCTCGGCATCCTTGTTGACCATGATATTGGGATTGTCTCCGCTGCGCCAATGGAGCCGGGCAAACTCGGCTCCGTTGCGCAGGACGTTGACGTGGTAGGAGACGTCACGAATCAAGGGCGATCTCCTCCTTTCGGTCGATCTGCTCGATGGTGAAAGAATAGGTGCTGAAGAAATCATCGGAGCTTTCTGAGATGCTGGCCGGGTAGCCGACGGTCATATTGCCCTCCGGCGTCTTGCAGCAGGTTAGGTGTCCGAGCAGCGCCCGCAGAGCCTGCCGCTCCGCGTCGTCCGCGCAGACGCAGGTGATCTGCAGCGCGCGGGACTTAAATTCGCTCCGCTCCGCGACCGGGTAGGTGTGGCCGGAGAGCTGGACATATTGGATGTCCTGGGACAGGCTCAGACCCGTGCTGCGGTGTGCCGAAGAATCATAGAGGAAATGCAGCCACTCGCCGCGCTCCATGTCGTAGAGTCGGACTTTGTCTGTACTGACCGTGACCTCCACGGCCTCGGACAGACTGTAGTTGTCGCTGTTGTCGTAGCAGCCGCGCACCTGATAGCGCACACCACCAATGCTGGCTGCATCGGTGTAGCTCGGTTCCGTGACCTTTGCTATAGCCACGCCATTCCGATAGACCAGATAGTAGTCAAAGCTGCCCGGCGTCCAGCTGAGTGCCGCCTCGATGCCGCCCTCGGCGGTCAGCGTGATCGCGCCGCCTGGTACGTTTGTTACCGGGAGCGCCGCCGTGCCCCACGGAGACCAGAAGCCATATTCGTTTTGCACGCGGACGCGCACCGTGTAGCTGCCATCGGCCAGATAGGCCGGAGAGCGGTAGCTCTTATTGGTTCCGAAGCGTGTTCCGCTGGCCGTCACACCATCGATCTCAACTTGATAAGCCTGCTGGCCCGTTACCTGCCAGCTGATTGAGGGGCGCGGGGTCGTGGATTGAATGACGACCACTGGAGCATCCGGCGCACCAACCGAGACGAACTGCGCCGATGCGCTCCATTCGCTGGCCACATTGTCGGTGTTATAGGTTCGAACGCGCCAGTATTTCGTCCCGCTGCCGAGCGTGTTCGCCGGAACTGTGTAGGAATTGCTGGAGCCAACCACTGTGGCCAGCGCGGCCCATGTGCTATTGTCCGACGAGATTTGCAGCTCAGCCTTTGTCTGCTCCGTACCCGTTGAGATGATGTGTCTCCATGTAAATTTGTTGGAAACGCTTGCATCGATTACAATGCTTTGAGGTGCAACTGTTTCAGCAGTTGGTTTTTGATCCGATGCAGATAGCGTGATCCATTCCGACGTTGTCGTTTTTCCGCTGTTTGCAGTCAGCATAATCTGCCACTGGATATTCCCACTCGGGAATGTGTTTTTTGGAATGGTTACACTATTTGCTGATCCACTAACTGAAACTTCGTGAACAGTGCTAGACCCGGAAGCGCGCCAGCGAAAAGTTGCAGATGCTTGAACTAATTTAGGTATGCAAAGAGTTGGGGTCGTAATGCCCCATGTGAATATACTGTCCGAAAAACGATTGATAGCCCCGGATGCTGGGGCCAGTGATTTTAACGCGAGGGTGTCTACGAGAGTCGTGTCGTCAACGGTAATCTCAATATACGGAGCGTTTGCACCGCTCACATCAAACACTGCATTTTGCGCTTTATAGAAACCAGCACTAGCCACTGCGCAGTTGCCCAAGCATGAAACGAGCACATCGCCGTAAGAGCCGCTTCCACTCAAAGCGTACGTTTTCTTCCACTGTGGCAAATCGGATATATTGGTGGAACCAGAAATAAGCAAATGGCCCGGACTTGTTTGCGGCCATGAAGCGTATGTAACTGTATTTTCGTCGAATGTTCCTGAGCCGTCGAACGCAGAAAAATCAACTGTGCCATAGCCGTATATCGTATCTGTTGACACAGCAGAACGGCAGTACATTGATAGCGAAATCGCGGAAATTCGCTTAAATTGCATTGAGGATGGGACATCATTGAATTTTAGCAAAATCCTATCGGAGCCATTTTCAAGGGTCACTTGATTCCCCGTATGGAGATTTGCTCCTTGATTCGTAAAATCCAAAAAAGCAAATGCTTTGGCATATATTTTCTGTGTAACACTCATCCAGTTGCGCCTCCCATCCGTACCACTCTGCGGCGCTCCTGCACAATGCGGAGGATGTCCTCAAACTCCCGCACCGTGTGGGCGTCGATCGTGATGTTGTAAGTATCGCCGCCGGACTGGCGCGTTTCCTGCGCGGTCAGGATGCGCGTGCCCTGCGGCAGGATCGCGGTCTCCGCGCCGTGCTCGCTCAGCAGCGTCCGCCCGCCGGGGAACC
>OGRU01000794.1_pt1 | contig 27459 bp, 19 predicted proteins | sample 1553541 | NCBI WGS metagenome assembly OGRU01 (sample SAMEA2580068, study PRJEB22360) | human gut metagenome | biome: human gut; feature: human-associated habitat; material: faeces | place: Denmark | collected 2008/2010
CGACAAGCCCATTGGCAGAATTAAGTATGCACTAAATTAATTCCGCCAACAGGTTTCTATTAATATGTTACTATGTAAGAACAATGCCGGAATAAAGAGCAAAGCCTGCTGGCGGAAATCACTTAAGCCCCTTTGAATGCCCGTCTTAAGTGAAATGTATCCCTGCGGCAGCATTATCTGCATCAGGTTCAATGGGTATAATCTCAGCCGATTTGTCAGCACCCCGTAATGTTCGCTCGCAAATATAGAAATTTTTCAATAAATTGGTTGTAGGAATGTAAGATTTTCCGTATAATCGGTATATTATAGAAAAGGGAGTTTATAGATATGGAAATTTTGATTTCATTTTTGGGAGGCGCCGTCGTGGCAGCCATTGTTGTAGCCCTCATTTTCAAGAGCAGAATGAGCCAGGCGGTGGATATCGCAAAAGCCGGACTGGAGGCGGATTACAAGTCGAAACTCGCGAAAAGCGACGCGGATCTGGCTCACGCCGAAAAGGATGCCGAAGGGTTAAGGTCAATGATAGAGCAGGAGCGTGTCAATGCCAATGCCAAAGTGGCCGAGGTGAAAGCCGACATGGAAAAGCGTAACAATGAGTCACTTGAGGCACTCGAGAAAAAGAACAGGGAAATGATGGCTGCTCTTCAGGAGAAGTTCAATGAGACCATCGGAAAAGTTACTGCCCAGGTCAAGGCCGATACCAATGACATGCTCAAGGCCAGCCAGAAGGAGTTCGCCGAGTCCAGCAATCAGAGCATCGGGCAGATTCTTAACCCGCTCAAGGAAAACATTGCCCAGTTGAAGGTCACAATGGAGAACGGCAGTACCGCACAAGCCAAGATGCATGGTGAAATCGAGCAGCAGATTAAGGGTCTCATGGAATTCAGCGATGCCACACGAAAGAGCGCGGACGAGTTGGCAGCCGCATTCAGGCACGGAAGCAAAATCCAGGGAGACTGGGGTGAGATTCAATTGAAAAACTTGCTTGAGACTCAAGGCCTTAAATGCGGGATTCATTTCGATATACAGCCTACTCTCAGAGATCAGGAAGGGAAGGCTCTTAAAAGTGAGGACGGCAATCTCATGCGTCCGGATGTCATCCTGCATCTTGACCAGAGGCGTGAGGTGATTATCGACTCAAAGGTATCATTGACAGCTTTCGCAAATTATGTCAATGCCGATAATGACATTGACAAAGAGCGTTATCTGAAGGAGCATATTGCCAGCATCAAGAGGCATGTGGATGAACTTGCGAAAAAGGACTATTCGAAGTATGTGGTCGCACCGAAGATTTCTGCAGGCTACGTGATAATGTTTGTGCCGCATGCCGGTGCGCTCTGGACGGCATTGAATGCGGAACCTGGACTCTGGAGGGATGCAGCGGACAAAAATGTCTGCATAGCTGATGAACAAAGCCTTTATGGTGCCCTCAAGATGGTCAGTCTGACGTGGACCCAAATTGCCCAGGCCAATAATCATGCACAGGTTTATGCTCTTGCATCCGAGATAATCAATCGTCTCGGAATGTTTCTGGAAAACTACAAGAAGGTCGGTGACAGCATTCAGAATGCCTTGAATTCATACGAGACATCCTCCAAGAAACTTAAAGGCGGAAGCCAGAGCGTGTTCACTACTGCCAGCCAACTTGTCAAACTGGGAGCAAAGAATGACGGCAAGCATCAGATTCCCGAAGAATTCATTGACATTGATGAAATTCCGGCTCTGGAAGAACCAGCTTACAATCAGCCTAATGAAGCTCCTGCAGAGCCCAAGAGCGGAGAATAATATCTCAATGAGCATTGACAGCCCGACCGGTCACCAAAGTTTTTTTGCAACCGGCTGGGCTATTTTCCATTAATTGACTATCTTAGACATCGGGAAACAACGGCTCCGACTGATGGGCACAGATTATTCCCTACATTTTTAGCGCAAATTGTCAATGAATATGATACATAGAGTCAATGTCGAGTTCCCTGATGTTTACATTCTGGTAAGACTATATCGTAATTTCAGCAGGCCTTGGGATGAATTTCATCAGAGTATTCAGCCGGCGATATCGTCAATACAAGAGAACATTGACAACTATCGGGGAAACATTGTAGTTCTTCTGAACGATGATTCCTGGACAGACGACGAGGCGGCGCTTAAAGAACATCAATCCAATGTTGCAGATGCATTCAAGCAATTCGGGCAGCTGGATGCAGGCAAGATATCAGATCTCAAGCCATGGATCATTGACTCTCAATCTGACTCATTGGAAAGCAGAATCTGTTCCTCATGTATTGAGTATCTGAACGAGACGGAACACTGCCGTTTCTCTGAAGATTACGTTTATACCAGGAGGCGAAACCGCCGTCTTATATTTGTCAAGACAGGAGGAAAGGGGTCTTCTTACGCCATGTGGGCACTGAGAGAACTGTTTCTGTACTGCGCGAAAGAAGAGGTAACCTCGACAGACAGGAGCTCCATCTGCGGAGCTTCGTAAAGCTTCGTATTCATCTAACTTACTATTATATTGGTTTTTATATCTATTATATCAACCTTTTTATTAAAAGGGCGCGCAAGTCAGAAAGATTTTTTTATTCTGCAAAAATTAAATTGTTAAGATTTTATTTCATTTTTTCCTTTTCCGGAAACACATTTGAACTTGTAAACAAGCGTTCCGTTCACAGGCTGTCCGGAGCGGTCGTCACGCAACACCGTATAACCCGAAAGATACAGCATATCATCACCTTCCAGCCGGACATTCATCTTATAGAAATATCCTTGACAGCGACTGTCATCGGATACTTTTCCATAATAAGGGTCAATGCCCAGGTCATAATTTCCTGACGAGTCCACGGAGAATTTCGGCGTAAAAACACTCTTGTTCCAAAACGCGATTGAAGTGTTCAGGTAGATTTCTTCTATCAGCAGGCTGATTCTCACGGAAGTCCGATACGGCGCCGCCATATCTATCTCTATACCGATTTCATCTGTCAAGTCCGGCACCTCTTTCAATTCATCAAAAATCGAAGCGGAAGCCACGCCGTCGCCATTCAGGTCCACCGGAGCCCCGTCCCATTCCGCGCCGACGAGTTCATACTCACCGACAAGCCGGTCCATCGCGGCACGAGCCGCATCCGTCATATCATATACGACCTTATTCTTGTCACACGATACCGCGGCCATAAGGGTCAATGCCAATGAAATGGCAAAATATATCTTGTTCATTACTGTCATCTCTTTTTAAGGTCAATATAAAAATCCGCCGGAGTCATAATCGAAACCATGCCGGTACCGCCGCTGACATTGCTCGGATAAGGAATTTCATCAATGAAGGTCCAGGAACCTTGCTCCGAATTGTCGAATGCGTAGTCGTTCATATAAGTATAGGTGCTTCGGGACATTGACAATACACGGAAACAGATTTTCCCGTACTCGGCCGGCACATATTCGTCACGCGACCATGAATTCGGATAATAATTATGCAGGAGTGTCTTTTCCACAGCCAGTTTCAATGTATATTCCTTGTCAGCGAAAGTATTGTCCATAAACAAGTTATATTCATTGGCATAATAATTATCCGCATCACTGGAACTGTCCTCCATACCGATTTTAAGATTCCTGTACAGCAGGCTTTCATACTTGTTGTCGAACTTGATGTCACTGTATCTGCTGCACAAGAACTGGCCTTCCACGTAAGGACTGCCGGACGGCACTTCAGAAGCCCTGTACTCTGATTCATAAGACATTACCATACGGTAGAAATTGCTTTCTCCGGCAACGTCCTGCAGATGGACCTTGGTCATATAGAATCCTGTCAGTTCGCCTCCTTTGTTCTTCGCCATGAATGAGGCCGTGTCCACGGCATTGACAACAGGAGCATTGGGAGCGACAGCGACCGCCTCGGCATGGGCATCGCCGGCATCGACCGTGATCCTGACCTCGTCACCGGCATTGAAAGAGGCCTTGAACCGGATGGCATTGGCATTGTACGAGAACCGCTCCGGCTCGGTCACCTTGTCCGTAGACGCCACCAGCTTGCCGTTCACGTAGCATTCAAGATGCGCCGATTCAACGGGTTTTACATCGTCATACATGCCCCAGGTAAGGAAAACCATATGCAGCGTGTCGCCCGCCACCAGATTGCCGTTCACCACGAGCATCTTCTCCGGACCTTCCCTTCGCAGGTCAATGTACTCTTCACATGCGACCGACATCATTGCCGCAATCATTATCAATATAGACTTTTTCATGATTTCTAGAACTTGAAGGTGTAACTGAAAGAAGGAAGGAACAAGAGGAAGGTCTTCTTGCTCAATGCCGGGGTATACGTGGTTTTCCCGGTGTCCGGGTTCTTCACTTCCCTGCTGTCCAAAGTCACCCAGTTAGGATTTTTGGCGCCATAAGCATTGTACATTCCGAAGTTCCAGATACGCTCGCCATGACGTTTCTTCTTGTGGATATTGACGCTGAAATCTAGCCTGTGGGACGGCTGAAGCCTGTAATTGTTTCTGCTGGAAATATAGTCCACCATTGACATACCCTTTCCGTCCGGAGAGAGTGTAACTGTCGACCTGGTGGAGACCGTCATCCAGTTTCCGGAGGCAATGGTCCATATTGCGCTCAGGTCCACTCTTTTACCGAGTTTCTGGTTCAGGCTGACGCAGAAGTTGTGCCTGCGGTCATAAACAAACGGGAAGCGTTTTCCATTGTTGATGGTGCCGTCGCGGAAGATGCGGTCGGTCTTGGACAATGTATATGAGACGGTTCCGGTAGTGCGGCCTAGTGTCTTCTGGACATAGAGTTCCACGCCATACGACCGCCCCTGCCCCATCTCGACGTTTTCTTCCCAGTCGGCAGCCGAGGAGAATGACATCTTGCCGTCTTTATATTCAAGGACATTGTTCATCTGCTTCCAGTAGCCCTCCACCGAGAATTCCCATCCTTTCAGGCCGCTGTAATATGTGCCGAGCGAGACGATGTCCGATGTTACCGGCTTGATGTTCTTGGTAATAGGCACCCAGAGGTCAGTAGGAAGGCTGAGGTTGCCCGATGTGAGCTGATGCACGTATTGCGACATCTTGGAATAAGCCGTCTTGACAGCCCAGACCTTTCCGAATGAGACCTTGACCGCGGCACGTGGTTCCGGACAGAAATATGTACGGCCATTGACCAGGAACAGGCTCAGGTGCAGTCCCGGATTGAATGAGAAATGCTCCCCGAAGGTCATGTCGTCTTCAATGTAGGCAGAAAGTTCATTGCCATAAAGGTTCGGGCTGGCGTCGTTCACCTTATCGCTTTTTTCTTCTTTGCCGTCAAGGTTGTTGAGACTGCGTGAGCGTTCCACTTCCGGGCGGTAAAGGTGATTCACGAATTCGCCGCCGAATTTTATCAGGTGCGATGGCGCCGGAATATAATCGAAGTCAATTCTCGCGCCCAGGTCACGGATGCCTGACGTATAGGAATACCTGTACTGCTTGTCATAGTTCTCCGTTTCCGATTTCAAAAGTTCCCTGGTATTGGTGACCATGTTCATCTTATATGTATTCCACGAAACTGAGGTATTTGCAAACAGCTTGCTGCTGAAGACATGGTTCCACCTTACCGATGCCAATGTGTTGCCCCATTTGAGATTCATTTTCGTATTCTCCTCTTCGTACTTCGTATATGGCTCATAGTCAGGGCCATAATATCTCGAACTGGATTTGTCGGAATCAGAGTATCTGAAATAATCGCGTCCTGTATAGAATCCCACGAAGATCTTGTCCGAGTCGCTGAAACGATGGGTTACCTTGGCATTGATATCATAAAACGCGTAATTGGCAGGGCTTCCGCAGGCCTTTATCAGTCTGTCGAACAGGAAGGTGTGCATCCCGCGCGCGCTGAAGGACCAGGTGGTGTTTTCGCCGGCTATAGGGCCTTCGAAGTGGAGTTTTTCCGAAAGGAGCCCGGCTGATACCGAGCCGTGGAATCCCTTGGTATTGCCGTCATTGGTCCTGACGTCGACTATACTGGATACTCTGCCGCCATATCTTGCCGGGAAAGAGCCTTTGTAGAATGTGACTTTCTTGACCGCTTCCGGCGTGAATACCGACAGCAGGCCGAGCAGATGGCTGACATTGTAAAGCGGTGTTCCGTCGAGCATCATAAGGTTTTCGTCTGCTCCACCGCCCCGCACATAGATTCCGGAAAATCCTTCCATGCCGCTCTGCACGCCAGGCATCAGTTGAATGGTCTTGATGACATCAGGTTCGCCCAGCACCACCGGCATATTCTTGATCATCTCCTGAGGGATTTCCAATGCGCCCATATAGGTGGACTGTATGCCGGCGTCCTTTCGTGCCACAATAGTCGAGGCTTTCAGTGAAGCCGCCTGCGCCAATGAAATGTTTACAACAGTATCCCGCTGTAGGTCAATGCTTTTCTGCAAATCCGCGCATCCGACGTAGGAGTATGTCAGGTCAATGTTTCCGCATGGGATGGTGATCGTATAGTATCCGAATTCGTTGGTGACTGCGCCAATGATTCTGGAGTTTGCCCCCGGTTTGTCATTTGTTGCCGCTGAGGCATTTGCCCCGGGTGTCGTCGCGGAAGCTTTCGTCCCCGACGCAGCATCCGTAATCGTCACCATCACTCCCGCTCCAATGAGCGTTTCCCCCGTAGCTGCATCCCGGATATATCCGCTGACTGTACACTTGTTCTGGGCAGCCAAATTGACAGCAAAAATGACGGCCATCGCCGCCAATGTAAATTTTCGCATTAAAGAATATTTGTTTGAGGATTCCTTAGCTAGCAATCCTTTTCATTATAACCAATCCACACTCTCCCCCCTCTCATCCATCCATACAAAGATGCAACTCACACAAGTATTGTTGCATTTTTACACATATTTCCCGGTATTGCTGTTTAAGACTGCAAATATATATATATCGGTTATAACAAAATCTTCGGCAAAAGGGGACATCTCGGGTGAAGAAATCTTTATAAGGGGTTGAATTCCCCACCATTTTCTCGCAAAACTATTTTTCGTACCATCTAAAACGTTTTCTCGGAACAAAACGCCTCGGCAAACACATTTGGTACAGATTAAAACGTTTTCGCGGTACAAAATGAACCACGGAAAATGGATCCAAAAAAAATGAACAACCAGAGTCAACTCATTTCAGTGAAAGACTCCAATCGGAGTCAACAAAAATCAGGAAATGACAACGTGGTGTGGAGCACAAATAATTGATTATGAGATAGATATCTATTTTAAGAGTTCGCATAACAGCAACTCTGAAGAAGGTTAATTTATTACATAACAAGGATTTACGTACCACACAAAAATAAAACCACTAGACAGCAAAAGCCCGGCGGGGGTGGAGCCTCTGGAGGCATGGTCGCCCATGACCTTGTGAATGGGTGTCAGGTGACAGCCTGACGGGATGAGCGAAGCGAACCTCCAGAGACCCCACCCCCGCCGGGCGCACCAAAGGACAAAGTGACGTTTCAATGCGACCACCCCACCCGCGTGAGAATTTTTGTTTGGGAAAAGTTTTCACTCTTACATAGAGTTAGTACGCATTTTCATATCATCGAATTTATTGTATTTAAGTAATATGTTTGAATAATTCCATCAAACATTTACTCTCGGAAGTGAAACTTTTGCAAAGAAAAGCATACTATCTGCAAATAAATTTGTAACTTCAAAGCCAACAGCTCGTTAAAAATTAGCCGAGCCTAAGCGGCTCTGGCATTAAATATAATTAGTTCTTTGAAAGTTTTGTCAATTAATGCCGTGTCCGGTCGTATGCCGAACACGCAAAAATAAATCTTTCAAGCATATATGCATTGTGTATCATGGATTTGCATGAGGATTGATTCCATAGTCATAATCAGGAGGGGTAATATACTTCTAATTTACTAAAGTACAATAACTTATATAATACTTTTCTTGTATATTTACTGCATTTGTCGCATCCCGAAACACAGAATCCTTACTGTTTGGAGATCATCTATTGACAATATTTCAATGAACTTTCATATGGTTTGAGCTGGCTTTAGCCTGCTCGATTGTTAAATCTTAAAAATATCGGTAAAATTTACCGAAGTATTGTGAAGTAGAAAAGCGATATGGCATACTTATTCTGCCATGAGCATATAAATATAAAAACGTTTCATACTAATTACATAAGTTACCTCCAAAAAAATTATGATGTACCTTGTTAAAAATTATCACCTGAAACCTTTATCCCCTCACATAAGACACACTGCATTCGTTCGAAAACTGCTGTTCTTTTTGGTGAATATATGCGTTTTTTGTAACCTCTCAGCTCAAACTCTTCCGCTTTCAGGAACCATTTTGGATGAAAAAGAAGAATGCATACCTGGAGTATATCTGATAGCAGTTAATCCTGAAACATCCGAAGTGCTTGCAACCACAACCTCAAGTACTGATGGTAAATATATTCTTCCTACTATACCCTTGCCATTCATACTCAATGCCACCCATATCGGTTACACGAGTTTGAATATTCCTATTAATAATAAAACCGACATGGAAACAGCACGAATTCTCCGTATGCAAGTGGCTATAGAGCAACTACAAGAAGTTGTCGTAACGGCTGAACCACCTCATATCGAGCGTGAAGTAGGTAAATTCGTCATACGCAACATTGCTGCTTCCCCATTTGCAACGGGAAGTAATACATATAACTTTCTGCGCTTTATGCCGATGATAGACATTAAGCCTGAAGGAGGTATTTCGATTCTGGGAAAAAACGATGCGAACATTCATATCAACGGCCGTAGTGTAGGAGACAACCAAATGGCAGAACAAATGCTAAAAGGTATTCCTGCCAATGAAATCGCCCGCATAGAAATTATTCCTGTAACAGGAAGCACTCAATCGGCAGAAAATCGCAAAGGCATCATAAATGTCGTACTCAAGAAAAAACCGGACGAAGGTCTCCGTGTATTTTCCACAATAGAAGACCGTCAAGGATACTACAACAGCCCAAGCGGTATAGTATTTATGAACTATGCGGGAAAGAGAGTCGATTTGACAGCAGGTATAACGACCTCATACTACCAATTAAGACAAGAATCCAATCATTCATACAATTACCTCCAAACTGGACTTTCAACACAATCAGACTTTCGTGAGCGGACTAGAACTCTCAACGCAGGTGGTTATATCAATCTGAATTACAACATCAATGACCACCATAAACTAGGCGCACAGATTAGTCTGGGTGGACTTGATTACCGTAAGAATTCATCATCAACCAGTACTTACGGACGGATAAACAGTAATATAGTTGATTCAATCTATACAGCAGATGTCATCACGAAAAGTCCTGCCCCTAATCTGACATGGGGAGCAAACCTCAATTATGTCTTCAAAACGGACAATGAAGGCTCTCGCTTAAACATTGACCTTGATTTTAAAAACAATTCCAACAAACGCAACATCAACAACACATATCGTAAAGATTACTTAGCCTCATCTGTTATAACAGACGATTTTTCCCAGCGACCATCGGTAGGTACAATAGTATATGGGGGACGTGCTGAATATGAACATTGCTTCAACTCTGACAATACGCTTCAAGTTGGACTAAGCGGATATCGCGGAACGGTAGATAATGATTTTTTCTATGGGTTGCGTTCTGGGGACGATTATGTGAGCGATGCCGGACGCACCAACCGATTTATTTATAAAGATTATAATCTTGCCGGATATATCAACTACCAACGGGTATGGTCTGAAACACTTGAGACTGAAATAGGAGTCAGAGCCGAAAAATACCACGCAAAAGGTTCACAGAAAACCACTTCTGAAACCGTTAATCGAAACGAATTTGACATTTTCCCGACGCTATCCATACTCTATATGCCATCTGACGACCACGAACTCTCGTTGGATTTTACCAGCTCTATTATGCGTCCCTATTATGGACAACTAAACCCATTCATCACCTACACCTCGCCCTCCACTTATATCCAGAATAACCCTAATCTCAAATCGAGCAAAGGCTACGAATTGATGTTCAGCTATACTCTGTTTGATGACTATATGCTGACAGTGGATTACCTTTATGACAAGGATTTGTGGACTGACTTCGTTTTGCCAATAGATGATATGACCCGCACATATACGGATAACTATGGAAACGGCCACGCATTGGATATTTCACTGTTTATATCCCAAAGCCTGTTCAAGAACTATTGGAATTTTTCAGTTGAAGCAGCATTCGGTTATGTATCCACTCGTGGTGCGGTGAGTGATAGAAAAATAGACTTCAATGATTTCAGCTACGGAGTTACCGTAAAAAGTAATCTTGCATTATCAAAAAAATACAATTGGTATCTTGACCTTAAATATCAGTATTCAAGCAAAAGACGAGCTACAGCCTTTGATATCGGAGCCACACACGATTTGGAAATATATATACTGAAACAGTTCCGCCGAGCCTCTCTTTTAGCAGGAGTATATAATATTCTGAAATCGAACATAACTGTTACCAATACCTTTTCGGATTATCGGTTTTCAATCACTAACAAACGGTACATTACCGGCGTAGTCACTTTTTCCTACACATTCGGTAACCAGCGTGCCCGCCGCGTAGAAAAAAGACAGAACAGCAATATTGAAAAACGGATGCAATAAACAAAGAACGTCCTCAGCCACAAATATATACAGAAAACGGAGACCATTTCTGATCTCCGTTTCAGTGCTCCCTTAGGGGCTCGAACCCTAGACCCCAACATTAAGAGTGTCGTGCTCTACCAACTGAGCTAAGGAAGCAAAACCCTCGCCAAATATGCGAGGGACTTCGAGGTGCCAAGCAGAATCGAACTGCTGTACTTGGTTTTGCAGACCAATGCCTAACCGCTCGGCCATAGCACCATTGCTTTGTGATTACAAAGATAGGTATATTTTTCTTCTTTCCAAAACTTTTCCGGACTTTTTGCTCTTTTATGCCATTTTTGAGAAACAATTATGGCATTAGAGTAAGTCCTACGCAAGATTTCGACTACTTCTTAGGAATCTTCAGAACCATGCCAGGCTTTATAGCAGTGGAAATTCCATTGAACTTCATGATGTCGTCAGCACTGATTCCCGGATACGCCTTGGCAATACTATATAAGGTATCGCCTTTCTTCACCGTATAGATAGTATAACCGGAAGCACCTGCCGACTTCGAAGACGAAGTTCCGCTTGCAGAAACCGATCCCAGTCCGGACTTTGCAGCGGCTGATTGTTTAGACGAGGTCGCAGAACCTGACTTGGCAACGGACTGCTGTGAAGTGACCGAAGACTTGGCCGCCGATGACGAAGCCGGTTTGGCTGTCGACACAGGACCGCCACCCTTGCCATAAATCACAAGCACCTGGCCAACACGTAAATTATTGCTCCTCAGATGATTCCACTTCTTTAGCTGGGAAACTGACACATGATATCTTGAAGCAATCCTTCCGAGATAATCACCACTCTTCACTCTGTATGTAATCCTGTTACCATTACTTGAAGAAGCGATGTTCTGCAAAGTCGCAGGATTGAACAACTCCTTCGCCCTGTGAGTATAGACAGAATCCTCCACCTCAATGAACTTACCGGAATACTGCAAAGGCAAACGCAGAATATACTCCTTTTGATTACCTGGAATAATATCATGCACATACTGAGGATTGAGGTTTCGGAGCTCATCCACAGAAATGCCGGTCAAATCATGAATCTGCTGGAAATGAAGCATACGATGAATCTGGAAAGTGTCCAGATGAGCCGGCATCTGAACCGGATCAGGCACAATGCCATGCTCCTTGTAATAAGAGAACGCATACATTGCACCGACAAAAGCCGGAACATAGCCTCTGGTCTCACGAGGAAGATATTCATACACCGACCAGAAATCCTTGTTGCCACCGCAACGGCGAATTGCCTTGTTAACATTGCCTGCACCGCAGTTGTATGACGAAATCGCAAGATTCCAGTCTCCGAAAATCCTGTAGGCATCATACATGTATCTTGCGGCCGCATCAGCAGCCTTGAAAGGGTCAAGCCTCTCGTCCACATAAGAATTGATCTCGAGGCCATAATTCTTCGCAGTAGTGTACATGAACTGCCACATACCCTTGGCACCGGCCCTGGAAACTGCTATCGGATTGAGGGCAGATTCAATGACAGCCATATATTTCAATTCATCCGGCATGCCGTATCTGTCCAAAGTCTGCTCGAAAATCGGGAAATAATAACGTGACAATGCCAGCATCTTGGCCATCTTGGTAGGCATCTTGTCAGAATAGAGAATGATATAGTTACGCACCGTCTCATTATACGGCAGCGTAACATATGAATTCATCTTCGCAAGACGCTCCATGAAAACCTTGTCAGGGACATTCGACGTAAACTTGACAGAATCCATATTGTAACTGCCTTCGTCACTGGTCCTTGCCTGACGATGAAGATACCACAGATTCAGCAAACTGTCAGTCACTTCCTGAGAATAAGTCTCCGGAGCAACACCATCCAGAAGAGAAAACGACTTTCCTCCATCTGTATATTCCTCCTCAACGTATGCTGTATCCCGAAAAGAATCAATCTCAAGCATAAGAGAATCCACCATTGACCTAAGCCGGATATTCTCATTGATCAACTCCTTCCTCGACTTTTTCTGTCGGATTCCTGAAAAAAGATTCTGGGCGGCAGCACTCTCACAGGAGGGCCCGAAAACGACAGCCGCTACCACAGCGGCGGTAGAAAAAAAACTGTATAATTTCATTGACAATTAACTCTTTACAAACTCATATCTTTTTCGGCAGTTTCGGATTTCAATGTTATGCGAACATCAGAACCTGAATCCGATGCTAAGACCGAAAGCTTCTGAACCGGAGACCGTCGGACGACTGAAGCCACTTCTGCCCGAATAACCTCCCGTATTCATGGCATAACCCATGTCAGGAGAAATCATCGTCGGAGAAACACTCATCGAAATATCGTCACCAAGTTCAAAATTCTGCATATAGGAAAAGACATTCGCGTCAATAATCTGAAGCAGATAAAATCCTGCCAATGCCACGACGGAATAATCTCTATACCTTCTATAGACATCCCTGTAATACTTTGCAGTAGAGGCAGATACAGGGCCATCGTAAGTGGAGTTTTCAGCAGTGGCGGCATTATAGATTCTCTTATAACGCAAATAATTCGTATTGTTCGTAACCAGAAAATGGGCAGAGCACATGAGTCCCGTATAATAAATCGGTATCTTCCAATACTCCCCGTTGTATGCCTGCCCGAGACCAGGAAGAAGTGCCGAGTAGAGAGTTGCCTTTCCGGCCTGCGGATATGTTCCTTTCTTGTAGTTTCCGACACCGTCAAGCAACGAGCCCCAATAAATCAGCCCCGTTCCCAGAAAGCACAAATTGCTTATCGTCTTGTTGCGATTGTTTCCGTCCACATTGTATTGATGCCTGAAATATATTCCGGCACCGGCAGTCGCAGCCATTCCGCCATATATGACAGGCAGTTTCCAATACTGTTTGTTGTACATCTGCTGCGCTCCCACGAAAACGGTGGAACCGGCAAAAAGGACACCTATGCGCGCATCCCTCTTATGCCGCACTCCCCCGAAAAACTCTTTGAAGGTGAATGCGGCATCTGTAGAATCTCTGGCTGTAGAATCACTCTCATCATTATAGTTCTGAGTGAAAGCCTTCTCCTTGAACTGGGCCCTCGCATTGAACGAAAACGACAGCAGGAACAAGCACAGCAGAGCCAGTATGTGATATTTTCTTTTAGACATCGGCAGCAAATCAGATATTTGAATCCTCAAGAGCCTTGAGAAAACGGCTGATTTCCGCGTCAGAGTCAAAATGAATCGTCATTGTACCCTTTCCGGATTCAGTTCTTTTCAGGCTGATGCTCTTATCAAAAAACTTGCCGATATGCTCAAGAACTTTATAATAATCGTCCGGAAGAGCAACTTCTTTCTTCTGCGGCTTGGCAGGACTTCCCTGCAATTCCTTGATCTTGTCCTCCAACTGTCTCACCGACAGGCCATGTTTAATCACAAGATCACACAACTGCTCCTGAAGAGTCTGGTCAGCCACGCCAAGAATAACTTTCGCATGGCCTACACTTAAGAGACCGACCTTCAAGTCATGCTGAACCTTAGCCGGCAATTTCAGAAGACGAAGATAATTGGTTACCGACGCTCTCTTCTTTCCCACTCTGTCAGCCATCTGCTCCTGAGTCAGACTGCATTCATCGATAAGACGCTGATAACTCATGGCTACCTCGATAGGATCCAGATTCTCTCTCTGGATATTCTCCACAATCGCCATCTCCAGCATTCCCTGGTCATTGGCATCCCTGATATATGCAGGAACCATCGTCATTCCGGTCATCCTGCAGGCCTTGAAACGACGTTCGCCACTGATAATCTGATATCTGTTGTCAGATTTCTTTCTGACTGTGATAGGCTGGATAAGTCCGAAAGTACGGATCGACAACGCCAATTCCTCCAGAGCCTCCTGATCAAAAGACATTCTCGGCTGGAAAGGATTCGGTTCAATCATATCTACCGGGATACGAAGCACATCAGCAGTGTCCTGAGGCTCTTTTGTCCCCACGACCTCCTTATTGACATATCCGACCGGACTGCGCAACGACTCAAGGTCCCCTACATCACCAAGCAGCGCCCCGATGCCTCTTCCAAGTCCTCTCTGTTGTTTACTCATGTCTTACACTATTTATTTCATTTTTCTCCAGAACCTCTTTCGCGAGATTCAGGTAATTCGTAGTTCCGTTGCTCATGATGTCATACAGAATAATCGGCTTGCCATGGGAAGGAGCCTCGCTGAGGCGGATGTTTCTCTGAATTATGGAATTGAACACCATATCCTTGAAATGTTCCCGAAGCTGGTTCAGCACCTGTGTATGCACCTTCGTACGGCCATCGAACATCGTAACCACAAATCCTTCTATTGTCAATGCCGGATTCACGCCATTCTGAACCAATCTGATGGTCTGGAGCAACTTTCCGAGTCCCTCCAACGCAAAGAACTCCGGCTGAACAGGAATCATCACCGAATCCGCAGCAGTCAGCGAATTGACAGTAATGAGCCCCAATGAAGGAGAACAGTCTATAATAATATAATCATAGTCATCGCGGACCGGTTCAATAGCTTTCTTCATGATGGACTCACGCTCCTCAGCCTCAAGCATCTCTATCTCGACTCCGACAAGATTAATATGAGACGGCACCATCTGGAGATTGGCAATCTCTGTCTGAATCAACGCGTCACGGATGCCTATCTCTCCGATAAGTACCTCATACAAAGTCCGTTTTCTGTCATCCTCAGGAGAGAAGTTGAGTCCGGATGTGGTATTGGCCTGCGGATCCGCATCAATTATGAGGACCTTTTTCTCAAGGACAGCCAAAGACGCCGCAAGATTAATCGCAGTCGTAGTCTTTCCCACTCCTCCCTTCTGGTTCGCTATTGCTATGATCTTTCCCATCTTTTAAACTCTATAATGCATACCGCAACAACTGGAAGATGTCGTCCGCATGCCACTATTTAATTATGTAAAGTTCACAAAATTAATAAAATAATCGATACCCCACGCGAACTGTTGATAACTTTTCTTTTACACAGGGTCCACATCCAGCGCAACATGCCCATTATAAGCATGTTGGGTCTCGAAAGCCTTCACGATATCCACAAGTTTCCGTTTATTGTCAGACAGCGCACCGTCCTTCCTGAAACTTACACGCAGATGCCTCACGAATATATCTGACTGCCTGTCCACAGCCGGCGGGTAAGGACCGACGACAGAAACCGGCTGGGCAAACGTCTGCACAAATCCCGACATGGAAATGCCATAAGCATTGACAATGGCAGAATATAACATTCGCGAGAGCTTTTCCAGTCTCGCTTCATTGGCGTCCTTCACGATTACCCGCACAATTCTCGAAAACGGGGGATAACCGAAGGCCTGGCGTTCGTCCATCATTGACTCTATCAATGCTTTTCTTTCAGCCTCCGAGGCAAGACTCATTACGCCATCCTCGTTTTCATGCGAAAAAGCCTGATATACAGGATGATCAGGACGAGATGTCTGTATAACCAAAATTCCTTTCTGACCACGCCGTCCTGTCCTTCCCCGGAATTGCTCCAGAAGTTGGAACGCCCTTTCGTCTGCTCTGAAATCCTGCTGGCCCAAAAGGGAATCGGCCATCAGCACAGCAACGAGTGAAAGCCCGTCGAAATCAAAGCCCTTCGTAATTATCTGAGTCCCGACAAGTATATCGATTTTTCTGTCTGCAAAATCCCGGATTATCTCCGATTCCTTGCCTGCAACAGCGGCCGTATCACTGTCCAGACGGGCAACCCTGGCCTCCGGGAAAAGATTGGACACCTCTTCCTCAATCTTTTGCGTACCGGCGCCCAACGCCTCCATTGTCCCGCCGCATTTGGCGCACTTTCCCGAATATGGTGTTCTCCAGCCACAGTAATGACACAATAGAATCCCCTCCTGACGATGCCAGCTCAGCGGCACATTACAATGCGGACAACGCGGGATATCCCCACACGCAGTGCATTGGACAGCAGGAGAATACGCACGTCTTGCACGAAGAAGCAGAACCTGTCCGCCGTCCGCCAGAGCCGTTCTGATACGCTGAATGAGCTTAAAAGAGAAATTCCCAGCCATTCCCCTCTTTCTCCTTTCCGCAGAAGTGTCAATGATTTCCACATCCGAATCTGACGCGCCGTAATATCTTTCCGGAAGATCGACTTTCTTCATCCGCCCGATTCTGCAATTGTAGAGGGACTCCAGCGAAGGAGTTGCAGTCCCGAGGATAATCTCCGCCCCGTAAATACGGGCCAGCATCAATGCAGTATCCCTTCCGTTGTATCTTGGTGCCGGAGCGTCCTGCTTATACGAGGTATCATGTTCCTCATCCACGATTATCAATCCAAGGTCATGGTGAGGCAGGAATATCGAAGAACGCGTACCAAGCACTATGTAATTTCCCGAACGGATCTCTGACGCGACATCTTCCCTCTTGGCAGCAGTAACTTTCGAATGGAAAGTGAACAGATATGCTCCGAAAATACGCCTGAGCCTTTCTTCCAGTTGCCTGCTGACTGCAATCTCAGGAATCATGTAAAGCACATTCTTCCCCTGACGCATTGTTTCCAATGCCAGTTTCACATATATTTCAGTCTTTCCGGAGCCCGTGATTCCATTGAGAAGGACAGGCAGATGCTCCTGAAATGCAGATTTCACTGCCGAATACGCATCATTCTGCGCAGCGCTCAGCGACACCTCATATGAGGATTCGAAGCATCGCACATTGTCCGGACCTGACACTTTCTCATCCTCCAGCATTGACATGGACTGCTCCACAAGCGAAATCTGGGCGGCATATTTTTCCGCCTCATCCGAAAACTTCTTCTTCGAAGAATCTGACTTCGCGCGTTCTGCCGCCGCCCGCTTTTTCTCAAGAAAAGCGGAAAGCCTATCCTTCCGGGACGCAAGCGCCTGAAGTTTCCTGTCAATGACAGAGAGACGCTTCGCTTCACGTTTAGCGTCTGCAACTTCCTTATCCACTTTCAGTTGCGGATAAGCTGCCTTAAAAACCTCGCCCACGGTACAGAGATAGTATCCGGAAACAAAACGCCACAATTCAAGCTCATTGGCAGTAATCGTCTCCAGTCCCCTTTCCAATGACAAGACGGCATTGATTTTACCCTCCTCAACGTCAGGTTCAATACAGGCCGCGCTGATCACGCCAAGATACTCCTTCCTCGCAAACAGGACAGAAACCCTCATTCCAACGGCAATTCCGCCCCGCGCCATCTCAGCAGGGACATAATAATACGGCTCCCAGTCAAGTCTGAGCGGGAGTATGACTCTTATATATGTTCTGTCCTTCAACATGTTTATTATGCGAATTTACAAACAATTTCACTGAATTTACTATATCTTTGCCGAGATTAAACGGCCGCTCATTGAGCGGCAACCATAAAGACGGACAGAAAATGAAAGATGAAAACATGCAGGTATTACCTGAAGATTTGCTTAAAATTCTAAGCATCAGCACATCAGCATCACAGGAAGATTTGGCAACCGACGACTGGGACAGCGACTACAACTGCAGTTATAGCGCCGACGGCCTCAAGCTGCTCGATGCAGAGAACTTTCCCGATGAAGTCAATGTCCGCGAAGGTACCAGAATAATCTGCGACAATGTTTTCTCCTTCCAGCCATACATGGCTGAAGACCGTCCTATAGGCAGTGAAATCCCAGAAGAAGAAAGAGTTTCATTTCTGGACAAGATTCATATGCCTGATTCATTGGAACATATCGGCGAGGCTGCATTCAAGGAGTGCGGCTGGGTCAAGAGATTCGGTCTCCCGAAATCCCTCCTTACCGTCAGGGACGAGGCATTCTATGGCTGCTGGGAACTCGAGCAGATAGGTTTCCCCGCATCTCTCAAATCCATCGGAGAACGCGCGTTCTTCGAGTGTTTCTCTCTTGAGAAAGTAAGGATAAACAAAGGACTCAAACTGATAGGCGCCGAAGCATTCTCATTTTGCGAATCCCTTAAGGAAATCACTCTGCCGGAAGGACTTATAGCCATCGGCCCAGACGCTTTCTACGGATGTACCAAACTCAGGAAGATTTTCATTCCAAAGGGGACCTCAGATATCTACAAGGAGATCTTCCCCGAGAAGCAGCATCGCTATCTCAAGGAGGTTTAACGTAACCGGTATTGCTACAGCCGCAGTTCCGGCCATACACTCTAAAAGTCATAAGTAATCTGCATTTTAAGTTCAGCCTTGGCCGGACGCCACTTTGTTTGTCCTGGACTAAGCCACGGGGTATCCGTATATCCCGTTCTAATATATGCCTTGACGGCATCATTCTTCCTCAAACGGAATTTGAGCCGTGCCACTAATGACAACGAGTAACCCCGCCCATAATACGCAGGAACATTGAAAGACCCCGGCGCATCACGTTCGTAGCAATACAGACGGCCGTCCCAGCTGTCGGCGGCAAACATTGTCCCACGCAAGAAAACGGCCCCGATCCGTCCGGAATAACTTTCCTCGACATAGCCCAGTCCGGACAACTTATCCGTCAACGCCGCATAGGCCCGGACTACCGTATTCCACTTCCCGGCATTGACCTTCAAATCAGCACGCAAATCCAGCCGGTTCGTGTTCCCGTAAGACTTCCAACGTTCTGTGACCCTCAAATCCAGATTAACAGACTCAGAGAACCTCAAAGGGCTGGACAACAACACCTTGACCTGCTTCCTGTCCTTTTCCGGAACAAAAGCATAGTCCACACTCAGTTCATACGACTTGAATGAAATTCCGGCCGCTGCACCATGTTCCCCACCCTTGCCGGAAAACGCACGAACCGGAGCCGTAAAAGACAAATCATACTCCGAAGGGATATATCTTCCAGCCAGTGCCAATTTCCATTCCCCTGCCGGAAACATGAAGCCTCCTGTCAATGCCGGTTTCACATTACAGATATCAATGGCCGCCTCACCGAAAATCTCAACTCCCCGGATACAGAATCTGGCATCTGCGGAGACTTTTGTCAATGGCAACACCACCTTATCCCCGACACGAAACACCTCCATCCCGGCATTGGCCTTTCCCATAGACTTCGCATTTTTTAAGTTGCAAAGTGCTGTAAGTGAGACTTGTCCATGTCTGAAAAGCCATGCAGCATTCATTCCGGGCAGCAAATCCAATTGCAGTTTCGAGCTGTTTTCACACCAGTCTCGGAACCCTGGTGAACCCAAGAACACAGATATTCCGAAACGTCCGTAATCAAGTTCCGCAGCGGCTCCCCTGAGACTGGAGGATGAAGATGCCGACATTGACGGAGAGATGCCTGTAGGCCTTTTCCAGAAGGAACGGGGTCCGGAAACCCCTGTCATGGCGAATCCGCTCCACAGGGCAAGGCCCTGACCGAATCTGAGGGAATAGTCACCGACGACAAGGCGGGACAGGTGCCTCCTCCCGAAATAAGCGCCGTGCACGGTATATGCGGACGGCCACGGGACATCGTCCGAATATGTCCTTTTCAATGACAGACCTGCAGACCATCGTCCTTCAGCCCCCGTCCTGAACTTTTCATAATGGGACCATGAATAATCAGGAGACTTCCCGTCGAAAGGTATTGACAACTTGTTCGATTCATTGATTGTCAATGAGTTCCGCACAGGAGTCCGATAATCCGATGACTTCCCCGGCAAAGAGTGCGATTCCAATGATATGAACCACCTCAGCGCTTCCGCCGTCTCTTTTCCGAAACCATCGACAGCCCCAAGTTCCGATATTGACAAGACATCCCCACTTCGCGCCCTGTAATCCAACAGAGATACAATCTGGTACATTGACATGAGCCCGGACGCCTCCAGAACATTCCTTCCGACAAGATTAATAGGAACAGGATGCTCCGCGAGGTCCCACCATTTTTCCATTTCCTCTTCCGGGATCTGCTCCAGTTCAGACACGCGGGACAAATAGGCTGCCGCTTCCGGAACGGAAGACACGACATTGACAGGCTGAGACACCAACCGTCCCTTCCCGTCTCCAACTATTTTGCGCTGTCCTTGTGAAAACGCCCGCGACTGCAGGCACATTGACATTGACAGCAAGACTACAACACAAATTCGTATTCTCATACGGCCATTTTTTGTGGCCGTTCTACCTGAAGTCCTGCTTTACGCCGCAATATAGGAATTATTTTTCTTTGTTGGAATTTTTATAGTAATTTTGTGTCCTTGAATAAAAAGCAACATGAGCAAGATTACTTTATTCGACAAAACCTTCAGACCTTTCATTCCCAATGAGGAACTGGAAAAGGCCATTGACAAGGTGGCAGACCACATAAACGCAGACTTCAGCGACTCCAAGGAGCCTGTCGTCCTGCTCTGCATCTTGAACGGTTCGATAATGTTCACTGCCGAACTGATGAAAAGGCTGTCATTCGACTGCCAACTCGTTTCCATGAAATTGTCTTCGTACTGCGGTACCGAGAGCACCGGAAACATCAAGCAGGTCATGGGCATGACCGGTAATATAGAAGGCAAGCATGTGATTATCGTCGAAGATATCGTTGATACAGGCAATACAATCGTAGATTTGACTCGTATTGTAAAGGAAAAAGGCGCATTGGACTGCAAAGTCTGCACCATGCTTCTCAAGCCAGAGGTCTATAAGAAAGATGTCAAACTCGACTACGTGGCAATGGAGATTCCGAACAAGTTCATCGTCGGATTCGGACTGGACTACAACGAGCTCGGCAGAAACTATAAAGACATTTATATCCTCGACGAGGATTAAAAGCCCCGTCACAGGTAAGGTCAATGTAACTGCATGTCTTGCAACGGCTTGCAGATTATAAAAATGTGCATAAACCGAAGTATAACTCAGGATGCGCACGCATCCGGCAAATTATAGTAGAACTACAAATGAAGTATTACATTCTTTTCGGGCCTCCGGGAGCAGGTAAAGGCACCCAGGCTAGCGCAATGGTAGAAAAATACAATCTCTGCCACCTTTCTACAGGCGAATTGCTCCGTAAGGAGATTGCAGAGGGCACTGAACTTGGCAAAAAGGCTAAAGCCCTTATCGATGCAGGTTCTCTCGTTCCTGATGAGGTTGTAGAGGGCATGATTGACAATGCTTTCAAGACTATCAAGGGTGTTTCAGGTTTTCTTCTCGACGGTTTCCCGAGAACTATCGCCCAGGCTGAGGTTCTGGACAAGATGCTTGCAGCTGGAAACGAGGCTGTGACTTCTGTCATTTCCATCATGATTCCTGACGAGATGATCAAGGAGCGTATCCGCCACAGAGCTTCTATCGAGGGTCGTGCTGATGACGCAAAAGAGGAGACCATCAACAATAGAATCAAAACATACCACGAGAAGACCGAGCCTCTTATCGAGTTTTATAAGAAGGCCGGCAAATATGAGGAAATCGACGGCACCGGCACTATCGACGCTGTCCGCGAAACAATTTTCTCTGTAATGGACAAATTCTAGTATCCGGAACATACTACGTATTGAGGCTGCCTGAACACTCAGACAGCCTCAATTGTATTACTTCATTTCCAGTTCATTCACAATCACTTCGGCAGCGGAAAGCGCCCATGAAGGGAAATTGTCATCACGATGGAACTTGCCCCCATTGGCAAAATCCAGCAGAACGGACAAATCAAATTTCTCGGCCTCTACAGCAGCACAGAAGCGGGTCGCGTCATAAGCATTGCACTTCTGCTCGATATGGGACGGAACCATCAAGAGAGGCTTTCCGAGATACATGGCTTCACAGATAGACTCGAATCCGGCAGTAGAAGCATAGGCATGGCACCCGGCCATCTGACGGAGGAACTCCTTGTCATCAAGGTAATAAAAACGGAGAGTATCATCCACAATCTTGACAGGAGCCTCATCGGCATTGTCCCAGAAAAACCGGAGAGAGACATCCGGATGTTCACGATGCCAGGCATTGACCTCCTCCGCAAAACCGGCATTGAGCATATATCCCAATATATAGCCGCCATCCCTGAACTCGGGACTTTCGCGATAAGCGAGAACCTCAGGACGAAGCAGTGGCGGAACCACCTTTATCCTGCCGTCATCCGGCATTGGCCTGAATGACAGTGCCAGAAGTTTGGATGCACCATTGGCAATCGCGCGAGAAAAAAGATTCAATCCCAGATGTCCTTCGTAACCAAACTCCGGGATATGCATATCCTTATGAAGGAACAGGAACTGGTGCCCCACACAGACCATAGGAATTTTCTCGTCGGTCAATTTATATGCAACCGTACCGAGCAATTCGTAAAAATTCACGATGACATCAGCACCACTTTCCTTGATATGAGTGCGAATCAATGATATAGAAGGAATGAATTTCGGAGAAATCGCAATATTGAATAAAACTGATTTCAATGCATCCGGGCGCTTGTCGCTGGCCGCGGAAACGAAATTCACTGATTCAAAATAAGTTATCGGGGCACTTACACCTTGCGTAAAAAATGCAGGAAGAATCCTGGATTCACTCTTTCCGACAAGCATTCCGACCACCTGATGACCTCTGGAAACCAGAAGTTTCTCCATCGTCATAGCCTGAGTAAGGTGTCCTCTGCCCTCTCCTTGTATTATAAACAAGTACTTCATTATCCCGAAATTAAATAGTAACTATATCTGATATCTGGCGATGCGCCAGTTGCCGTCATAATCCTCTACAAGCGCGGTCAATGACTCCACCCAATCCCCTGAATTCAGGTAATGGATACCACCCTTGAGCATCTTGTCTTCAGGATGATGGATATGACCGCAGATAATGCCGTCGCACCCCTTGGCCTTGGCATACGAAGCAAGATCAGACTCAAAACCGGAAATCGCGGAAACAGCCTGCTTGACCTTGTGCTTGACGACCGCGGAAAGAGAATAATACTCTTTTCCCCGTTTCTGGCGGGCCTTGTTCCAGACATTATTGAACTTCAGCAGAAGATTATAGGCGACATCGCCGAGCTTTGCCAAGAAAGTCAGCCTCGAAGTGATACTGTCGAAGGCATGTCCATGGATAACTACATAAGAATGATTCTTCTCCTTGATGATGAATTCATGAACAAGGCTGATATTGGCCATTTTGGACGGGACCAGCGGATCCAGGAAATCATCATGGTTACCGGTAACATAAATCACCTCCGTATTATGCTTTTCCATCATCTTCATTATCACATGAAAAAAAGCTGAATGCACGACTGTCCACTTGTCATTGGAATTCTTCAGTTGCCAGCCATCGATTATGTCCCCATCCATTATAAGCCGATCGCAGTCAACGGAACTGAGAAATTCTGTAACTTCTCTGACTTTGGAATGTGGCGCACCGATGTGGACATCTGAAATAACCACTGTCTTATAATGAGGTCTTTCCATTTTCAATGCTATTATTTTCCCTTGGTAAACTCTGTAACCTTCTGATCGTCAGCAACAGGACAGACAAGCACATTTCCGTCCTTGGCAGCCACGACATAACCCTCCAGACCATCTACCACAATCATGCCCGAATCTCCGGAATGCACTATACAATTCTTGCAGCCGAACATCCTGACATCACTGCCGACTGTATGGTTTCCATTTTCATCGGCCGGAATATGCTTGCCTACAGAACTCCAGCTTCCAAGATCGGACCACTCCAGATCCGAAGCGATCACATATATGGACGATGATTTTTCCATCACTGCATAGTCGATGGAAATCTTCTCGCACTGAGGAAAAAGCTCGGCCAGAACCGCCTTCTCGTCTTCCCTGCCGAAAGCCTGTGAAATCCTGTCCATCATCGACACGATCTGAGGGCAGTACTGCCTCATCTGGGAAACAATCGTCTTAACCGACCAGACAAAGATACCTGCATTCCAGAAATAATTGCCCGCAGCAAGATACTGCTCGGCAATGTCCCTCTTCGGCTTCTCCTTGAAGGCATTGACTTTCACGATCTTATCCTCCTCTACAGAAGACGAGCAGATATATCCGTATCCTGTTTCAGGCCTGTCCGGATGGATTCCGACAGTGACGATGCAATCATTTTCAGAGGTAAAGTTCAATGCCTTCCTGATCACGTCCGCAAACTGCCCGGTCCTCAGGACCAGCGCATCAGACGGGGTAACAACAATATTGGCGTCCGGATCCTTACGCATTATCTTCCAACAAGCATAAGCGATGCACGGAGCCGTATTTCTCGGAACAGGTTCTGCAAGAATCTGATCAACAGGTATCTGTGGCAACTGTTCCCTGACGACATCAACAAATCTTTCAGAAGTCACCACCCATATTCTGGACGAATCGCACACCGGCAAGAATCTTTCCACAGTAAGCTGTATGAGAGATTTACCAACACCGAGAAGGTCAATGAACTGCTTCGGCGTTTCCGGCGTACTGACAGGCCAAAGCCTGGTACCGATACCACCTGCCATTATGACTACGTGTGTATTCATATCTTTCAATTTTTAAAACTACTTTCTCAAATTTAATAACAATATACCAATTTAAGAACTTGTGTTACAGAATTTTCACAAAAGAAGTTATCTGATTTCAAGAACATTGTCACAATATTTCACCACATTGTCACGATGCGTAATGAAAATTATGGTCTTCCCGACAGCTGAGGAAGAGAGGTTCCTGAGAAGCCTTTCCTCGGTTTCATTGTCAAGCGAAGAGCTGAATTCATCCAGCAGCAGAATGCTTCCTGAGCGCAGAAGGCCACGGGCGACGGCAATACGCTGCGCCTGCCCCTCACTCAAGCCCGTGCCGAACTCACCGCACACAGTATCAAGCCCTTCCGGAAGTTCGCGGACAAAATCAGCCGCTGCCACGTCGAGAGCATCCCATAGCATCTGTTCTGTCGCATCCGGATTGCCCATAAGCAGATTCTCGCGTAGCGACCCGCTGAAGAGAGTATTTCCCTGAGGGACATAGATGAAATTGGTTCTTGTCAATGCCGATACTTCGATTCCGTCTTTCTTCCCTTCACCACACCCCGAATAAATGCGTACAGTGCCGGAAACAGGCTTCAGCAACGACAGCATAAGCCTTATCAATGTACTCTTTCCGGCTCCCGTCTCCCCTATGACGGCAGTCCTCGAACCCGGCACGAAATCATGCGAAAATGCATTGAATATAAACCTGTCGCCATCAGGATATCTGAAAGTGAGATTGTCAATGCTGATTCCTGCGGGAGCCTCCACCAAGATCTGAGATCCTTCATCCTCTTTCTCTCCCCCGTCGATTTCCATCAGGCGGTCTGCGGCTACAGTAGCATTGACAAAAGAAGAAATTTGCCGCGCAATCCGCATTGACGGACCCTGTATCTGCCCCACAAGCTGAAGAAAGGCAGTCAAGATACCGAATGTCACTGTACCGGAATAAATTCCGAAAACGCCCCAAAGCAGGGCAATGGAATAACCGATTCCGAAAGCCGCACTCACGGCAGACGAAGAAAAGATGCTGAACCCTGTACGTTTCCTGACAGTGCCCATTTCGTCTGACTGCAACCTGTCCAGACGGTCTCCAACAGCATCGCCCTGCAACATTGACTGGACGACAGTCTTGTGCTGGAGGCTTTCCTGTATATGGCTCTGGACGACACTTTCCGTATCTCTGATTTGTCTGGAGAGTTTCCGCATCCTTCTGAAAAAGATTTTGCTCAATGCGAAAAAGAACGGAGCCACGGCGATAATCACTACGGCGAGACGGAAATCCAGCATTGACAAGAAGATGAAGGCCGCAATCAATTGCAGCATGGATGAGACCAATGCCGGGAAGTCCTGACAGACGACGCTTGCAACTGTCTCAGCATCAGTAAAGACTCGGCTTATGGTATCTCCGCTGTGATGGCTGTCCTTTCCTGTCCATTGGGATTTCAGAAGCCCGTCAAACAGATGCTGACGCATATTGAAGACTGTCCTGTAAAATGAAATGCTCTCCACATGAGCCTTCAGAGCATTGACAAGAACCCTCAGAATGACTGACAGGAACAGCAGTATGCCGCACACGACAAGATGCTGCCTGTCATGAGTGATGGTGGCCACATCCACAAGGGATTTGCTGAGCCATATGAAAAAAAGGTTCAGGCCAATGCTGACTGAGCACAGGAAAATATTCGCGACTATATACCATCGGGCACAGGCGGAATTGCGCCAAAGCCATTCAACATTCTTCATAGCAAGGTGTTTCAATGACAAATATCGATCAATGACAGACATCAATCCAGACAAAGATAGTATAAAAATAAAAAAAGGCCTTACTTTTGATAAGGACCTTTTTAAATCGTTGAGTAATGACGCCTCACGCGCAAAAACTCACACTAACCACATAATTAATAACACTAAAACTAATAACCAACGAGTTGTATGTGAGAGAACCTCATCATCAACTCGATTGCAAAGTTACTGCTTTTTACTTTCGTGACAAATATTTTCTTACATTTTTTTGATAAATTTTCACATGTATTTTCTAATTATCTGGTTATCCATAACTTAAAACGTAATTAAAATTTTCAAAAAAAATTTGCAAATTTAAAAACAACCCCCTAAAACGTTTACACAGGTATCATGTCGGACGAAAAACTAAAATTTTTGGGCAGTAATTACAATTTGTTATTTTACAGCATCTAATTTTTATAAATCATAAGTTACACCCCTACCAGTTTTACAGTCTTTCATTTCGAAACAAAAATTTCAACACAAACGAAACATATAGGATAGGTTTGCGTACCGGCAATCCTAAAAAGACATGATTGTTTACCGGACACTAATGACTTTTTGTGATGATTTTTAAATTCTTGTGCCTTCAAAAACAACTTTTAAAATCACAAGAATTTGGGACATGTTATGCCGGCAGGGGCCTTCGGAGCGGTAAGCCCCCGTGGGGTAAACAACTC
>OGRU01000795.1_pt1 | contig 27457 bp, 28 predicted proteins | sample 1553541 | NCBI WGS metagenome assembly OGRU01 (sample SAMEA2580068, study PRJEB22360) | human gut metagenome | biome: human gut; feature: human-associated habitat; material: faeces | place: Denmark | collected 2008/2010
AGATAGAAAAAGGAACTGTCACATAAGCGAGATTTTGGCTTATTGCGACAGTCCCGTTTTTTCAATGCGATTACAGCACCAGAGAAGGTGCGCTGTATACACGGGCAGCCAGTTCCTGATTAAGCAGGTAAAGGCTCTTTGGATCATCACCGAAAAGCTTGTACTTTTTAATGAGGCTGTCGGCGGTCTTTTCTTCTTCGCCCTGTTCTTTGACAAACCAGTCAAGGAACTGCATGGTGCGGAAGTCTTTGAGCTCATAAGCCACAGCGTAGATGTCGTTGATCAGGCTGGTAACGTAGCGTTCGTGTTCAGCTCCAGCTTCAAGCGGATCCATTAGAGTATTGAACACTTTGTCAGGCTTTTCAATGACTTCGAGCGTAACGGATTCGTTGTTATTCTGCAGATATTCCATAAAAAGCAGTGCATGGTCGCGTTCTTCCTGCGCCTGGATTTTATACCAGTTGGCAAAACCGTCGAGATCCTGATCGGCATAATAGTTGGACATATCCAAGTAGAGATAGGCACTGTAAAATTCTTTGTTGACCTGCTGGTTGAGCAATTCGGCAAGCTTTTTGTCCATGATGATCGTTCTCCTTTTCAAAAAATAACTGATGACACGCAAATAAGGCAGGAGGTTCTCTCCTGCCTTAGGGGTGATAAAATTAACCGAAGTATCTTTCGAGCAGACCTTTGAATGCTTTACCGTGACGAGCTTCGTCGCGAGCCATTTCATGAACGGTGTCATGAACAGCATCAAGGTTCAGTGCTTTTGCACGCTTAGCGAGATCGGTCTTACCAGCGGTAGCACCGTTTTCAGCTTCTACGCGCATTTCCAGATTCTTCTTGGTGGAATCGGTAACAACGTCACCGAGAAGTTCAGCAAACTTAGCAGCGTGTTCAGCTTCTTCCCAAGCAGCCTTTTCCCAGTAGAGGCCGATTTCTGGATAGCCTTCACGATGAGCAACACGTGCCATAGCGAGGTACATACCAACTTCGGTGCATTCGCCAGTGAAGTTTGCTTCGAGATCAGCACGGATATCTGCTGGAACATCGGAAGCGACGCCAACAACGTGTTCTGCTGCCCAGCTCATTTCGCCGGTCTGTTCAACAAACTTTTCTGCTGGAGCACTGCACTGAGGGCACTTTTCTGGTGCTGCTTCACCTTCATAAACATAACCGCATACGCTGCAAACCCATTTTGCCATAATTATCAATCTCCTATTCTCTTTGTAAATTAATTTTAAAACAGACAATCTTACTTCTACAATGTCATTATAACTATTTCTTTGTTTTGCCTCAAGAGGTCCGCTCTTGATGATGTTATTATATGATATATGACCTTCCTTGTCAAGTTAAAATTATAATAAGTTTAATTCTAATTTTTATTTTCCCATTCCATTAAAATGACTGGTACATCGGCCAGACTTTTCACCTCAACATCTGGCTGCCAAGGACTGTCATTGACCACTTGCTGAGCATTGTACCAAATGGTCCTTAGGCCAGAGCGCAGCCCTCCGCAGATATCGGCACCCAGACCATCGCCCACAATAACGGCGCGTGATTTGTCAAAGCCTTCAATCTGTGCAAAGCAGGCATCAAAAAACGCTTCACTAGGCTTCACTGCGCCAAGATCACTGGAAACAAACAAATGCTCAAAATAATCGGCAATACCCGCACTTTGAATGCGGCCATACTGCACACTCGCCATGCCGTTGGTCACCAAATGCAGGCGATAGCGCTTTTGCAACGTCTCCAGCATCGCCTTCGCACCTGGCATAAAATGACACGTCTCCATCAGCATCGCCTCGTACGTATCCGAAAGCGCCTGAGCGTCAATCGAACATTGCAGCGCCTCTGCAAGCAGAGCAAACCGCCGCACTCCCACTTCATCAATGGATACTTCGCCCTCTTCCAATAAGCGCCACTGTTCCACATTGATGTTCTGATACAACGCCACCGTTTCTGGCGTAGGGTCAATGCCATGCGCCGCCAACGCCGGCGCCAACACCTCCGCCTCGGCCGCATAAAAATCCAAGATGGTATTATCCAAATCGATAAAGATATGATCAATGGTCATAAATCAATCACGTCCTTTGTTCATTTTCTTTTTGCCTCAATGATAAAAAAAGCGCAGGCGGCTGCTTGATAAAACCGTCCACGCTAAAAACATGCATCATTAAAGAATTGGTACCTGATCCGTACTCTTTCCATCGTCTCTTGGGAACAAATGAATGACATCGTTGCGGTCCAAATTGACCAAAATAGACAGCGCAATTGGAATGCCAAACAATCCAATAACACCGAACAACTTCAGCCCAATAAACATCCCGACAAGTGTCACCAGCGGATGCAGACCAATCTGCTTGCCGACAATACGCGGTTCAATAATATTGCGCACCACGACAATGAAAACATACAGAGCAAAAATGCCGAAGGCAAATCCTCCCTTGCCAAGAATTGCCGCGATGATGGCCCATGGAATTAAGATCCCGCCAGTGCCAAGAATTGGCAAAATATCAAACACAGCCACCAACATCCCAATCAAAATCGAGTTCGGCACACCCAAAAGCGTAAAACCGACCGCCAACTCAATAAACGTAATTGAAAAAATCAGTGAATACGATTTGATATACTTCACCAAAATGTGCTTCGCATAGACCACCGTTGTCTGCACCGCGCCACGACGCGAAGTCGGCACCAGCTTAAAGCCCTGCTGCACCAGAAAATCAAAATCTGCAATCATGAAAAACGTTGAAATCACAGTGATCAACACACCGATAAAAATTGCAGGCAACGCCGTAATCGTTCCCGTCAACAGCCCCACCGTCTTCATGGAATACTCGGTGATATAAACACGCATGTTCTGCATGCCGTCATTAAAAATGGCATTGATCTCCTGCGACAAGCTCGGGTCAATCGAATGTGCCATTTCCTGAATCTGGTCATACACCATCCACAGCGCAGGCGCAATCTGCATTTCAAACAAAGCCGGCACACGAGAAATCAAATCACCGATTTTCTGCGTCAATGTCCAGCCAAAATTCACCAAAAGATACGCACAGACAATATAAAAAATTGCACACAGCGCAATGGCAAAGGGCTTTCTCAGTCGCGGCTCATGGCGGCCCACAAAACGAATCAGCGGGTTAAGAATCAGCGTCACCACCAACGCCACCAAAAACGGCATCAGCACCGGCAGCAGATACTTGCTCACCACAAACAAAAGCCCAACGATGATACAGTAAAAAATGACGTTAACAATAAAACGCTCTTTCTTATGATATCCCTCCATTGGGATTCAGTCCTTTCTTTCATATATAGTACGTGTCTCCCACACACACCTCAATCCACCTTATCATAGCACATCGCCTGGCTAATTTCTATTGTATCGTAGGGATTTTTTCCTGTTCTTGACGTTTGCACAACACACAGCAAAAAAGACCCGCTTTCGCGGGTCAAAATTCACTAATAAAGTACTTATTTATTAGGTATATAAGATCTGCTACACTATATATAAATATTTATGTGAAAGGAGACGATATACAATGCGACTGGAACAATTACATTATTTTGTTACCATCTGCGATAAACGCTCCATCAACCTGGCCAGCAAAGAACTTTTTATCACTCAACAAAGCCTTAGCAGTTCTGTCAATCATTTAGAAAGAGAAGTTGGTGATAAACTCCTAATACGCACCAATCGCGGCGTTTACCCAACAGAACTTGGGAAGCGTGTGTACCAATTTGCGCAACGCACTCTTCACGATTGGAACGATATTCTCGATCAATCAACCAATCATACATACTCCGAAATATGCGGAATATTGAACACACTCTGTACTTATAGCTTTTATAAAACATTCATGCCCAAATACAGCGTTCACATTCTCGAGCATTTTCCAAATTTAAGTGGCTCCGGAGCTGCTGCCGGATTTGATGCTATTCTCACAGATCTGCATCGTCGCAACATTGATTTTGCGTTTGTCACACTAGCTTGTGATAACTCATCTAGCAATATAGCTCCCGATGAAAATCTTGTGTTTACTCCACTTTTTTCCTGCGAACTATTTGCACTGGTTAATAATCATTCCTCGCTGGCAAAAAAAGCTTACTTAACACCAGACGAAATCCTTAACGAAAAAATTGTTCTCCTTCAGGAAAGCGATATGCATCTGTATCGTATCATTTTCCAAAAGCAATACAAAAACTTCTTAAATAGTATCCAGCTTTTCCATCTTAGCGAAATCATCACTGAATACATCAAACAAGAAGGACGAATCACCCTAGATCTGAAAATGGGCCCTTACGGACTGACTTATCAGTCCTTCCTTCACGATCACAACATCACCCATATTCCTATTTCATTTCCTAATTCTAGCTTACAGATTTATGGCGGGATTCTTACCTATAAAAATAATGACAAAATGCCCCTTATAGAAACCGTACTAAATACTTTTTCTTAAATTGGTCATTGTTCTCATTTCTGCGTTTGGCTCATCAACCTTTTTACCCATGCTAGCATTTCTTTCTTTTGTAATGGGTATTTTTCTTTATGCCATATTTGTTTTTCCTGCACATCAAAAAAGGTCGAAACATATTTATCATAATCATCAAATTGCAAGGTATTCGTCACTGCAAAATGTTCTGTTGGTCCAACCTGTCGAGCCATATTAGAACATAAATGAGAAATTACGCTTTCATAAAAATTCTCATCCGGTGCATTCATTGTGAAAACCAAACCGCATACAACATTCCGTGGGTAGTTACTAGAATAAGATTCATCATAATTCATTCCAGCAAACCATAAACGTTCCAACAGCGCCCACATATCCGATGAAACATGGCCAAAATAAATAGGCTGTCCAAACAACACCAAATCAGCAGCAAGGATTTTTTTTAGAACAGGTGTGAGGTCATCTCGCAATACGCATTGTCCAAAACTTTTTCCGCCAATACGCTTACAGACAAAGCAACTCCGACATCCTGAATAAGTTAAATCACAAAGATGGATCATTTCTGTCTCTGCGCCCTGTCCAGCAGCCATATCGAGCGCCGATTTCAACATGTCTGCCGTATTCCAATGTTTACGAGGACTTCCATTAATGGCTAAAACTTTCATTACTGCTACCCCTTTCGATTCTTACAAATATCTTAATAATAAAAACCGTTGCACAAACGCGTGAACAACGTTTGCACAACGGTCATGCCAATTTTATTAGAATTCCTGGTCAAAGATTTGATACACAGGAGCCCCTTCACATTGTGCGGGCATGCGAACATTAAACAACGTAGCAACAGTTGGTGCCAAATCGACTTCACGAATCATACGATCTGTTTTATAGCATTCTTTAATACCTTGTCCTGCAGCAATAAAGATCGGTGATACACTTGTTTCGCAATCACCCTCTCCAGTTGCAAGACCATCTGCATGATCGGTATTATAACCATCTGCGATAAAGTAGCAAATATCCCCGCATTCTGAACCACCATACCCCAACAAAACAGCGTCTTTATTACGTACCGCTAAAGAAACCACACGATGCCCCGTTTTCTTATCTTTATAACTATAAAGGTCCGTCATAATTTGTTCTTCTAATTCATACTTATCTTTTGGCTCAACAATACCATGTTCATCGCGACCTTTAAGATTGATATAGATATTACATTCACGGTTTGCGATTGCTTTTGTATTTTCCCAGTCAATAACCGTATTGCCGTTTTCATCTTTTTTGAGTGCTGTGTATCCTAATTCCTTCATGATCCCAATATTTACCCCCTGTGGATCACCAAGCATAACAGGTCTATGTTGAGGGCAAACTTGTCCATGGTCAGAAGTAATTATTACCGTCCAACCTTCATCAAGAAGATGCAGGAAACTGCCAATATATTCATCCGCTTGTGTATAGACATCTTCCATAAACTGTTGATACATTTCCGGTTCCTTAGCTTCATATTCTTCCTGATATTGCTTATCACCTTCACTCATAAAACGAATAAAACGATGTTCCTGCATATCAATGCTGTGTAAGTGAGAAAAAATAGCCTGAACACCTTTTTCTTCAATCAAATAATGAATCGCCTTACTCTGCCATTTACATGCAACATTCCAGTTATCCCACATACATTCATGAACCATTTTAGGATCGTTATTACCGCAATAGGAACTTGGAGCAATATACCCAACATTTTCTGCAATATCGTAGAATAAACTATTTGGTTTAAAAATATAATCCGCATGCATATCCGTTCCATTAGAAACATAAATTTCCAGGTGAGAACCATCCTCAGTGATATTCAAAAGCTTCATATTATAATTGGCATCTTTTGTTTCACCATCAAAAGCCACTGCCTTATCATGAATTTGATCTACCATTTTACCAACATTTAATACTACAAATGGTTCCGCTGCTTTCTTATTTTTAAATAAAGCTACACGATCATATTTTCCTTCTTCATTTTTAAGTATAAGTCCATTATGATGAATTTGCCCTTTTGATAAAAGCATTGTAAATTCTTTAGCACCTTCTGGTACATCAATGGACCATTTTTTAGGCTCGTTAATAGGCGATATAATTGCTGAAAGCTGATCTGGAATGTTTTCTGCGTTGAGCCCATCATGATAATCAAGAATAAGATGAGTGCGTTCATTATTATCTCGAACTTGAGCAGTCGTTGAGACCGCAGCTAATGCATCCTCAGGCTTAACAATGCATGCTTTTTCAAGATCAGCCGTAGCAGATTTTGCAAAAGTAACTTCCTCTACGCCAGCATCCGCCATCATAATAAATTCTTCAGCAATGGTAGCTGCCCCCATGCCAAGTCCACCTGGCGTAGAGCCATCACAAACCAACAAATTTTCACTGTCGCTGGTTGGAGGCCAACTGGATCCTGGCCAGTGGAAGATTGCAGTTTTGACACCAGCTTCAGCCAATACATTCCAAATTGGCTCTGCCTTGCATTGACGGGAGTCAAAATTATTGATGATTTTATCCAATCCACTTCCTTGACGGAAGTACCCAGTGATGCCATGAACATTTGCGTAGCAACCAGTTGCTAAGGTTGTCCACATTGGTGGTGTAACAGTTGGATGACCGCCAAGCATAACAAGATCATCACGGCAAGCACCTTTATCAATGAATTTCTGCATATTTGGCATCTTGCCTTCACGCAGCATCTTTCTACTGTAGCGAGGATCCAGTCCATCAATACCAAGCACAAATAATTTTTCAGTAAGCGTATGGTTACGCATCGTCATAACAATTCCTCCTAAACTTTATTCTCAATGCTATATAAACAATAATGCCAAAGGTACACCAATGGCGGCAATACTCAATGCTAAGCATACTACACTTAATGTGCCATATTTATAAACTTGCCCACTGGTCATCCATTCACTGTTGCCATGAATAAATGCTCCTAATGGAGATCCACTAGGCATAACGACGCCATAGTCGAAAATAATTGCCATCATCCCAACAATAAGCCCAGGATTTACGCCTTTAGAAAGAAAAATCATTGTAAAAATAGGAATTACCAGTTGAGCCGCAACAACATTTGTTATGCAATTTGTTAGCACTAATAACACCAATAGCAGCATCAAAGCCAACATGTATAAACTCATGTCACCAATAAAACTATTTAAAAACTGACGTATTAAAAGAGAAATACCTGCCTCTTCACTGACCAACAAATTTCCAAGAGAAACAGCTGAACCAAGGATAAAATAAATGTCCCAATTAACTGCACCATCTTTCAAAGCGCCTTCAATCGTCATGAAACGTTCGCCTTTAACTGTAACCAAAGACATAATGACAACAATAGCAGCAAAAATTCCCGCTGTACCAAAACCTGACATAAACGTTTTAATCGTATTACCCGTAGGCAACAGCATTGGTCCAACCATAATAATGAGCAGTATAATGATAAAAATAAAACCAAGCTTGACTTTATCGTTCATCTTTTCAACTTTTCCAAAAAGATTCATCGAACTATCCAATTTAAAACTTGGTTTGGCAAATGTAGAAAACGCTATTTTAGCAAAAATACCTGCAAAAATATACATTCCCAGTGTCAAGGCCCAGTTAACACCACATATTTCTGGCAAGGAATATGTGATTGTGGGATCAACCGTTAACATGAATGATAAAGCAATAAAAATATTTCCTGCATACGGAACCAGTCCTACGGCTAATGCGCAAAATCCACATATAAACACCAAAACAAAAGCAGTATATGCATCACGTCGTTTTGCCCCGACTTTATCAACCACATTATAAAAAATACCAAACATTATCAACATAACTGCAAATGGTACTGGACAAATAGCCATGCAAATTATTGTGCAAAGCCAGAGTCCCATCGCCAAATGCCAAGGAGATTTTGTTACCCACTTCCAGGACAAAATTTTTCCAGATACCCAACCAAGAATGCCACATTTATTTAAGCCATACACAAAAATCAAAGCCCAAAAAACAATCATCAATGGTTGCGCGCCAAATGCGGCTCCAAATAAAGAGTCTGCTGTTTGATCTGGATAATAAAGGCCACAAACCAATAAAGCCATCATCGCTGTAATCGCATTATAGCCAAACAACCATCCAAAAATCATACCAATGAATATGCCCAACATCCGCATCCCTATCGGTGTAATCGGATCCGTAAATGGTGGAATGTAGCCAAAGCCAATCATTACTAGCAGTGAAATGGCCATAACAATATAAAACCTTCTTGTTTCTTTTTGCTTTGTTAGGTCGCTCATATTGCCCCTCCTTATCTCTTTCTAAAATAAAGTCGACTTATTAATTAACATTATAGAATCCATATCATGCTTATTCTAACAGTTCCTGCTCTTTTTATTGCATCAGCTATCGTATAAAACCTGTATCTCCTAACTTTTACAAAAAAAGCCCTGCATCATTCATGTTTTTTCAGTGAATGATGCAGGGCTTTTTAAATTACTTCTTCTGTTCTTTCGCTACTCGGAAGAACTTTGCCATCAGCGGAATGTAGCTGGCCAGGAAGGTGCGGCGGCCCATTTGCGTGCTTTTGGCAGGGCGCGCAGGGGCAGGCGCAGGGCGACGAGAATGCCCATGGAAAAGAGGCAGAGTTTAACGAGAGCGAGGTCTTTCCAGTCGCTTTGGCGAACGTAGACGTTGCCGATTTCGAAGAGTTTCAGCATAATCTTTACTCCTTTCTGTTTGCGTCCTATACTTATATCATACTTTTATTATACGTGCTTTGTGGTCTATATACAAATAGTCCTTGCCCTGTTAGAAACGGAGGGATTTCATGCATTCTCAAATTTATGAGCAGATCGTGGCACTTCGTCATCAGCTTCACGCGCATCCAGAGCTGTCTCTGGAAGAACATTGGACGAAGCAGACGCTAATGGCTTTTCTGCGCCAACACACGTCCCTGGAAGTGGTGGACCGCGGCGCCTGGTTTTATGCGTTCTATCGCTGCCCACTGCCAAATGCAACCGCGATTGCTTTTCGCGCTGATTTTGATGCCATCGCCATCACTGATGCCCGCAATGATCTGCCGTATCACTCCCAGTGCCCAGGAGTCAGCCATGGCTGTGGCCATGATGGGCACAGCGCGGCGCTGTGCGGTTTAGCGCTGGCGTTGGAAGAGCAGGGCGCCCATCATGATGTGTACCTGATTTTCCAGCACGCAGAGGAAATTGGCGCTGGCGGCGAAGCCTGTGCCGCACTGCTGAAAGAAAAAAATATTCGCCGCGTTTATGCGATGCACAATCTCAGCGGCTATCCAGAACACGCGGTCATTTACCGTGAAGGGCTGACGCAATGCGCCTCGCGCGGGCTGAGCTTTGTTTTTCACGGCACCTCCTGTCACGCCAGTCAACCGGAGGATGGCCGCAATCCTGCTTTTGCAGTAGCAGAGCTGATTCAAGCCAGCCGTACGCTGCTCGACACAATGTCTTTTAAAGGGCTGGTACTTTGCACGGTTGTTCATGCCGAGGTGGGACAGGAGAATTTCGGCATTGCCGCCGGTGAAGGGCGCTTGTCACTGACACTGCGCGCCGACTGCGAGAACGAACTGGCAACGTTGGAGGGTTGGCTGCGCGCTGAAGCGGAGCGGCTGGCGCAGCGCGACGGCCTCACCTGGGACGTCACGATTCACGATCCATTTCCAGAAACACGCAACGATGCCGACGCACTGACTACTGTGTGCGAAGCCGCCACCGAGCTGAGGTTGTCGCTGCAAACGCTGGCGGAGCCATGGCGCGCTTCAGAGGATTTCGGCTGGTACACGAAAGTCTGCCCTGGTGCCATGTTCTACATCGGCAGCGGCGAAAATCATCCCGCGTTGCACACGGAAACGTACGATTTCAATGATGACATTCTTGAGACAGCGGTGGCACTGTTTCTCAAGATTGAGCAACACACGCCCTAAACGGTTGCATTCTCAAATTTAATGGCATACAATTAAATAACCACGAACATGTAAAAATGGAGGAATGACCCATGTCAGAATCAGAAGATGTTCTCAAACTGGAAAATCAGCTGAGTTTTTCACTCTATGCCTGCTCTAAAGAACTGATCCGCGCCTACAAACCGTTGTTGGAATCGTTGAATCTGACTTACACCCAATACCTTGCGATGACGGTGCTGTGGGAATTTGGTCAGACGAACAGCAAAGTCATGGGGCGCCTGCTCTACCTCGACAGCGGCACCTTGACGCCAGTGCTCAAAGCCCTGGAACAGAAGGGCTATCTGCGCCGCACACGCGGCCAATTGGACGGCCGCCATCTCATCGTCACCATCACTGACGAAGGCTATCGTCTCAAAGATAAAGCCGCCCACATCCCAACAGAAGCCGCTGCCATGATGGGGCTCTCTATTGAAGAAAGCACCCAGCTCTCAACATTGCTGCAAAAGCTTCTGCACAATCTCTCCGAATAAAAAACGCCGAACACTCACGATCGTGAATGTTCGGCGTTTTTTCATGCTTCGCTCAAAAGTTCTTCATAGAGGGCAAGGTCCAGATCTTTGAAAACATTAAAGACCACAGCCTTCACGCTGCTGGCCGATGCCAGAGCGTCGCGCACAGTAGCAATGGCAATCTCGGCGGCACGATCATTTGGAAAGTGGAACTCGCCAGTCGAAATGCAGCAAAAGGCCACACTTTCCAGCCCCTGCGCGTCGGCCAAATCCATGCAGCTGCGGTAACAGCTGGCCAGCTGTTCTTCATCTTTGGTCGTGAGGCTGCCTCGAACAATCGGGCCAACGGTATGCAGAATATAACGTGCCGGCAGATTGTACCCTGGTGTGATTTTTGCCTGGCCAGTCGGCTCGAGATACCCTTGTTCCTTCATGAGGCGGTCGCATTCAAAGCGCAGCTGCATGCCAGCATAGGTATGAATGGCGTTATCGATGCAGCCGTGGTTCGGCATGTAGCAACCGGTCATGCCGCTGTTGGCGGCGTTGACGATGGCGTCAACAGCAAGGGTGGTAATGTCGCCCTGCCAAAGATAGATGCTGGGCTCAATGGGGTCCAGATCTTCAAGACGTGTGATGCCTTTGGCAGCGGTTTCGCGGCGCAAGTACTCATCCTGTACCTGCAGCACCTCCTCAGGCAGCGGTGCCGCTGGACGAATGTTCATAAGCGCACGCAGCAGTCGACGCTGCTCCTCCGACTGGGCAGGAATATCAACATTTTCCTTGTCGGCCGTTTCAGCCAGCAAGGCTTCAATTAAAAAACGACGGCATTCGCTCTGAGTCATGGCGATTCCTCCTTGAAGACAAATTTGTATTTTTATTATACACGTCCACGCAGAAAATCACCAGGATAGCATCTTTTTATTTGTCAATGCATAAAAAAAAGTGCTACAATATATCTTACGCTAAGAATATAGTGGCACTTGCCCCTATTATTCAAGAAAGGAGTCTTCTATGGCGAAAATTGTTCAATCATTTGGCCGTGCTGTGCAGCAAACCTGCGACCGCAACCCTGTCAAGGCGCGCCGTCTGCTGCGACTCGGCTACCACGCAAAAAACGTTCAATTTAAGCTCGCACCTGGAAAAATGAATGCCGCTGCCCGACTGGCAGCCATCAGCACCACCTCTGCTATGGTCGCACCATTGGATCATCCCGATCAGTCGGTCATGGTGAGTCTCTTCACCCCTTGCGAAATGCTCCAGGTTGCTGGGCTTCATCCTTATTGCTGCGAAGGACTGGGGTGCTATCTTTCCGGCGCCTGCGCAGAAAAAGCCTTCATTGATTATGCCGAAAGCGAAGGTCTCCCGGAAACCTTCTGCTCTTATCATAAAACCTTTATCGGTGCTGCCGAACGCGGCCTGATGCCAAAGCCACGCTTTGTCATCAGCACCACTCTGGCCTGCGACGCCAACACCCTCACCTTCCGCCGCCTCGCCGATCACTTCGATGTGCCGCATCTAGCCCTTGACATTCCTTACGAACAAACTGAAGAATCGGTGCATTATGTCGCCGACCAGCTGCGCACCATGCGTCGTTTCATCGAGGAACACAGCGGCGTCACCATCGACGAAACCGCGCTCCGCGCTGCCGTGGAACGCAGTCAACAAAGCATGAATAATTACCAGCGCTTCATGACCCTCAGCGCCGACAAACAAATCCTCGATACGCTGACCGACAAAATGTACAGCGGCTTCATGTTCCACAATCTTCTCGGCAGCAACGACACCCTGCGCTACACCGAAGAATGTCTGCGTGTGGCCAAGCAAGCGCCGCCAGCCAGCGGCATCCGCCTGCTTTGGATGCACACCAACCCATTCTGGGTGGAACCACTGCGCGCTCTTACGGACTACAACCCAAAAGTACAGATCGTTGGCTGTGACATGAGCTATGAGGGTTTTGTCAATGCCGATCCAAGCGATCCTTACGATGCCATGGCGCGTCGGCTTGTTTTCAGCGCCTTCAACGGACCAGTGTCCTACCGCATTGAGCGCGGCATCGAGAGCGCCAAACAGCTGAACGCCGACGGTGTCGTCTGGTTCTGCCACTGGGGCTGCAAACATACTCTGGGCGGCGCTCAGTTGGCGAAAAAACACTTCGAAGCCGCTGGTCTGCCATGCCTCATTCTCGATGGCGACGGCTGCGATCACAGCCACGGCGGCGAAGGCCAGATCGCCACACGCATTGAAGCCTTTGTCGAAATGCTGGAAGCGGAAAAGGAGGCCCACGCATGAGCACCACCTACTACATTTGCAAATACACGCCGGTTGAACTCTTGGAGGCCTTCGGCGGCGAATGCGCCATCCTGAACCACATGCCCGATAACTTCGATCTGGCCGACCAAGTGGCCCATCCTAACATCTGCGGTTTTGGCAAATCTCTGCTCGAAGCCTGCATGCAGGGGAAAGTCAAAGAACTCGTCCTCGTCAACTGCTGCGACACCATCCGCAGCGCCTACGACGTGCTGCTTGAATACGGAAAGCTCGATTTTCTCTTTCTCCTCGACATCATGCACTCCGGCAGCACCTGCTCCCGCGAACACGCACTAAACGAACTCAAGCGCCTCGCCGAAGCGTACGGCGCTTATAAAGGTACTCAGTTTGATGCCCAGCGTTTTCACGATGCCTTTGTGGAACGCAAGCGTCCAACCGCTCCTTATCTCAGTGTGCTCGGCGCTCGCGTCGGCGACGAGCTTTTCGCCATGATGGAAAAAACCATGCCGCTGCCTGTGCGCAACGACACCTGCGTCAACAACCGCGCTGTCTCCGCGCCGGAAGATGATGTGAGCGATTTTGACACCCTCATGAGTGACTACGCCGCCGCCCTTTTGAACCAGATTCCCTGCATGCGCATGATGGACACCACCGGCCGCAAACAGCTTTACAACGACCCTAACCTGCGCGGCGTCATCTATCACACGGTTAAATTCTGCGACTACTACGGCTTTGAATACTCCGAACTGCGCCGCAAGCTCGATCTGCCGCTGCTCAAATTGGAAAGCGACTACACCATCCAATCCAGCGGCCAGCTCCTGACCCGACTCGAAGCCTTTGCCGAAAGCATCGCACCAGAACAAACTCTACGAAAGGGGACCCATAAAACCATGAACGGAAAAGGACTCTACGCCGGTATCGACAGCGGCTCCACTTCCACCGACGTTGTCATCATCGATAAAGACCGCAACATCATCGCCCAAACCATTCTGCCAACGGGCGCCGGGGCGGCTGCTGGCGCCGACCGCGCCCTTGACGACGCACTGAAACAGGCTGGATTAACCCGCGACGACATCACGGCGACCGTCACCACCGGCTATGGCCGCACCGCCATCAAGCTTGGCGACCAATCCATCACCGAAATCACCTGCCACGCCAAAGGCGCCTACTTCCTTGATCCAAGTGTGCGCACCATCATCGATATCGGCGGCCAGGACAGCAAAGTCATCCGCCTTGACGACAACGGCAACGTCACCAACTTCGTCATGAACGACAAATGCGCGGCCGGTACTGGGCGCTTTCTTGAGCTCATGGCACGCACCCTTGAACTTTCCCTCGACGAAATGAGCCGTCTCGGCCTGGAATGGAAGGAAGACGTCACCATTTCCAGCATGTGCACCGTCTTCGCTGAAAGTGAAGTCGTCAGCCTCATCGCCGAAAACCGCCCCCCAGCCGACATCATTCATGGCCTCAACCGCTCCGTCGCCACCAAAACCTGCGCCCTCTGCCGACGCGTCGGCGGCGAAGAAAACTACATGATGACCGGCGGCGTCTCCAAAAACAAAGGCGTCGTCACCGAGATTGAAAAAATTCTCGGCGTCAAACTCCACATCTCCGACAAAGCCCAGCTCAACGGTGCCCTCGGCGCCGCCCTCTTCGCGCTGGAATTGTAAGAACAACGAGCACATCGTTCCTACTGAACGGTGTGCTTTTTTCATGCACACTGCTCATGGAATGAACAAAATTTTCCCGGCGAACATTATTTAATTGCACAGATGAGCGCGGTCCGTTATTATAGTAATATCAAACACGCCGCTGTTGTTTGCGGCCGCACACCAAGAAGATTCCACGGGAGGGGTTGCCCATGACATTCAAACGAATACTGAGCGGCTTTTTAGCCACACTTCTTATTGCCAGCGCAGTTCCTACGCCAGCTTTTGCGGACTCACCGAAGGAAAGTCCTGTAGCCGCTTATATAGACGAAAGTGCCATCAATCCAGAGTATCAGGAATGGGTTGAAAATGGGCAGCAAGGCCTTGCGCCTTCGACCCAGGATTTTTCCTACCTCGCTGAAAGCTACGCCAATCTTGTTGGCAGCGCAGCAACGGCTACAAACCGCGGCGCCCTGCCATCCAGCTACGACCTGCGTGATTACGGACGAGTGGATCCCGTTGTTGACCAGGGCGATCTCGGCGTTTGCTGGGCCATTGCAGCAGCCTCTGCCGCTTCCGGCAGCATCAGCGATCAATTCCCGCAGCTGTCGCTTTCGGCCATGCATACCGCCTGGTTCTGTTATCATGGCAGCGAAGAAGAAGAATTTGCACCTTTGGTCAAGCCCTATCTCGCCGGCGGCAACGACAGCCGTGCCGTAGGCACGCTGGCAGCCTGGAAAGGGCCTGTCACCAGCGATAAAGCGCCGTTCCTTGGCGACCAGCAGCCACAGCTTGATGAAAGCCTGCGCTACACCGCCGATTTCCACCTGCAAGATGCCTATTACATGCCAACAGGCATCTACAGCGAAAAGACAAACGACAGTGTTCCTGTAGAAATCACCAAGCAATTGCTGATGACCGTCGGTCCTGTCAGCACCAACTACTACTCCCATGGACTGACCAGCTACAATCCCAACACTTACGCCGTCTACAACAGTGTGCCTCGTGCTTCCGACCACGCCGTGCTCATTGTCGGCTGGGACGACAACTTCCCAAAAGAAAACTTTGTCAGCGGTAATCAGCCAGAAAACGATGGAGCCTGGCTGGTGCGCAACAGCTGGGGCACCGACTGGGGGGACGACGGCTATTTCTGGCTGTCCTATGAAGATAAAACCCTGGACTGCGGCAACGCGTACCTGCTGGAAGAAGCCGACAACTACGCAAACAACTATCAGTACGACACCACCGGCTGGTCGTTTTCACTAGCCACCAGCGCTTACAATCCAACCACCGGCACGGCCGCCAATATTTTCACAGCAGAAGGCGACGAGCAGCTGGAAGCGGTTTCCTTCTATACCACCGATGTCGGCACACGTTACCATATTTCCGTGTACACCGGCGTTGAAGAAGGGCAGCCAACATCGGGCACCTGTGCTCTCTCTGAACAAAGCGGCCGCGAAGATTATGCTGGTTATCATACAATTGAACTGAATCAGCCAGTGGCCCTTGAAAAAGGAGAACGTTTCAGCATTGTCGTTACCTTTGAAAATCCAACTTATCGCATGCCGATCCCAATTGAATGGTGCCCAATGCCATCAAGCAATTATGTTCCTGTTCACATGGGCAACGGCGGTGAAAGCTACGTGCTGTCCAACGACACTTGGTACGACGTTGCAGGCAGCACCCATGGCAACGACTATTACATCACCAACGTCTGCATCAAAGGCTTTACCAACCCGCTGCCAAAGTCCGGCTCCGCCATTTCCACCGTGCGTTTTTCTGAAATGGAAGGTCCTGTTGCAGAAGGTACCCAGTTATCACTGAGTACTGACGATGGCTCCGACATTTATTGGAGCGCCGACGGTTCCAGCTACCAGCTTTACACTGGACCAATCGCGCTCGATGGTCTGGACAGCGCCGGCGACCAAGTCACCATCCGCGCCTATGCGGAAAAAGAGGACCAACGGGGCAACACCTCCAGCAAAACTTACACCCGAGCTGAAGCACAGCTTTCCGATCTGGCCATCAAATACGGCAACAAGATTCAACATTTTGACGTCAGCCAAAGTGCTCAATCCATCACCCTGCCAATTGAGGCCGAAAGTGTGCAAGTGATGGGACAAAGCGGCGATGCCATCACCATCAACGGACAAAACGTTGCTTCTGGTGAGTGGAGTGCACCTGTGGCCTTATCCATCGGCGAAACAGCCAGCATCAATGTCACTCTCAGCGGAAGTGGCAAAAGTGACACCACCACCTTGCTCAACATCACACGCAGTACAGGCTCCACGCCAGGGATCGATGATGGACCGCTCTTCCCAATCCTATTGGATGAAAAACCAGACCACGGAAGCTTATTGATGTCACCAACCCAAGCCTCCAAAGGCAGCATCGTCACCCTCACCGTGAAACCCGATAACGGATATACCCTGGACGACCTAACCGTCACAACGGAGAACAACCGCAAAATCGAAATTCGCGCCCAAGGCAACGGGCAATACACCTTCACCATGCCAGATGGTGCCGTGACTGTGAATATTCATTTCGCTGAAACCACCGCCGACAGCCTGCCTTTTGACGACGTGTTCACCAGCGACTGGTTCTACGATCCTGTGCACTACGTCTACAAACACAACCTCATGGTCGGTACCAGCGAGACCCGCTTTGAACCACAAAGCAACGTCACTCGTGCCATGATCTGGGCGGTACTGGCTCGTCAGTCTGGTGCCGAGATCGATAACACCGACGGAGAATGGTACAGCGGCGTGCAAAAATGGGCCGTTGCAAACGACATTACCGATGGTCTGCGGCCAAACGACAGCGTCAGCCGCGAAGAACTCATCACCATGATCCATCGCTACAAAGGCAAACCGGCAGCCAGCGCGGACCTCTCCGCCTACAGCGATGCCGGTACCATTTCAGAATGGGCCACCGACGCCATGACCTGGGGCATCGAAACCGGCCTCATCGCCGGCCTGTCGGACACCACACTTGGCCCACGCTCCGGCGCCACCCGCGCCCAGCTTGCCACCATCCTCATGCGCTTCGATAAAATGGCATAATAAAACAGCGCCCCTTCCGTTCACGCGGAAGGGGCGCTGCTGCGTTTCATCCAATGTATTTTTTTATAATGGCACGGCTGGCGTCGTTGGCGCTGTAATACACACGAAGGTCGTCTTTATCGTCGAGTTCATACCCAGCTTCTTCAAGCAAGCCATTTTTCTCGGCGGTCATTAGCGCCTCCGTCACAGCGGTTTTCCGCAGCGCACGAAAATGGCCGTAAGTTGGCTGAAGAGCGGCAATGACATCGTCGGCACAAGCGCGCTCCACTTCCGTAAAATAGAGCAAGATGGCGTAATTAAGCGGTTTCATGGGTGTTCTCTCCTTTTTTGAGCAAATCCAGCGGATTCATGGCAATAAGGAAAATACCGATGACCATGACCACTGCCGCTGCCCAGCCAATCGGCGGAATCGTCCAGCCTTCCTGACCAACGATCAGCCCCAAGATGATCCAGCAAAAGAACGGCCCCCAAAACGAATAGGTACCGCTGACCGCCATGCCCAACGCTGCGCCGCACATGCTGTTGCCCTTGTACCAAAGGCTGTACGCAAACATTGCAAAGAAGCCGCTGGCCACAAAGGCCGCCAGTGATGGTCCATCGGCAAGAGCGGCTCCCAGCAGCTGCCACGCATACGTCGCTCCCTCGCCGCCTGCCACGCTGAGCAGCGGCAGCACCAGCAAAAGATTCGAAAACCCTGCAACAAGCTGACGAATGGTGATGCCCACCTGGTAATCGACCATGGCGGTGCTATAGCCAGCGATGCAGCCTTCCAGACCCCATCCCAGCGCCGCAATGAAAGCCATGACCACACCGACAAACATCCCCTCTGGCGCATCGCCACCCAAGCTGGTGCCAGCGATCATCATGCTCGCAGCAAAGCAAACAGCAATACCCACCAGCATCCGAACTGTCAGCTTTTGTTTATAAAGCGCCCAGGCCAAAATGGCACCAATGGCCGGATTCAACGCCGAGATAGGAATCACAATGCTGCCCGCCTTCTGCAGAGCAATGACGTACGCCGTGCCGGCAATTGGGCCGCCAAGCAGCGCCGCCAGAAATATCATGCGTCCAGGCTTCGACGCCAAACTGCGAAAAAAATCACCCAGTTTCCCTTGCAGTGCACTAAGGCCCAAACTCCAAACAGCACTGAAGCTATACATCAAGGCACTGCCCAGCGCACTGACAATGTACGTAAGCGCAAAAACAGACAATGCACCAGCAGCCCACGCCCACACACCACTACTCATGCCTAAATTCAAAAAAGCTGTAAACAAACCATAAGAAACGCCAGACAGACTGGCAATCGTCACGCCTTTACGGAAAAATCGCCGCTCCATGGCACGCTTTACCGCCAGCGCCTGTTGTTGTCGTTCATCCATATGAAACGTCTCCTTTTCATGATCGGTGACTGAAATATTATCCAACAGCCACGGCTCCTATTATATACGAAGCACCACCGACGATGCACGAAAAATCGCCATCCCTCGTCTTATTTAACAAAAACAGCGCCGCCTGAACACAGGGGCGCTGTTTCTGCTAAATGGCAACCGCCATTTTCGAGGTTTTATTACTTCTGTGGGAGAATGTCTTCCACTTCTGCGTGTGGACGTGGGATAACGTGTACGGAGAGCAGTTCACCAACACGCTGTGCAGCAGCAGCGCCAGCATCAGTAGCAGCCTTTACAGCACCAACATCGCCGCGTACCATAACGGTAACGAGACCGCCGCCAACAAATTCTTTACCAATAAGGGTAACGTTTGCAGCTTTAACCATCGCATCAGCTGCTTCAATAGCGCCTACTAAACCTTTGGTTTCGATCATACCGAGTGCTTCATTCTTAGTCATTTTGATTTCCTCCTAAAATGTGTTGATTATATATGCTTTTATTTACTTAACAATTGTAACGGTGGTGGCAGAGGTTACGCCCATGGCATTGGCCTCTTCCATGTCGAGGTGGCATTCCAGTTGAGAGCTTGTGGTCACACGAATGGCCACCTTGCTGTAGATGCCGCCGCGCAGACCGCCCACCTTGATGCACACCAGCTGGCCATCCTGCACACCGAAACGCTGTGCATCGGCTGGTGCCATGTGAATGTGACGCTGAGCAGCAATAACGCCCTGCGCCGTTTGTACGGAGCCTTTCGGCCCAACAATCGTGAGTCCTGGAGTTCCCTGCAGATCGCCGGACAGCTTGACCGGCACTTTCACGCCAAGCTTGAAGGCATCGCCCGCCAAGAGCTCGATCTGAGTTTGGCTGCGCGCTGGTCCCAGCACACGCACCTTTTCAATGGCACCCTTTGGTCCGCAAAGAGTCACGGTCTCTTTGCAGGCAAACTGTCCTGGCTGAGACAGGTCCTTCATTGGCGTCAGCTGATAGCCGACACCAAAAAGACGTTCCACATCGTTCTGAGACAGATGAATGTGGCGGTTAGAGATGCCCACTGGAATCTCGTCACTGCTGGCTCCCGCTGAAGAAGCCGTTGGTTCTTTTGCAGCCGCCTGCACCGCCGCCAGCAGCGCTTCTAAAATGGCTTCGTATTCCTTACTGGCCATGATTATTCACCTCGCAATGCTTTTGCAAGCATGTTGATGATGTCGTTCAGCTGCTCTGCATCGATTGGCTGATCGCTGACCTTCGCGCCGTTGCAGCAGCCGCTGGTGCTTGCGCCACTCTGGTACTGTTCCGGAGTGAGGTACTGGCCGGTGGTGCTGCAGCCACAGCTGGATGTTGGTGCAGCGGTATTGATGCCATAAGCGCCAGGAATCTGTGCCAGTTCTGGATGGTTGAAGGTTGGGTCGTCGGCCGCCATGGTTGCGCAAGCTTTCTGACCAAACGCTACCTTCTTAATATTGATCAGGTTCATTGGGCTGACGTTTTCTGAAGTGGAACTGCCGCCCCAGGTACCGCAGCCAAGGGTGAAGGATGGGAAGAGACCCGTGCTGCCACCCGTACCGCCCATGCTGCCGCCGGTATTAACAAGAATACGGGACGCTGGCTTGCGGGTGAATTCGAGGATGATGTTTCGGTCTTCGGTATGCAGGCTCATGGTATGACCAATACCGTTCTGCAGCAGCTGAATGCTGAGATCGCAGGCTTCGTGCCAATCTTTCACCACATAGAATGCCAACACGGTGGTCAGCTTTTCATAGGAAAGTGGATAGCCTTCGCCAACGCCGCCCTGAGGCCCAATCAGTACGGTGGTGTTCGCTGGAATGGAGATGCCGGCTGCACTGGCGATGACCTGAGGGGAACGGCCAACGAATTTTGCGTTCATGGCGTGGCCATTCTTGAAGAGCAGCTTGCAAACCTTTTCGGTTTCTTCGGTGCTCATGAAGTAAGCTCCTTGGTTCTTCAGTTCAGCGATAACGGCGTCCTTGTTGCATTCTTCGCAGATGATGGACTGCTCCGACGCACAGATGGTGCCATAGTCAAAGGTCTTGCTGGCGATGATGTTGGTCACGGCCTGCTTGATGTTAGCGGTGCGTTCGATGTACGCTGGAGAGTTCCCAGCACCAACGCCCAACGCTGGCTTGCCGGCGCTGTATGCCGCCTTGACCATGCCTGGACCACCGGTAGCGATGATCATCTTGACTTCGTTGCAATGCATCAGCTCGTTGGTGGCTGGCATAGACGTCATGGTGATGCAGCCAATGGTGTTTTCCGGAGCACCAGCTTCTACTGCTGCCTGTGCCATCAGCTCAGCGGCACGAGAGGTGCACTTCACAGCCGATGGGTGCGGGGAGAAAACGATGGCGTTTCTGGATTTCACCGCGATGATGGATTTGAAGATGGCGGTTGAGGTTGGGTTGGTGGATGGAACAATCCCCATCAAAAGCCCAACCGGATCAGCCACGTCCATGGTGCCAGCAACGAGATCTTCGTTGATGACGCCAACGGTCTTCATATCTTTGATGGCGTCGTACAGAAGGGTCGATGCCATGTGGTTTTTGTAGGTCTTATCGGCCACTTTCCCAAAACCTGTTTCTTCCACGGCCATTTGTGCCAGAGAAACCGCGTTTTCTTCGGCCACGCGAACCATATTGCGAATGATTCGGTCAATTTGTTCTTCGGTATAGGTTGCCAGTCGTTCTGTCGCGATCTGACCCTTTCTTGCCAGATTTCTGACTTCCTGTACCGATCGTAAATCGTAATCCATGTTTTCCATAGGATCTACAACCTCCTTCAGGTGTTATTATTTATGTTCATAATGGCTTGTCAAAGCCGACAATAATTTCTCTTTGTTCGCTTTAGAGAGCGCCGTTCCCGCCAAGGTTAGGCGATCGTATTCACGCGCCAGGCGTCGCAGGGTTGCCACACGGCACTGCTTCAGCGCCTGCATCACAGCCTCAAGGCCGTGCACCTCCACCATGCGGTCGACGGTGTCTTTGCTCAGGCTTCCAGCTGTCAACTTCAACGGCTCTATCGTATCCGTCTCAGCGGCGTTTATGGTCTCGTTTAAGCCTTGCCTGGGACAGTCTCCCTGTTCCTGAGCGGCGCGCTGTTCAATCAGCGGAACCGCGTTGACGATGGTTTCGCCCACTTCTGGATGTGGTCGTGGGATCACATGCTGCGTCACCAATGCGCGCTCGCCCAAACGGGAAGCCGCAGCCGCGCCAGCATCCACCGATGCTTTGACAGCAGCCACGTCGCCGGTCACAGTGATGGTAACCAGACCGCCTTTGACGAACGTTCTTTCCAGAAGCCGCACTTCCGCCGCTTTCAGCATGGCGTCAGCTGCTTCAATGGCTGGAACCAATCCGTAGGTTTCAATCATTCCTAATGCTTCCATGATGTTCCTCCTTCATCAACACTTAGTGGGTCATATAAAAGACCTTCACATGGTCGGACGCGCCAAACGTCAAATGTGCACCGCGCTTAAAGAGCAGACAGTCTCCGGCATGCGCCGTGAACACGCGCTCATCCTTTTCCACGGTCAGTACGCCTTCAATCACATAGTAGATTTCCTGCACCGTCACATCCCACGCAAAGGAGCAGCCGTCGATCTTCATAAAACCTGCGGTCAGCGGCACCCCATCGCTGGTGCTAATGAGTTCGTTGTAGAAAACCTGGTCGCCAGCGTGTCCGGTGTCCAGCGGCTGCCACTTGGCCGTGCTGCCGCGCACCAGCTTCACAAACCCAGCGTTGTCGCTTTCTGAGACATACGGCACATCCAAGCCAGCCACGTTGGCCAGCTGGCCAAGCATGCCCTTTTCCAAAAGGATTTGCAAGGCCTTGTAGATGATGTCGTTGTCGCTGGTGGCAGCACCGTTGGTTTCTACGGCGCCACAGCTGTTGTCGGCCGCTGAGCAGCAGCCTTCACAAAATTCGATGTTCGCCTGAGCGGCCGCGTCGCGCGCCGACGGTGTGATCAGCGTGTTGCTGTCGATGTAGAGAATCGCTTCGCCTTTTTGCACGCAGCTTTCCACGTCTTTTGCACAAATCAATTTTTTCACAGAATCACATCCTTTCCCAAAGAATGACACCCTCGTCTTACAACAAGGTTGGAATCAACAATTCAGATGGTGATGGGATGACTTCTGCGTTGACCAAGAGTCCCTTTTCCATCGCAACGGCCTTTCCGGCATCGGTACCGGCCTGTACCGCCGCCACATCACCGGTGTAGGTGAAGTAGCTCTTGCCGCCCAGCCCGTTGCCCAAGCGCAGCTCGATCGCTTCCAATTCGGCGGCCTTCAAAATGGCATCGGCACAGACGATCATCGTTGCCATGGAGAAGGATTCCATGATGCCCACGGCCTGCACGCGCTCCGGCATCGTTGCCCCGGAAATCGCCGGGAACACCCCAGCGTCCACGTTTGGAATGATGATCGAATCGACAAAGAATTCCTCTGCCATTCGTTCACCAATGCGTACCGAATCTTCCACCGCTGCCACATCGCCGTGCACAATGGCGATGTATTTGCCTGGGCAGGTCGTGGTGGCTGCCGCAAATTCGACATCAGCTGTTTTTGCCATTTGGTCGGCTGCGTAGATGCCTCTGGCAATGCTATTAAATTCAACCATTCCTATTGCACGCATGTTACTGTCTCCTTATCTCAATGTAGTCTGGGGTTACCTCTGTCACAGTGCCGCTCACGCTCGTGTGAATGGCGGCACCAAGGCTGTCCGCCGGAATGCTGCCAATCATCTGTCCGGCGTCCACATGCTGTCCCACGCTGACGATCGGCTGTGCCGGCGCACCAACGTGCTGTCTGGTGTAAATGCGGATCACATCCGGTGTCAGGGTGACGTCGCTGAGCGGAGCAGCCTGATCGAAGTCTTTCAAGCCAAGGCGTGCGATCAAGCGCTTGCTTGGCACCAAACGATAGTCGCGCATCGTGCGTGCGTGAAACTCGGTCTGTTCCGTTTTGTAGCGGATGTTTTCCTTCGCCAGCATGGCCTTGATGGACAAATTGGCCATCTTTGGATGCAGCCCCGCTGGGCAGGAGAACAATTCACAGAGGTTGCACTGGCAGCACAGCTGCGCCATTTGCAGCCCGTCCATGCCGCCGAACGGATAACTCTGCGCCCGCATCATCTTATGCGGCTGCATGTTGTGTCCGAGCAGGTAGCGTGGGCACAGATCGGTGCACATGCGGCACTGTTCGCAAGCGGCCTTGTTGACCTTCTTGGCCTGTTCCGGCGTGGTGGTTTTCTTGCGAATGAGGAAGTGGCTCTTTGGCAGGATCACAAAGCCTTTATTCTTCTTTGTCACGTAGCCGCTGAGATCGGTCATGACCGGTCCCATCATTGGACCACCGTCAATCACAGCGTAGTCGCTGAAATCTTCGATGCCGCTGAGCTTCAACACATCAAGGATCGGTGTGCCCACTGGCACCTTGACGGTCAGGCGATGCGGCACATCACCGGCAATGGTGATGTATTTTTCTGTGACTGGCTGCCCCTGCGCCGCTTTGTAAATATTGAGCGCCGTTTCAGAGTTGACCACGACACAGCCAACCATAATCGGGATGCCGGCTTCCGGCACCACGCGGCCTGTCAGTTCGTAAACGAGCACCTGTTCATCCCCAGCTGGGTAGATGTCCGGCAACTCGCCAATTTCCATATAGTCTGCAAGGTTCAGCGCCTGAATGCGTTCACGCAGGTGAGCGATGACCTCGCCGTGTTTTTTCTTAATACCAATAATTGCTTTTTTTGCCGCCACGGCGCGCCCGGCCCATTCAAAGCCTTTGATGATTTCATCGGCAAATACCGCCATCAGCTGCTGATCCACACGCAGCAGCGGTTCGCATTCGGCGCCGTTCATTAAAATATATTCTGCCTCAGCGGCGAGTTTCGCGTGGGTTGGGAACCCTGCGCCACCGGCGCCGATGATCCCAGCCTCTTTAATCTGATTGATAAGATCCATTCTCACACCCCGCTTTATTCAAAATGACAATCTTCATCGATGATCCCAACAACCACCGCATCCACAGGCACGTCGTCATTGCCCAGCATGCGTCGCGCCGACGATCCCGTGGTGATGATGACACGGTCGCCAATGCCGGCGCTGATGATGTCCACCACGATGATGCGTTTGCCGTCGTCCGGACCACCGCCAATAAGCTCGGCCTGCATCAGCTTGAAGCCGCTGAGGGCGTCCGCCTTACGCGTGGACCAGATGTGACCGATCAGTTTTGCTGTAATCATTGATACCGCGTGCCTCCTTTGATCTCGTCGCGAATTTGCTGCAGCGCCGACTCCACCGAAGCGGTGTCGCCAAAAATCGCCAGCAGCACCATGTTCTGCGGGCAGCTGCCCTTGATGTCTTCCACGGTGACACCCACCGCCTTTTCAGCAATGTCGGCTGCCACCACCATGTCGATCATTTTCCCCTGCACCAGGCCGATGGCGTCGCAGCAAGGCGGCACCTCGCTGTGCGGCGAGCCTTTGCGCCGCATGAGAATGTCGACGGTGCCCGGCGAGGGTGATTTGATGATGCGAATGTCCACGTTGCTCACTCCTCCATCGTTTGCGGCTCACAGCTCAGGGCAATGCCCAGCGGAGTCACAAACATCGGATTCGCCGGCTTATGCGTTGGCACGCCGGTTTTCTTTTCCAGCACCGTTTCAATGCCGGTGAAGCAGCAAGTGCCGCCTACCAAGGCCACATTGTCCACCTGATGATCGGCAATGTGCCGTTTGATGATGGTGGCCACCTTGTCCATGACCGGCTGCACCACAGGCATCAGCTCGCGGTGATGGGCTTCATCGCGCTTGTACACCTCCGCCTCGGCAAACGGCTTGCCGTAGGCACCGGCGATGACCAGCGAAAAGTGGGTGCCGCCAGTTGGCTCATCGGCGATGTAGACCACCTCACCGTCTTTGAAGATGGAAATGCCGGTGGTGCCGCCGCCAATGTCCACAACAGCGCCGTTTTTCATCTGCAGCACCAAATTGGCGGCGGTGGATTCGTCGAGCAGGTTGGAACATTCAAAGCCCGCGCCCTGAATCACGTTCTTCACAGCGCCGCCGTCAAGCAAATCGGTGCCTGGAGGAATGGCGCCGGCCGCATTGATCAGCTCCACCCCCAGCTGCTCTTCGATCTGTTCTTTTAACTCACGAACGATTTGCACCGCACCGATGTAATCCACCACCATGCCGTCGCGCACCACGTCGGCGTAGCGGTAGGCCCCAGCGACTGGGCGCTTGTTTTCGTCCAAAACAGCAATCACCACGCAGGCTGTGCCCAGGTCCACTCCGGTGTAGTACACCGACGACTTGGCACGCACAGGCTGGTCGATCGCCTTTTCAAAATCTGCAACCATCTGGTCGCAGTAGTCAAAGGTCATGCTTTTTTCTGACATACTCTGCCTCCCATTGCTGTACAAATCATTTGCGACAGGCGGTTGATGAGCTGGTTCACCTTGGCGCTCAGTACGCCGATCTGCTCCGACGCTTCGTCCAGCGCCGCCAGTTCACAGACAAAGATGCGCAGGTCGTTGCGCAGCGCCGATAACAGCAGCAGTTGCCGCCCATTTTCCAGCTGCATGCAAAACTCCGTCACTTCCACGCAGTCCCCAAGGGGCTGAGCAAAATTGTCGTCGTTCATGCCCTCGCACGGGTCGCAGTATAGATCCGCCACCTCGCACTTGCCATCCACAAAGAGGACGAGCAGCGACAGCTGCCGCCCCAACGCCGTCAATTGCTGCGCCAGGAACACATCGCCCTCCAGCACCTCCTTCGTAGTCAGAAGAAAGCGCAGACGCAATGCTTCCAACTTGAGGCGCAGCAGCTGCTGCGAAGGCGCTGCCGCATCGGGCTGTTTCGCCGGCTTCGATTGCTGCGGCGGTCTCCTTTGATCGCTGTAAAGATCAATGCCGCGATCGAGCAGAAACTGGCGCGCTCCAGGCGTCAGGCGTTCGCCGCTCTTTGGCTGATAGGTTGTAAAGGGCTGCGCCTTGTACTGCGCCCTTAAATCATTCTCTGTAATGAATTTCATCGCTGCCCTTTCCTCCCTCTAATTGTTCTAAATGCTGTTGCAGCGCCTCCAAGCCTCGGTGCTCGGTCACACTGATGGCAAAATACGGCGGGGGGCAACAAAACCTTTCAACATGCTTTTTCGTGCTCAAC
>OGRU01000820.1_pt1 | contig 27036 bp, 21 predicted proteins | sample 1553541 | NCBI WGS metagenome assembly OGRU01 (sample SAMEA2580068, study PRJEB22360) | human gut metagenome | biome: human gut; feature: human-associated habitat; material: faeces | place: Denmark | collected 2008/2010
CTGTACAGGCGCCCGGCCGCGGTCTTGAGCTGGGCGGCTATGGATTCCTGCCCGGCGGCTTCTTCCGTTTTTCCTTCACGGGACAGTTCCTGTGCGTTCAGATCTATTTTTTCATAAGCGTCCATGAGCTGGAACCCCAGGGTCATCCTCACTTCTTCCGCGTCCAGCTTGGTTTTCTTATTTAACCGGTTTTCGACATTTTCCTTCAATTTGCCGACTACCTCCGGATTGATCCCTTTGCCTATGGCGTCATCCAGAATGGAGGATACCGCCGCCTTGTCATAGCGCTCCGGCATCAAAAATGAGAGAGAGCCGTTGGAGACGCACAGCAGGGACAGGGTAATGACCATCACGGAGGTGGTCCAGATAGGGATGGGTTCCAAAATCCAGAAGAGCGCCGCCATGACGAACATGGCGATGACGCGGATTTCAATAGGGCTTAATTGGATTCCCCATGAAGCGAAAGGCAGGAAGAAGACGACTCCTGCGGCGGCCAGGCTGATAGCTGCCTTGAGCAGCTTGTTTTGGGTTTCACTCATGAATAATAGCTGGTAATATGGTTGGCGGGCGGAAGGGTACTTCCCGATTTTACAAATAGAAACTTTTATTTAAAAAAATTATGTCAGAGGGGACGGCTGCCGTTTCCCGGAGCTGGAGCCGGGAGCTTTCTCCGTGATGGGAAAATTGCGCAACCCTATGGGGATATGCGTGTTTAGCAGAGATAAGTCAATCATCCGTTCGGGGGCGCCGATTTGGCCGAGTGTTTCCTCTGTATTAAAAAAATTTTGAAGGTAGTAGGTTCCTCTATAGCCGCGCGATGTCAAATCCCCGCTGATCTGGTTGATTTCCTTTTCGCCGAGAAGGTCGGAGTGGATTGTCGTTCGAACCTCAAACGGGAAATTTCTGTTGATCAGATAATCCAGCGTTTGAGTGAAGCAGGGGAATAAATCCGGACGCCCGGTAATGGAGCCGAACAGTTTTTCCGGCGCTTTGTAATCCAGGGCAATATAATCGCAAAGCCCTTCCTCCACCAGCGTTTTCACCACGCCGGGCCGGGTGCCGTTGGTGTCTATTTTGACTGCGAAGCCAAGCTGCCGTATATTGCGGCAGATAGGGATAAGGTCGGGACACAGCGTGCACTCGCCTCCGGACAGAACCACCCCATCCAGAAATCCCACCCGATCTCTGAGAAAATCAAGATAGTCCGTCCGGTCTCCAGCGGGAGAATCCGTTCCCCTGACCAGGGAGACGTTGTAACAGTACTGACAAAACAAATTACAGCCTCTCAGCCAGAAGATGCAGGCCACCTTATTTGGAAAATCCAGCAAGGTGAGCGGCGTGATGTCTGCTATGCCCCGACCCGTTCCCATCGACTTCGCATATGTTGTTGGGAGAATTATCGCGGCTGTTCCGTTTGGGCGGAGCAGGAGCAGGGGCGGCCCGGTTCCACGAAGTGGACGCGGTCATGGAACTCGCCCTGTTTGCCGGCGTTGAAAGTTTCTACAGGGCGGTGATAGCCCATGACGCGCGTGTAAACGGTGCAGCGGGTCCGGTCCTGTGCGTATTTGCTTAATATTTCCTGTTTGGTCATTGTCGTATTAATGGTTGGGTTTGAAGTCGGGAGCCTATTGGAAAAGGGATTTTATTCATGCCTGTGGATGTGGAGCAGCTCCTCATCGCAGAAGGGGCAGTATTCGTGCTCCCCGCGCAGATAGCCGTGCTTCTCGCAAACGGAGAAGAGCGGGGTGACGGTGAGGTACGGCATGCGGAAGCGGGTCAGCACTTTGCGGACAATGTCCCGGCAGGCTTCCGGGGAGCTGATGGCTTCGTTCATGTACATGTGGAAGACGGTTCCTCCCGTATAGCAGCATTGAAGTTCGTCCTGAAGCTGGAGCGCCCGGAACAGGTCGCTCGTGTGGTCCACGGGAAGCTGGGAGCTGTTCGTGTAATAACGCTGCCCCACAGGGCCGGCCTGGATGATGTCAGGATAGCGTTTCTGGTCTTCGCGGGCGAAACGGTGCGTGGTGCCTTCCGCGGGCGTGGCTTCCAGGTTGTACAGATTGCCGGTTTCCTCCTGGTATTCCTGCATGCGTAAGCGGATGAATTCCAAAATCTCTTCAGCAAAGGCCCTGCCTTCTTCAGAGGTGATGTCCATTGTGTCGTTGGAGAAATTGCGCAGCAGCTCGTTCATCCCGTTGACGCCAATGGTGGAGAAATGGTTGCGGAAGGTGGGCAGGTAGCGTTTGGTGTAGGGGTACAGGCCGCGGTCATACATTTCCTGAACGAAGGCCCTTTTCTTTTCCAGGCAGGATTTGGCCAGATCCAGCAGTTCTCCCAGCCTGGCGAACAGGGCCTCCCGGTTTTGCTTGAACAGGTAGCCCAGCCGGGCCAGGTTGATGGTCACTACGCCGATGGAGCCGGTCATTTCCGCGGAGCCGAAAAGGCCGCCGCCGCGTTTGAGCAGTTCCCGCAGGTCCAGCTGGAGACGGCAGCACATGGAACGCACGGCATCCGGCTTGTAGGCCCGTTCGTCAGGCACGCGTTCCCCGTGTTCATTGACGGTGTACTGGCTGCCGATGAAGTTCTGGAAGTAAGAGGAACCGATTTTGGCGGCGTTTTCAAACAGGAGAGGCACGTTTTCCCCTTCCCAGTCAAAGTCTTCCGTGATGTTGACGGTGGGGATGGGGAAGGTAAAGGGCTGTCCGGTGCTGTCCCCTTCCGTGAGAACTTCGTAAAAGGCCTTGTTGATCAGGTTCATTTCCTTCTGGAAATGCTTGTAGGTCAGTTCCGTCAGCTTGTTTGCCCCGCGTTCCCTCGCCAGGGCGAGCAGGTTCGCGTCTTCTATTCCTTCAAAGAGGTGTTCCCCTCCGCTGAAGGGGGCCTGGTCCCGCAGGTCGCGCGGCACAGTCCAGTCGATCGTGACATTGGTAAAGGGAGACTGTCCCCAGCGCGAGGGTACGTTCAGGTTGTAAACGAAACTGCGGATGTCTTTCTTGATGCGGGGGAAGTCCGTCTGGTCCTTGAAAACGTAGGGCGCCAGGAAGGTGTCAAAGGAGCTGAAGGCCTGGGCGCCGGCCCATTCGCTTTGCAGAATGCCCAGAAAGTTCGCCATCTGGCCCAGGGCTTCCCGGAAGTGGCGGGGCGGTCTGCTGTTCACGCGGCTGCGCACGCCGTTGAATCCTTCATTGAGCAGGTTGCGGAGGCTCCATCCGGCGCAGTAGCCGGTGAGCATGCTGAGGTCGTGCAGGTGCAGCTCTGCATTCCGATGCGCCTGTGCGATCTCCGCGTCATAAATTTCGCTCAGCCAGTAATTCGCCGTGATCGCGCCGGAGTTGGACAGGATCAGGCCGCCGACGGAATACGTGACCGTGGAATTCTCCTTCACGCGCCAGTCGTTGATCCGGAGATAATTGTCCACCAGCTCCTTATAATTGAGCAGGGTGCTTCCGACGTTGCGCAGCTTTTCCCGCTGCTTGCGGTAGAGAATGTAGGCCTTTGCCACATCCGAATAGCCCGCTTCGCTCAGAACGCGCTCGACGCAGTCCTGAATATCTTCGACTGAGATCAGCTCATTCCGGATCTTCGGCTCAAACTCCGCCGTGACACGCAGAGCCAGCAGCTCGATCACGCTCGGATGCTGCTGCCGGCCAACGGCCTCAAAGGCCCTTGTGATGGCATTGCCGATCTTGGCAATGTGAAATTCTGTGATGCTTCCGTCTCTTTTTGTTACCCGGTACATAGCCGATCCTCCTCTGTGCGCCTTCGAGTGAAACGAAATGGGATGCCGCGCCTTGCGCTGCATCCCATTCTAACCTGAAAGCTTGTGGTTTGTCAATGGTTTTATACAATATATTGTGTTTATTTTTGAATAAATCACAAAATATTGTGGACACCCTCAAAGAATATGAAGAAGTAAACGAAAAATTCGGCGATCCCGAAATACTCGAAGATCCAGACAAAATGGACGCACTGATCAACCGGCAGGCCGAATTACAAGATAAGATAGATGCAACTGACGCATGGAACCTCGACAGCCGCCTGGAAAGAGCGATGGACGCTTTACGTTGTCCTCCTGAAGATCAGGTGGTCGATACGCTGTCGGGAGGCGAACGCCGCCGTGTGGCTCTCTGCCGTTTGCTGTTACAACAGCCGGACATCCTATTGCTGGACGAACCGACCAACCACTTGGATGCTGAGTCGATCGACTGGCTGGAACAACATCTACAACAATATACGGGTACGGTTATCTGCATCACACACGACCGTTACTTCCTCGACCATGTGGCCGGATGGATTCTGGAACTGGATCGCGGAGAAGGTATTCCTTGGAAAGGAAACTACTCTTCTTGGCTGGATCAAAAGACCAAACGTATGGCACAGGAGGAGAAACAAGCAAGTAAACGCCGTAAGACACTGGAACGCGAACTAGAATGGATCAACATGGCCCCGAAAGCTCGTCAGGCAAAAGGTAAGGCCCGTCTGAATTCGTATGAAGCCCTTTTGAACGAAGACCAGAAAGAATGCGAAGCCAAACTGGAAATCTTTATCCCGAACGGTCCGCGCTTAGGGAACAAGGTGATCGAGGCCCAGCATGTAGCAAAAGCATTTGGCGACAAACTGTTGTTTGATGACCTAAATTTCATGTTGCCGCCGAACGGAATCGTCGGCGTGATCGGTCCGAACGGAGCAGGTAAGACTACACTGTTCAAGATGATCATGGGAATGGAAAGTATCGACAAAGGTTCTTTTGAAGTGGGCGAAACGGTAAAGATCGGTTATGCAGACCAGACACATAAAGATATCGACCCGAAGAAGACCGTTTATCAGGTTGTTTCCGGCGGACAGGAGTTCATCCGCGTAGGCGGCAAGGAAGTCAACTCCCGCGCTTACCTCTCCAAATTCAATTTTGCGGGAGCCGACCAGGAAAAACTTTGCGGCGTACTCTCCGGTGGTGAACGGAATCGCCTGCATCTGGCTCTAACGCTGAAGGCCGAGGCGAATGTGTTGCTGCTCGACGAACCGACCAACGATATCGATGTGAACACACTCCGGGCACTCGAAGAAGGATTGGAGAACTTCGCCGGTTGTGCGGTCGTCGTTTCTCACGACCGTTGGTTCCTCGACCGTATCTGTACGCATATCCTTTCGTTCGAAGGGGATTCGAATGTCGTGTTCTACGAAGGTTCCTATTCGGAGTATGAAGAATACAAACGCAAATTGTTGGGCGACGTAGAACCAAAACGTGTCCGTTACCGTAAACTTATTGTTGATTAATCGTATAAATAATTAATATTATAAGACCATGAAAAAAAGAATGTTATCGATGGCAGTAGTAGCTGCCGCCTTTTTGTGTTTCGGAAGTGACGCGAGTGCACAGAAAACAACCAAGCTGTTCAACGGAAAAGACCTTTCCGGCTGGAACTTCGTTGTCGATAAGAACTCCGTCCCAGCCGAACAGGTATATTCCGTAAAAGACGGTGTCATCAACATCACAGGACAGCCATTCGGATACATGTACACGAAAGAAAAATACGGAGATTATAAACTGCATGTAGAATATCGCTGGCCAAACGGCAAGGAAAAGGCGAACAGCGGTATCTTCCTGCTAATTGAAGAGCCGAAAAACCCGTTTCCGAACGGTATCGAATGCAACCTGATGCTTGATAATGCCGGCGATTTCGTCCTGCTCGGCGGTTCGGATCTGGCTGAATACCAGAATAAGCCAGGCCAACCCCGCCCCTCTTTCCCGAAAATCCAGAAGGCGAATCAAGACAGCGAGAAGCCTGCTGGTGAATGGAACGAAGCTAATATCTTCGTGAAAAACGGTGTCATCACGGTCTATATCAACGGCGTTTACCAGAACACCGGGACAAACAAGGTAAAGGAAGGTTACATCGGACTGCAAAGCGAAGGCAAGGAAGTACAATTCCGTAATGTGACAATCACTCCGTGGTAAACAACTATACTTATTTTAAAACACCTATGTTTTGCATTCAAAGCATAGGTGTTTTGCATTCAAATCATATATGTTTTGGAAAGGTGTTCCTTGGGTTTCCATAAAAACATATCGTTTCTTTGCTATCTTTGCAACATTCTCACGGATATTCCGGTTCTTTTTTAAATTATATCACTATGGATAATCGTTTCTTGGACCTTATAGAGAGAAGCATGAAGGAGCATTGGGATCTCCCCGCCTTCTCCGATTACAATGGACATACCTTCCATTTCAAAGACGTCGCACGGCGGATAGAAAAGTTTCACATCCTACTGGAACATGCCGGTATCAAGAAAGGCGACAAAGTGGCCATCGTCGGACGCAACTCCTCCAACTGGGCAATCTGCTTTTTCGGAATATTGGCTTACGGGGCTGTTGCCGTGCCGATCCTGCACGAGTTCAAACCCGACAATATCCATCACATCGTCAACCATTCGGGAGCAAAAGCCGTACTGGCAGGCTCCAGCAACTGGGAGAACATGAACGAAAAGATGATGCCGGATGTCAAGCTATTCATGATGCTGGACAACTTCTCCATTATCGATTGCAAGAATAAGGAGGTACGCACCATACGCGACCGTATCAACGAATATTTTGGCAAGAAATATCCCCGTTCTTTCACCGCCAACGATGTGAAATATCATATCGAAGACCCGGAGGAATTGGCTGTTTTGAACTATACGTCCGGCACGACCAGCTTCTCGAAAGGAGTCATGATCCCCTACCGCAGTTTGTGGAGCAACACACAGTTCGCCTACGACCGTCTTCCTTTCATACATCCAGGGGACAACATCGTCTGTATGTTACCGATGGCGCACATGTACGGGTTAGCGTTCGAAGTGCTGAACTCCGTCAACAAAGGCTGCCACGTTCATTTCCTGACACGCACGCCGAGTCCAAAAATCATCGCAGAGGCATTTGCGACGGTTCGCCCGGCGCTGATCCTTGCCGTGCCACTCATTATCGAGAAGATCATCAAGAACAAGGTCTTTCCCGAACTGGAAAAGCCATTGATCAAATTGCTGTTGAAAGTGCCATACATCGACCAAAAGGTACGCGAGAAGATCGCCCAAAAGCTGGAAGTCTCTTTCGGTGGGAACTTCGGCGAAATCGTGATTGGTGGTGCAGCCATCAATAAAGAGGTAGAGACATTTCTCAAATCCATCGACTTCCGTTATACGGTTGGCTATGGGATGACGGAATGCGGCCCACTGGTTTCCTACGAACAGTGGGACACGTTCAAGCAAGGCTCGGTGGGCCGTGTCGTCGACCGCATGGAAATCCGGATCGACTCGAACGATCCGGAAAACGAAGTAGGCGAAATCCTGGTTCGCGGCATGAACGTGATGTTAGGCTACTATAAGAATCCAGAGGCAACAAAGGCAGTGATGCTACCCGACGGCTGGCTACGGACAGGTGACTTGGGAACACTTGACAAAGACGGTTTCCTTTACATCCGCGGACGAAGCAAAAGTATGATCCTAAGCTCCAACGGACAGAATATCTATCCCGAAGAGATCGAAGACCGCCTAAACAATATGCTGTACGTGGCGGAGTCGTTGATCATTTCTCAGGGAGGTAAACTGGTCGCCCTGATCTATCCGGACTGGGAACAAGTGGACAAGGCAGGCATCCAACACTCCGAAATCGAAGAGCTGATGCAGCAGAACATCGACCAACTGAACACTGAAATGCCCGCCTACAGCAAAGTATCTTGCTTCAAGCTTTATCAGGAAGAATTCGAAAAGACACCGAAACGGAGTATTAAACGATATTTATATCAACCCGCAGAGGAAAACTAAATAAATAAATCGTACCTTTGTTTTCTGTTAATTTACAAACAGCTCATATGAACAAAGGGAAAATTACTGTTGTCGGCATTGGACCGGGAAATCGCGATGACATAACGCCTGCGGCATTATCAGCCATCAGGCAGTCGGATGTGATCATCGGATATAACTATTATTTCCAGTTTATACAGGATATAATTCACCCGGATACCCAATGTATCGATACTGGGATGAAGCGCGAGAAAATACGTGCCGAAGAGGCCTACAAATACGCTTCGGAAGGTAAAACAGTGACAGTGATCAGTTCTGGTGATGCCGGAATCTACGGGATGGCCCCGTTGATATATGAAATGCGGACGATGAAAGAGGCGCCGCAAGTGGAGATCGAGGTAGTGCCCGGTATCAGTGCGTTCCAAAAGGCGGCTTCGCTTCTGGGGGCACCTATCGGGCATGATCTCTGTATCATCTCCCTCTCCGACCTGATGACTCCCTGGTTACGGATTGAAAAACGCATACAGGCCGCCGCCATCGGCGACTTCGTGACAGCCATCTACAATCCGAAAAGCGAAGGACGCTACTGGCAGCTGTATCGCCTCAAGGAACTGTTCCTCGAAGAACGTGCGCCCGAAACACCGGTCGGTTATGTCCGTCAGGCCGGACGCGAGGAGCAGGTCGTCAACCTAACCACGCTGGCAGAGTTCGACCCTGAGCAGGTCGACATGTTCACTGTCATCCTGATCGGGAACTCGCAGTCATATGAGGCCGACGGTAAATTCATCACACCACGCGGCTATTACGGGGAGATCAAGATGAAAACAGATGTCGGGATTGGCCAAGACATCATGATCCGCAGCTTCCACACTATCGAAAAAGAACTCAAGAACAAAGAAATACCGCTCGACAAGAAATGGGCTTTGCTCCATGCCATCCACACGACAGCCGATTTCGATATGGAAAATATCCTACGGATCGACGATCATGCGGTGGCTTCCCTTTACGGGAAATTCAGCCGGGGCGAGGTACGCACCATCATCACAGACGTCACAATGGCCGCTTCCGGCATCCGCAAGGGAGCTTTACAGCGTATGGGGATCGAAGTGAAATGCTATTTGCAAGACGAGCGCACCGTACAACTTGCAACAGAAAAAGGGATCACCCGCACACAAGCTGGCATCCGGCTTGCCGTACAGGAACATCCCGGCGCTTTATACGTATTCGGCAATGCGCCGACCGCATTAATGGAACTTTGTGACCTGATAAGGAAAGGGAAAGCCATTCCCGCCGGCATTATTGCTGCTCCTGTCGGTTTCGTACACGTACAGGAATCCAAACACATGGTAAAGCCGTTTGTCTCTATTCCTAAACTCATCATCGAAGGACGGAAAGGCGGTAGCAACCTCGCCGCGACTTTGGTAAACGCGATTTTATGCTACAATGATGCAAAACAATTAAAACCAGGTAGAGACGTATGAGAACTCAAGAAATTGTAGAAGCTTACGGCAAAACGCACATCTATATGATCGGGATGGACGACAATCCACAGCCTAAGCATATAGAAGTCATTATCAAAAATGTCAAACACGACAACATCTTCTCCGGAGGGAAGCGGCATTACGAAATTGTGAAGCCATTCCTGCCCGCCGATGCGGTATGGATCGAAATCAAGGCTCCGATAAATGCCGTCCTTACGGAATACAGCCGGTTGATCCAGGAAGGCAAAGTGATCGTCTCCTTCGTTTCGGGAGACCCGTTCTTTTTCGGCTTCGCTTCCACCATCCGGAAAAACCTTTTAGGAGTAGGCATGAAAGTGTTTCCTTACTTCAACTCATTGCAGATGTTCGCACACCATGAACAAATTCCGTATGAGAACATGCACGCCGTGTCCGTTACCGGACGACCGTGGCACGAACTCGACCGGGCATTGCTGGAATACCGACCGCTGATCGGTGTGCTGACCGACCGTGTCCATACGCCCAGGGCTATAGCCAAGAGGATGATGGAATATCATCTGGACAGGGATTACACCATGTGGGTAGCCGAACATTTAGGCAACCCAAAGAAAGAGAAAATCTATAAAATCTACTCGATCGAGGAAATCAGCGAGATGAGTTTCACCAATCCGAACTGTGTTCTGCTAATGAAGGCTCCGAACTGCGCATTACAACGACCGGCCTTAGGCATACCTGACACGAAATTTATCTTGCTGAACGACCGGACAAAAATGATTACCAAAGCACCGATACGAGTGATAGACCTAAGCCTGTTAGAACTGCATAACAGCCGCTACTTCTGGGATATCGGCGCCTGTACCGGCTCGGTTTCAATCGAAGCGCGGCGCCAGTATCCTCATCTAAATATCCAAGCTTTTGAAGTGCGGAAAGAGTGCGAGAACATCATCCGGGCAAACACACGGCTGCACAGCGCTCCAGGCATAGACCTGCGTATTGGTAACTTCCTCAATCTGTCAATCGAAAAGAACACGATTGTCGATGCAGTCTTTATCGGCGGTCATGGTGGCAAGCTGAAAGAAATCATCCGCAAGGTAGCTTCCCACTTGAACAGTCTGAACGGCAAGATCGTTTTTAACTCCGTTTCAGAAGAAAGCAGCAAGCTGTTCCGGGAGGCGGTTGCAGAAAACGGTCTGAAACTACATTCAGAAATAAACATTACGCTCGATTCCAATAATCCTATTACAATCCTTTGCGCAACGGGTAAAAATTATGTCTAAAAATACACTGAATATTCTTGTGGTTTCGGCAAGAAGTCTGTCGTTAGCACGCAAAATCCGGGACGAATATCCGGGCAAAACTGTCATCTATTGTAGAGAAGCAGATAACGATGTCGAACCATTCACCTCTTTCAAAGAGCTGACTGGCAATCTTTTCGATAAATCGGAAACGATTGTGTTTATCGGGGCGATGGGTATCTGCGTACGGAGTATCGCCCCCTACATCAAGAGCAAGTACACGGACCCGGCAGTCATCTGCCTCGACAGTACCGGCAAATATGTCGTATCGGTACTGTCCGGTCATATCGGTGGGGCGAACGAACTGACACATGAATTGGCCCGCATACTGGACGCCGAAGCGGTTGTCACGACACAGAGTGACAACCAGGGACTTTGGGCACTGGACACCTTCGCGAAACAATATGGCTGGGAACAGGATGTCTACAACCCACAGGAAGGCATAATCAGTTTCTTCCAAACCGACTTCGAGAAGATAGACGAGGAAACGTTCAATGCATCGAGGGAAAAGGCCATGAACGAATGTGTCGCCCGTTTCGTCAACTGTCGACCGACCGCCCTCCTGCTCGATATCCGCACGGAGGAGACGGACTATATGAAGGAAACCTGTCCCCCGCACGTCGATATCTTCTATAAATATAAAGATATCGACCTCGAAAAATACGAGCTGCTGATCACGGTCAGTCCCACTTACTACCACAAATCCCCTATCCCCTGCCTATCATTCTTCCCGAAAGTGCTTCACTTAGGTATCGGATGTAAAAAGGGATTGACAGACATGAAGTCCGTCCTCACGGACCTGTATATCTGCTCCATTTTCTACAGGTTCAACCTGAAGAGCATAGCCGACGTCTCCTCCATCGACCTAAAGAAAGAAGAACCGATATTAAAGGAACTGGCAGACACCTACCTGCGCAGCCCGTTCAAGACCTATCCTGCAGAGGTACTGGACAAAATCCCCGTACCCCATCCTTCTTCCACAGTAAAGAAAGCCACCGGGTCGGGAAGCGTCGCGGAGGCAGCGGCCATCCTGAGTGCGGAAGGAGGCCCATTATTGGTGGGAAAACAAAAGGGGCAGACGAAAGACTTCACTTATGCGATAGCCATCAGCAAATCGGCAATACGGGACGAAAAAGATAGTCAGCAAAAAGGGAAACAGGGACATGGACACATCGAAATTGTCGGAGCCGGACCGGGCGATCCAGAACTGATCTCCATCCGGGGCCGGCGGATGCTGGAAAATGCAGACCTGATCCTCTATGCCGGAAGCCTCGTCCCCAAAGAACTCACCCTATGCGCCAAGAAAGGATCGACGATTCGCAGTTCTGCCGACATGAACCTGGAAGAACAATTCGCCCTTATAAAAAAGTTCTATGACAAAGGGAAGTTCATCGTACGCTTGCACACAGGTGACCCCTGCATCTATGGGGCGATACAAGAACAGATGGCATTCTTCGACCGCTATGGCATGAGTTACCATATCACACCGGGGATCTCCTCGTTCCAAGCTGCTGCTGCAGCTCTCCGTTCCCAGTTCACTATTCCTGAAAAGGTGCAAACCATCATCCTGACGCGTGGCGAAGGACGTACCCCCATGCCGGAGAAAGAGCAGCTGCATAAACTAGCCGCCAGCCAAAGCACAATGTGCATCTTCCTGAGCGCCGACATTGCCGGAAAAGTCCAGAAAGAACTTCTGGAACATTACCCGCCAACGACACCGGTAGCCGCCTGCTACAAGTTGACCTGGAAAGACGAACGCATCTACCGAGGCGAATTGAAAGACCTGGAACAGATCGTAAAAGAAAACAATCTGACACTGACGACCTTGTTAGTCGTCGGTGATGCCATAGACAACCGTACGGGGGTATCACGTCTCTACGCCGAGGAGTTCAAGCATCTGTACCGCCGTTAGCGAGGGGCCACCTCCTACCTATGAGGCATGATACCTCATAAGTAGGAGGTACGGAACCTCATAGCTATCAGGCATGAAACCTCATAGCTGCCAGGCAAGTACTCACCAGAGAGGATGCCCCCCTGCGATATTACCGGTAAAGACAAGAGAACAACAGAAGCATTATGATACTGATCTTAGGAGGAACAACCGAAGGCCGCAAGGCTGTACAAGTCGTCGAGAGCGCTGGCAAACCCTACTACTACTCGACGGTCGGCAACGAACAGGCGATAGAAGCCGTTCATGCCATCCGCCTCACCGGTGGTATGGACGAAGAAAAGATGGCACAATTCTGCCGCGAGAAAAAAATCTCGTTGCTAGTCGATGCCGCCCACCCTTTCGCCATCCGGTTGCATCGGACGCTTGCAAAGGTTTCCTCCCGTCTCCGGATTCCGGTCGTCCGGTTGGAAAGGCAATACCCCGCACATGACAAGCGGTTGATATGGTGCACGGATTATGCCGCCGCCATCGACCGCCTGCGTGCGGACGGGATCTGCAACCTGTTGGCCCTGACAGGCGTCAAGACCATTGCGAAACTGCGTCCTTACTGGGAGCAGACGCCCTGCTGGTTCCGTATCCTGAACCGGAAAGAGTCGCTTTCGCTGGCTGAATCCGACGGATTCCCAAAGGAACGGATTATTTTTTTCCATGAAGGAGAAGACGAGAAGAAGCTGCTGGACCAGCTTCATCCAGATGCCGTACTGACAAAGGAAAGTGGGGAAAGCGGATATTTCAAGGAAAAGGTCGAAGCAGCACAAGCCTGCGGCATTCCCGTTTATGTCATACAACGCCCTCCCCTGCCTGACAGTTTCACCTTTGTGCAAGGCATGGAAGGACTTCGTAAAGCCATCGAACGCCTCGCTCCCGGTTTCTTCCCGCTCCGAAACGGTTTCACGACCGGCACATGTGCTACGGCTGCCGCCAAAGCCGCCTTAGTTGCCCTCCTGAACCAAACGGAACAAACCGTTAGTTGCATCACGCTCCCTTCCGGGGAAAAGATCATGCTCCCTGTCGCCGCTACCGAATGGGCGGACAACGCCGCCCTATGCACGGTTATAAAGGACTCCGGCGACGATCCGGACGTGACAAACGGCTGTTCCGTTATCGCCCGTATCGAGTTACAGGCTGGGCAATCCCCTACCCCCGCCTTCCTGTTCCGGGCTGGTGAAGGAGTAGGAACGGTGACGCTTCCCGGCCTCGGCCTCGAAATTGGAGGACCAGCCATCAACGCCACTCCCCGCCGCCTGATTACTGGAGAATTGACAACAATACTGGAGGAAAACGGCCTGTCCGGCAAGATAAAGGAGGTGGTCGTCACGATCTCCGTTCCGGGAGGGAAAGAGTTAGCTGCCCGGACATTCAATCCGAAGTTGGGAATCATCGGCGGAATCTCGATCATCGGGACATCCGGCATCGTACGCCCTTTCTCGAACGATGCCTTTCTCGCCTCGATCCGGAAAGAAGCCGAAGTTGCAAAAGCAATAGGATGTTCTCGCCTCGTCATCAACTCAGGAGCGAAAAGCGAACGTTTCCTGAAAGGCTACCTGTCGGAACGGCTGTCGGAAGAACTTCCTCCGCAAATGTTTGTGCACTACGGGAACTTCATCGGAAAGACACTGAAAATAGCTGCCGAACTGCAATTTGACGAAGTCGTCATGGGAATCATGATTGGCAAAGCCGTCAAACTAGCGGAAGGAGCACTGGATACGCACAGCAAAAAGGTCATCATGAACAAAGCCTTTCTGAAAGAATTGGCTGCAAAGGCGGGTTGCAAACCAGAGTCCGTACAAAAAATAGATTCCCTGACGCTAGCCAGAGAACTATGGGAACTGTTCAGCAAGACCGAACAACAAAGTTTCTTCCCACTTCTGTTACAGAAATGCCGAGAGCATTGTACCCCCTTGCTTCCCAACGGGAAACTATCCGTTCTGCTGATTTCGGAAAGTGGGGAAATAACCTTTCAAGCGTGATTATTCAAATGTAACATCCTTGTTCTGCACGTAGGAGACATCGATTTTTCCTCCCGCATCACCGTTGCTCTCCTGTAAAGGAAGTTCCCTGACACGGCTCAAGAACAGGGTTCCTTTGGTGGCAGAAGTCGGATTCGTAAAGTTTAGCGTGATGGAGGTCGCGCCTTCCTGCGTATTGTTGATATCATAAACACCGCCGCTGTAGGTCAGGTGCACCTGGACATACTCGTCCTTCCCGATCGGCTTTCCTACCCAAGTGATAATGGTTGCGCCATTGCCTTTGACGGATGTCAGGGATTCGGGAAGAGCGATTGGATCGACATCGTCGATAGAGGCCTTGTTTGTATAGACCTGGTCTTTCCAACGGGAAAAGGTGAACGTGACCGGGTCCAGCCCGGATTCCGACAGCATATACATATAAGTTCCCATTCCTAAAAAGTCCGGCACTTTTCCGTTAAAGAGAATACCTTTGGCCGGCAGGCGCAGATTGGCCCCTTCGCTGTTATATTTATTGAAATTTGCTCCTATATGGGTATGGTTCTGCGTAACATTATATTCGACACCCAAATTCTGATAAAAAGGGATCGAGGGGTCGATCCCGTCCGAATCATCGTTATCGCAAGCGGTAAACACGCCAGCGAACAACAGGCAAGCATAAAGGAAATACTTTCTCATATCATTTAATTTTATCCGAGTTACGGAAAGTATAGGATAATTTACCAATTGCTTCTCCGAGGACTCTATTATTCTTCTTTGATAGAAATAACAAATGAAGTGGGAAAAGTTTTTCCTTTTAGGCTTTTTTGTCAAACAGAAAGCTCCTGCAAGAGAGATTCTATGGTATCGGCCGCCAGCGTACGTCCGTCAAGATGGTGGATCAGGAATGCGGAACCGACAGACAGATCGCCCGTCTCGATCCATACAGGCGACTCCACATGCCGATCGGCACGTATACCGTTCCGCTGGAGTGCCTTGCGGACCATCGCATATTTCTGTCCATGCCCGATCAGGCGTATTTCTTTCGAATACCGGTTATCGATGCGGAACAAGCCGGTCTCCGTGTCGAACACGATTCCCTTGCGGGCGAAAAAAACGCTCAAGTGGCCGTTCAGGGCGAGGTCTTCGGGCGTACCGGTCGTAATTCCGTTCGTCCGGTCCATCAGCCAAATCCTGTCGGCGATCTGGAGCGCCAGTTCGAGATCGTGCGTGGAGAGGAAAATCGTCTTGTTCGTGCTTCGCGTCAGATGGTGGAGCAATTGCATGATCTCCACCTTGCTCGGAAAATCGAGGAAAGCGGTCGGCTCGTCCAGAAAGATAACAGGTGTTTCCTGAGCCAGTGCCTTGGCGATCATGACCTTCTGCCGTTCTCCGTCCGACAGGGTGTGCACCATGCGGGAGGCTAGGTTCTCAATCCGTACCAAGGCGATCGATTCTTCCACAACCTGCTTGTCCTCCTTGTCCAACCGTCCCCAGAAACCGGTGTAGGGACTGCGTCCCATCTCGACCAATTCCCGCACGGACATATTCCGGATGTCACACTTCTCCGTCAGGACCACACCGATCGTCGTGCTCAGTTCCTTGTCCGAATAACTGTCCATATCACGTCCCAAGACGGCGATCTCGCCTCCCAGCTTCGGCTGGAAAGCCGACAGCGTGCGCAGAAGCGTCGACTTCCCGACTCCGTTCGCCCCTAAGAGGCAGGTTAATTCTCCGCTATAAATCCGGGCTTGTATATGACTCGCCACCAACTTGGTATCGTTTTTTGTCCGATAACCGATAGAGAGATCGTTTATATGAATCGTATCTTGTCTCATCATTCGTTCAGTTCGTTCTTACGTTTGCGGAATAGCACGGAGGCCACTACCGGAGCACCGATCAGGGCAGTCACCGAGTTGACCGGCAAAGCCCCTTCGAAGCCGGGCATCCGGGCAATCAAGTTGCAGACGAGTGCCAATGCGGCACCGGCAAACAGGACGGCAGGCATCAGGACCCTATGGTCGGATGTTTGAAAAATGGCCCGGCACAGGTGCGGGACGGCCAGGCCAAGAAAGATGACCGGTCCACAATAGGCCGTCACGATCGCCGTCAGCACTCCTGCCGAGGTGATCACCAAAAGACGTGCCCGCTTGATGTTCAATCCCAAGTTACGGGCATAGCCGTCGCCAAGCAGCATCAGGTTCAACGTCTTGATCAACAGGAACGACAAAGGGATCAGAATCGCCATGATCGCAACAAACAGCATCATCTGGTTGCCGGAAACACGTGAGAAGCTGCCTAACCCCCAGATCACATAGGCGCGAATATCCTCCTCCACGCTGAAGAACTTCAGCACGCCGATCACCGCATTCGCCACGTAGCCGATCATCACGCCGATAATCAGCAGCGTCACGTTCCCCTTCACCTTCTGCGACACATATACGATTAACGCCATCACCGAGAGCGAACCGATCACGGCTGCTATCGAAAGCGCAATTTCTCCCATAAACCCCAATTTACTAAGCGCAACCCCTCCGAGGCTACCGCTCAACAGCACCACGAAGGCCACGCCCATGCTCGCACCGGAGCTGATCCCCAGCACGGAAGGTCCCGCCAGTGGATTCCGGAAAACAGTCTGCATCTGCAAGCCGCTTATCGCCAGGCCCGCTCCCGCCACCAAAGCAGTCAATGCCTGCGGAAGACGTGATTTCCAGACGATATTCTGCCAGGTCACCGGCTCGTCTCCCAGTCCGCAAATAATGTTCCAGACAGACTTCAACGGGATAGACACCGATCCTAACACCAAATTCAGGAACATCAGGACCAGGATAGACGCTACGATGAGCGACATCAGAAAAGTAGTGGAATGTCTCATTCGTGCAGCCTATTTGAGCCGTGCATAATAAACAGGTGTATGATCGGGCAGCAGGTCCGGATGGAATATATGTAGCAGGTCGGCCAGTACGACTTCCGGCTCGGTCGGCATACTTTCGTAAAAAGGCGTATCTTTCATGTTGCAATAGATGATCCCTTTCTCTCTGAAGGCACGGAAATCGGCATAACGCGAGTCCTGCTCCTTCAATGCCTCATAGCTGAACGTACCCGGATAGCTGTTCACAATGCGCCAGTAATCGGCTTCGTCACCCTGGTTGTAGACAGTTTCGAAATCAAGTGTCACACCTCCCGAACGTTTGTCGTTTTTGAGGAAATAGTCAGCACCGGCGTCCTTGAAAAGTTGGGCGAGAAAGCTCTCCCCTCCTACGGCATACCAGTTACCGCCCCGCATCTCGCCGCTCAACACGACCGGGCGTTTCTTCACTTTTCCTTCCGCCGTCAGCTCCTTCAATTCATTGTAACGGGCCGCGATGGCGTCGAATGTCTCGTTTGCCTTTTGCTCCTGTCCCACCAACAGGCCGACGAACTTCACCCATTCCGCCTGTCCCAACGGCGTCATCTCCTTATAGCCTAAATGCGGGATCAATGGGATACCGACATCCTTCAAGGTCTCATATCCACCCCGTTTAAAAGGCGAAACAAGGATCAGGTCTGGGTTCATACTCATGATCACCTCGTTGTCGAAATTCCCTTCTATGCCGATTTTGGCGGTCTTCCCACTCTTGAGACGTTCGTTCATCTCCCTATTGAACAGATGCCGGGTACTGGTCACCCCTACGACCTTGTCCAGTTCGCCCATCTTGATAAAATTGGACAACTGCAAAGATGTCATACAGATAACACTTCTGATGGGTGTCTCGATCACAGTATACGATCCGGGGATGCCGGCCGGTTTCGTTCCTCTCCTGACAAGCGCATAATGAAAAGTCGTACTTTCCTCATTCTGCGGGTCCTGGATATCCAGCAAGACATACCCGCTCCGATAGGATAATTCGAAACCACGGGCATACTCGGGTACAATATGGACACCAGAAAACGCGCTTTCTTCCGTCGTTTCCACCTTATCGGTCCGTTGATTGTTTTTGGTCGTACACGAGGATGCGACACACAACGAGATAAGCAGGCAGCACCCTGCCAGGCATTTTTTCATATTCAATATTATTTTATTATAACCGGGCGAGCGTTGTCCACCCCACGAGGACGAGACTCTTCAAAACCGAAACGGCAGGTCTTCTGACTTACTTCCATCCCCGGACACCTTCCCGATCCCCCGATCAGTGGCATTGAGTATTGCCGGTATGTTACCGAAGTTTCACAGCAGCGTGGTCTGTCCGGGATTCCCACCCGGTTCCCTTTTCATCCCTGTCCTGTAAGGAGGACAGGGAAACCTGTTTCAAAGGGCAAATATAATAATATTACTTTTTCTTTCAAGAGAAAAGTGGCAGACAAATCAGTTTTTCTTACGAGCCGCCAGATATTCGTCTTCCGGCATGACTTTCAGCACATGGCCGCTTTCGTCGAAAGCGACAACCAGATTCCGCTGGTCAGTCGTCTCGAGAGAGACCTTATACTGGATAGGGCTGCCGCTACCATTCGACTTGTACACCTCTTTGATCAAGCAATTTTCATAAGCGTTGTAAATCGCTTCCTGTGCGGCAAGGTCCACATCGACGATATCGATCGCATAGAAATTTTTCATACTCAACATATCGATATCCGTATTCCCATCCCGTCCAGTCTGCGCATGACTGTTTTGAGCCATACAGACACACGAAACCACCATAGCCACCATCAATACAAACTTCTTCATAACCTAAAATCTTAAACAATCTATTTACCTTTTTCTAATCGTTCCATCAAGTACAAATTGCATGCCAAAGAATAAAAAGCGGGCTGTGGAAAAGGCAGTGTGGAAATTATCCTCACAATTGTGGAATGCAGATTTGGAAAGTTCCGCAATTTTCCTCACTTTTGCGCACCAAATAATTCTAACGCACATGTCGTACCCCATCTGCTTCGTATCGCTCGGTCCGGGAGACCCCGAACTGATCACTTTGAAAGGCTTGAAAAAACTCCGACAGGCCGATATCATCTATTGCCCCGCCACCATAAGCAAAAGCGGACAACTACTCTCCCGTGCGGCCCGTATTATCGAAGAACTGGAAATCGAGAAATCTGTAGTCCAGCTCTTCACGCTCCCGATGAGCAAAGACCGGACCGAAGTCTGGAAAGTCTACGATACCTTGTATGAAAAGGCCATATCCGCCAGGGACAAAGAGAAAAAGGTGGTCATTGTGGCGGAAGGCGATGCAGGGTTCTATTCTTCCATACAGTATATATACGACAAATTCAAAGAGAACCACATCGAAGTGGAACGAACCGCCGGAATACCAGCTTTCATTGCAGCGGGTGCTTTAGCCGGCTTGCATATTGTCAAGCAGGAAGAACAAATCATCGTCATACCCGGAATGCTGACGGCGGAAGAATTGTCGAAAAAGATCAAAACCGGTAATGTGATCGTCATCATGAAGCTGTCCCAATGTGTGGAAGCCGTCCATACCTGCATCCGGTTGCATCCGGAAACGAACTTCCATTATTTTGAGAATGTCGGGACCGGAGAAGAGTTTTACACCTCCGACCGGAAACAAATCCAGAGGAAAATATTCCCATACTTTTCCCTTATGATCATCCAATAGTATCTAAACTACCTGACTTTTCATTTTGTTATTATACAAAAATATATTTACTTTTGTTTTCCACTTAAACTTACATAAGACATGAAATCAGACATAGAAATTGCAAGAGAGGTTTCTCTGCGCAAGATAAAAGAAATCGCGACCGGATTAGGTATCCCTCGTGAAGAAGTTCAGAATTACGGCAGATACATCGCCAAGATACCTATCCATCTGATCGACGAAGAGAAGATCAGACAACACAATCTTATCCTGGTTACAGCCATCACTCCTACGAAAGCGGGTATCGGTAAGACGACCGTTTCAATCGGGCTGGCTTTAGGATTGAACAAAATCGGTAAAAAGGCGGTCGTTGCCTTGCGCGAACCATCATTGGGTCCATGCTTCGGCATGAAGGGCGGAGCTGCCGGAGGCGGATACTCACAGGTGTTGCCGATGGAAAACATCAACCTGCATTTTACGGGGGATTTCCATGCGGTTACTTCTGCCCACAATATGATCACGGCATTGCTGGACAATTACATCTACCAGACGCGTAATACCTGTGAAGGTTTGAAAGAAATCAAATGGAAACGCGTACTGGACGTGAACGACCGCAGCCTGCGCAACATTGTTTCCGGCTTGGGCGGATCGGCCAACGGTGTACCGACGGAGACAGGTTTTGACATCACACCCGCTTCGGAAATCATGGCGATCCTTTGCCTGGCAACGGACATCAAAGACTTGAAACGCCGTATCGGCAACATCCTGCTGGGATATACGAACGATGACAAGCCTTTCACTGTAAACGATCTCGGTGTGGCCGGAGCGATCACGGTATTGCTGAAAGACGCTCTCCTGCCCAACCTGGTGCAAACAACCGAAAACACGGCCGCATTCGTACACGGAGGCCCATTCGCCAACATCGCACACGGCTGCAACTCCGTTCTGGCGACCAAGATGGCGCTGACGTATGGCGATTACGTCATTACAGAAGCTGGCTTCGGTGCCGACCTAGGAGCTGAAAAGTTCTTCGACATCAAATGCCGCAAAGCCGGACTGACACCGAAACTGACAGTTATCGTGGCGACGGCCCAGAGCTTGAAGCTGCATGGAGGCGTACCGGAAAACAAGATCAAGGAACAGAATATCGAAGGGATGAAAAACGGTTTCGAGAATCTGGACAAACATGTCGAGAACATGAAACGCTTCGGCCAGGAAGTGATCGTGACTTTCAACAGGTACGCATCCGATACGGACGAGGAAATCGCACTGGTCGCAGAACATTGCCGCGAGATCGGTGTTGGTTTCTGTATGAACAACGTATTTGCTGTCGGTGGCGAAGGAGGTGCCGAACTCGCGAAACTGGTGGTCGACACAATCGAAAAGAAACCTTCCACCCCGCTAAAATACATCTACGAGGACAACGAACCGATCCGTAGCAAGATAAAAAAGGTGTCCGAACAGATCTATGGAGCAGCCTCTGTTGTCTATACGACATTGGCGGACAAGAAAATCAAGCAGATCGAAAGTCTCGGAATCTCCCACTATCCGATCTGCATCGCCAAAACGCAGTATTCGTTCTCTTCCGATCCGAAAGCCTACGGGGTAGCCAAGAATTTCGAGTTGAAAGTGCGCGACATCATCATCAACAACGGTGCAGAGATGATCGTTGTCATCATGGGCGAGATCATGCGCATGCCGGGACTGCCGAAAGACCCGCAGGCAAAACGTATCGACATCGTGGACGGCGTGATTGAAGGGTTGAGCTAAAAGACAAGCCACCATATCCCTATATATGCAAAACACCGGTGTTTTGAAAACGAATCACCGGTGTTTTGAAAACGAATCACCGGTGTTTTGATATTAGGCTATACCAGCCTAATTCTTTCCCTTGTTTTTATCGAAAAATTTCTTAAAGAACAGGATTTGGTAGTCGATCGAGTTCTTCCAGTATTCACCGTTATGTGATCCGGGACGAACAAGGAAATCATGGTCGATCTTATATTTCAGCAGCTTCTTATGGAAGTCGTTATTCACTTCGAAAAAGAAATCGCTGTAACCGCAATCGAAGATAATAGCCAGTTCACCATTCTTGATACGGTCAATTTGCATGATTGCCGTATGATTGTTCCAAACCTCCTGATTGTCGCTCTCGTTTCCGAGCAGCTTGCTCATCTCCCAATTATTGGGGAACGGTCGGATATCGACTCCGCCACTCGTACTACCGGCCGCACCAAACACATCCTTATGACGAAAAGATAGCCACATGGCTCCGTGTCCGCCCATGCTCAACCCAGTAATAGCACGACCGGAACGATCTTTCACTGTCGAATATTCAGAATCGATATATTTGACTAATTCGGAGGAAACGAATGTCTCATAACGGTAGGACGGATCTTTCGGGCTGTCCCAATACCAACTATTCTTGCCATCGGGACAGACAAAGATCAGGCCGTCGCGATCTGCAATATCTTTCAACTCCGGCTTCATGGAAAGCCAGGTTTTCGCATTTCCTCCATATCCGTGCAACAGGTAGACAACCGGTTTCGGCACATGATTATTCTCCGGAGAAACGACAACGACTTGGACATTCTTTTTCATCGCCTCACTGTAAACGGCCAACGTATCGACAACCGCCCCCTTCACCGATATGGCAACCAGGATAAAAAGAGCTAAAATGGATAATTTAAGTTTCATGGTATCAGACTCTATAAACGCTATTTTTTGTTCTTTTCCATTTTAAGTATATCGCTGTCGAGGAGCTTGTCAACTCCGTTCTTCAAATTCGAAAGTCCTCTACGGGTTGCATAGGTTGCTTTCAGTTTGGTAATCTCTACCTGCTCATCTATTGTCAGTTCGGAACTGAACTTCTCATAACGGTCACCAGTAAAAGTTTCGAACTTTTCATCGGCTTTCTTCCAGTCTTCTTCTGTATAATCGCTTCCGGCTGCTTCCACCTTTTCGATAAACTTCTTGAAATCTTTCACATACGATTCTTTGGAATCGCTGCAACCATTAAAAACAAACAAGGCGATAACCGCCACAAACATCATCAATCTTGTTTTCATATCTTTTTTATTTTTATTACAATGATAGCAAATATACGAATAAATCTTACACGATACAGCAGGACTTCAGGGCAACTGCACCAAAATCACAATCAACAATCTTCTATCGGCAGCCTTGCAAACAACAATTTACTTCTTCCAGAATAACAGGTCATCTTTTTCTTCGCTTTTCATCGCTGCCATGGCATGTGGAGACAAGTCAACTTTTCAAATGGACGTCATCTCCTTCCATCGATTACCAAAACTTGTTATTCTCTTGACTATACTCGAATCCTGCACTCTTCAGTTTCTGGACAAGCATCTCTTTTTGAAGATGCATATCGTCACACAGTTCATCAAGAGAAGAATAATTATCACGCAATTTCATATTGATAAAGCTGAAAAGCATCATCGGATCTTCCGGAAGTGTCATAGTTCATCATTTTTTCTAAATCAGGTGCAAAGATAATGGCTTATTCCATAATCTCGTCTTCCCGATTTTAAAAAACAGACATTTGTATCCGACTTTCTTTTGAAAGCAACTAATCCGGAAATCACCAGATGGAACACTGTACAGGAGGTTCAAAAGAAATTAAATTCAATATCACCTATCGTGATAAGTTGCTCCGCGAAAACATCACCAGAACCGTCCTGCAAAAAGAGGACAGCCACTCGGACGACAAGACGGAAAAACAGCAAACCCCGACTGCCGCATGGAAAATGGGCTGTCGGGGTCATCATCATAATCAGGGAAATCGCGGAGTTCGCAGGCCCAACCGGTATTAGCGGTCTGCAATAGGGAGATACGACTGCTCTTCGAGGACGTTCTTGTAGGCCGGACGGATGATGCGCTTGCCTTCGAAGTTCAACTCTTCGATACGGTGGGCGGTCCATCCGACGATACGTGCCATCGCGAACAGAGGTGTATAGATTTCCTGCGGCAATCCGATCATTTCATACACAAAACCGGAATAGAAATCAACGTTTGAGGAAACGCGTTTCTTCGTCCCTTTATGCTTGGCGAAACACTCGATGGCACGTGATTCGAGCAATTCGAGGAAAGCAAATTCCTCTTCACGCCCTTTTTCTTTCGCGAGATCACGTGCCAGTTCTTTCAAGACGACGGCGCGGGGATCGGAAATCGTATAGACAGCGTGTCCGATACCGTAGATCAGGCCGGTCTTGTTATAGGCTTCCTTGTTCAGCATCCGCATGAAATAGGTATCTATCTCGTCTACATTTTTCCAGTCGGCTATGTTTTCTTTCAGATGATGGAACATATCAACCACCTGGATATTGGCTCCCCCGTGCAACGGACCTTTCAGCGAACCGATACCGGCGGCTATGGAAGAATAGGTATCCGTACCGGTCGAGCTGGTCACGCGGACTGTGAACGTCGAGTTGTTACCTCCTCCATGTTCGGCCTGGAGAACAAGCAGTAAGTCGAGCGTACGAGCTTCCAGATCGGTAAAATCTTTTTTCAGCATATGAAGGAAGTTTTCGGCGATCGAAAGATTTTCATGCGGGTGGCGGATATGCAGCGAACGACCTTGCTGGCTATGTCGGTAAATGTTGTAAGCATAGGCGATGATGGTCGGGAAACGTGAGATCAGCTCGATCGACTGGCGCATCAAGTTGTCGCGAGAGGTATCATCTGGGTTCGGATCGAACGTGTACATTTCGAGGACGCTACGGGCCAGGATGTTCATGATGTTCTGTCCCTCCAGATCCAGGATGTTCATCTTCGTCTTCTGTTCGAGCGGCATATTGTCGCAGATCAGTTCCTTGAAACCTGCCAGTTCTTCTTTATCTGGCAATTTACCGGACAAAAGCAGGTAAGCGACCTCTTCGAAACCGAAACGTTTCTCCTTGATCAACCCGTGTGCGATGTCTTCCACATCGTATCCGCGGTAAAACAGTTTTCCGGGGATCGCTTTCAGTCCGCCTTCAGGCAGACGCTCGTAACCCACCACGTTACCAACCTTCGTCAGTCCGACCAACACTCCTGTACCGTCTTCGTTACGAAGCCCGCGCTTCACATTATACATCGGGAACAGTTCGTTGTCGATCTTGCATGCTTCTTTGGATGCATCGGACAATTTATAAATGATATATTCTTTTTTCATGACAGTAAATTTTAATTTATTCAACTCCTATGCCGTTACAAGACCGACATGATATATTCTCCAAACTCCTTAGTGCCGAGAGGCTGTCCGTTCGGCATGAAGCGGGCCAGGTCACGGGTGGCCTTCCCTTCGGAGAAAGCGTGTTCGAGTGCGGCGGTTATCAGCCGGCCGGCATCATTCCATCCCATATATTCGAGCATCATGACGGAAGAAAGTAAAAGCGAGCAGGGATTCACGACGTTTTTGCCGGCGATGTTAGGTGCCGTCCCATGTGTCGCTTCGAAGATCGCATAGCCGCTGTCGTAGTTGATGTTGGCTCCCGGTGCGATACCGATACCGCCAACCATAGCCGCCAACTGGTCGGAGACATAATCACCATTGAGATTCAGCGTGGCAATCACCGAATATTCTTCCGGCACAAGGAGGGTGTTCTGAAGGAAGGCGTCGGCAATCACATCTTTGATGACGACCTTTCCGGCAGCTTCGGCATCCAACAGAGCGGTAGCGGCGGCATCCTCTCCTTTTTCCTTTTTGATCTTCTCATACTGGGGCCACGTAAAAGTCTTATCGGGGAATTCACGTTCGGCCAACGCATATCCCCACAGTTTGAAGCCGCCTTCCGTAAACTTCATGATGTTTCCCTTATGCACCAACGTGACACTGGGCAAGCGGTTGGCCAAAGCAAATTCGATGGCGGCGCGAACAAGACGTTCCGTACCTTCGACCGAAACGGGTTTCACGCCGAAGGAGGAAGTTTCGGGAAAACGCACCTTCGTCACACCCATCTCTTCCGTCAGGAACTTGAGGAATTTGCGAGCTTCGGACGTCCCTTGCTGCCATTCGATGCCGGCATAGATATCTTCAGTATTCTCGCGGAAGATATACATATCAACTTTTTCCGGCTCTTTGACAGGTGTCACAACTCCGCGGAACCAACGTACCGGACGGAGGCAGACATAGAGGTCAAGGGTCTGCCTAAGAGCAACGTTCAACGAACGGATACCACCGCCGATAGGCGTTGTCAGCGGGCCTTTGATCCCGATCATATATTCGCGGAAAGCCTCCATCGTCTCGTCGGGCAACCAACTGCCGGTCTGCTTGAAGGCTTTTTCGCCTGCCAATACTTCCTTCCATTCGATCACTCGCTGGCCGCCATACGCCCTGCCAACCGCTTCATCGACAATGCGCTGGCAAACTGGTGTAATCTCCGCACCTACTCCATCTCCCTCTATAAAGGGAATGACGACTTTATCGGGGACAAGGAGGGTCCCGTTTTGTTTTGTTATCTTATTCATAATCTTATTCTTTATTTTTACAAATGATGATTTAACAGCCTTGTTCCCGCGTCAAGTGCGGGAACAGGACAGTTTTAATTCGCCCATAAATCAATAATTTATCATCGGGCTGCATTCAACGCTGCTCCCGCTTTAAACCATTTTATCTGCAACTCATTATAGGTATGATTCACCGCGAACGATTCTTCTGTGCCGTCGGCATGGTAAAGGATTGCCGTCAGCGGCTTTCCGGGGGCGAACTCTTTCAAGCCGACAATCGAAATCTTGTCTTCCTCGCGTACTTTCTTATAATCATCCTTATCGGCAAAAGTGAGGGCAAGCATACCCTGCTTTTTCAGGTTCGTTTCATGGATGCGGGCGAAGCTTTTGGCAAGGATCACTTTTACATTCAGGAAACGAGGCTCCATAGCGGCATGTTCGCGAGACGATCCCTCACCATAATTTTCTTCTGCTACGACGATAGATGAAATTCCCTTTGCCTTATACTGTTTGGCGACGGCTGACACAGCCTCATACTTGCCGTTCAGCTGGTTCAGCACGCTGTTTGTCTTGCCGTTGAAAGCATTCACA
>OGRU01000827.1_pt1 | contig 26815 bp, 25 predicted proteins | sample 1553541 | NCBI WGS metagenome assembly OGRU01 (sample SAMEA2580068, study PRJEB22360) | human gut metagenome | biome: human gut; feature: human-associated habitat; material: faeces | place: Denmark | collected 2008/2010
GAAACAGATGGATACATTTTATTAAGTACAGCGTGTCAGCGTTCTTACAAAATTTATACTTTCCCGTTTATAGAAAATTATTTGTGCGAAGATGGAAAAAGCGTTGTGTTACATAACGAACAGACGGGCAGGGTAGGATTAAGTAACTTAAGATTAAATAAAGAGATTATTTCTATTTTTGATTCTTTAACTCCAGAAGAGAAACCCAAAGACACATGGGTTCAATCAGTCAATATTTAAAAGAAGGCAAATCTTAAATGATTTGCCTTTTTTTATGGTAAATATTTTAAATACTGAATCAGTCATACTAATAAAGAGGAGGTGATTTGTGCCATGAGAAAAAAATTTTTGACAATTACTTTTTTCTGTGTAGGATGCGGAATTTTAATAACAGGATGTTCTAGCGGTTATAAGATTAAACCAGCATCTGTAAATCAAACAGGATATGTCACACAGAATCCAATGTCATCTGCTGAATATTCTTTATTTTTAAATAAAGAGACAACAGTATTTACCAATGCACTGGTTACACGAATGAATTCTATAAAAAACATAACTAAAGAAAATAAAAAAGAAGAACTTGCAATGATAAAAACTAACCTTTCAGATATGGAGGCCGCTGCGAATGAAGTTAGAGTAACTATGCCATCGGTAGGGAGGGATGAAGATAAGGAAGCTATGGATACTGCAATGGAAGCTGCCATAGAACATATGAAAAGTTATAAGAATGCACTGAAAAAAAACAAAAACACATCAGAATATGTGCAGGTATTTGAAAATGATTTTAATGAAATAACTGGACTTGCTCAGATGTATTATAATTAATTTTTTTAAAAATAGGCATAAATTGTATATTTATAATATAAATTTTTGCCAGAAAGGAGATGGCGGTAATGCGCTATAAAAAGGTATGAGAGAAAATACAGCGTATCTTTATGGACAGCTGACAAGAGATCCTATTTGTTATAAAAATCCTTCTACACAAGAACTATTATCTGGACAAATTACAATAAAGACAGCAAGGCGAACAAATGCTACCGGTGAACTTTTTGTAAAAGGACGATTACGAATAGATTTTATAACAATATATTCTCGGAATGAAAAATTGATTAGAGAACAGTTTATGTCTTTAAGACAAGGAGATATTGTCTTGGTAAAGGGTTCTTTATCTACGCAGGAAACGGAAAAGAAATTTATTTGTAAAAAATGCGGACATGAAATGATAAAACATGAAGCCGTAGTTATTTATATTGATCCTCTTCATATTAAAAAGTTTGCGTCTGGTTTATCAACAGAAGAAGGACTCAAAGAAATTGAGAACAATATCGAAATCAGCAATGAAATAATGATCACAGGGACATTATGCAGAGAACCAGCTTATTATAAAGAAAACAATATAAGAAACTGTCAATTTCAAATTGCAGCAAATCGGAAAAGAAGAATTATTGAGGATGGACCAGAAAAAAGAACCGATTTCCCATGGATTAAAACTTTTGGAGATATGGCAGAAGAAATTTCTGGTGTTTTGCATCAGGGTTCCGTTATTTCTATTTGTGGAGGGGTCGAAACACGTTCATTTGAAAGAAAAATTATATGTGAAAATTGTGGAGAAGAATTCGAAAGAAAAGAATATGCTACAGAGATAGTCCCTTATTTTATAGATTATGTCGATAATTGTGATATTCCTGTGAAGCATGAAGATGAATTTGTTGACTCAGAAAATGAGAGTTATATAAATTCTGAGGAAATAGATTTGGACAAAAAAAATAATTCGAATGATTATGATGAAAGCTATGACGATTATGGAGATGATTATGACGATTATTATGATAGTTATGAAGATGATGGATATGACGAAAGCTTCCAGTAGAAAGGGAAATCTATATACGGATTGTTGCTCGCAATAACTATATTATAGAAAGGAGGACCGTCTGAAGACGGTGGCGAATTTCTCCTTACCTTGCAAGGCCGGGAGAATCTTTCGCCTAAATTTTGATGAATCGTGTAAATGAGAGATTATCTATGAATGACCCAAGACATTATCAGGAAACACATGATTTTTGTCAGGAAACTAAAAAGAAATCTAAATCGCGTAATCTTTTGCAACAGCGTTTGGATGAGACAATCGGAAAAAGCATCAAAGAAGAAAAACAAAGGAAAATTCCTTCCCCTTTTTTTTTAAAAGAAGAATCATTAACAGATCAAGAAGCATCCCTTGAAGAAACAGAAAAAGACTCAAAATTTGTCTGGGAAAATGATCTTGAAATTAAAGAACTAGAAACTGCCTATAAAGAAGAGAGTGCTGAAAAAAGATATAGAAGGCTTACTCAAGGAGTAAATCTGCTTATTATTCTTTTATGTATTTACACAGGTTTTCTTATATTTGGAGTGGCTGTTACGCAGTATCATTATTCTGACAATGGAACTATTGAAGCACAAAAATTATCTGTTTCCGATATCAGAGAAAAAAAAGAGTATGAAAAAATACTCGCACAATATATTAATTTACGTACTATCTATCAATCTGTTTTATTGCTTGACTACCAATATGATCAGAATGCAGATGAGCATATGACAATAGCAACAGAATATGAAAAAATTCTTGATGATATATTAAAAGCAAGTACGCAGATTAAGGCTTTGGATATTGATTCAAAATATGTACAACTTCAGAGTATGATGCTTTCATGGGTTGATAGTCAGAACGAACAAAGTATTTATACTTATTGTAAATTAATGTCTGCTGGCATAACTGAAAATAATGATGATACAGTAAATCAAGCAATTCAGATCGAAAATTTCGTAGACGATAATTTTACCCAAATTACTTCTAATTTCGTTACCCTTGGAGAGAATATTAATGGAACAGATCTTGTGGACATCAAAGAATGGAGTCCGGAAAAATATATTAATGAAAAAATTAATGGAAAGAAGGAATGACCATGCCAGAAGTTAGTTATAGTCAGTTATTAAATCAATATCACACAGCCATTTCGAAAGCTCAGAATTATCAAGAAGAGTTAGCTAAAAAAAAAGAACAGTGGGAGAAAAGAGAAAGAGAATTTAATATAACAGAAAAACTTACAAGAGAACTCTGTGAGGATATTTTGGCAAAAGATGGAGAAGAAATGAAACTTGGAGAAGAATACTCGTGGTCTAGCATTCCCATAAATAAACTTATAAAAAAAACAGGGGATGTATTTCGACAGTATAATTCTGATAGAACAGAATTAGAAAAAAAATTGATGAAGACTGCCGAAGAACGTAGGCAACAAATAGAGAGTCTGCAAGACCAAATCATAAGAATGAAGACAAAAGATTCTAACGGAGATTTTTCTATTGAAAACAAGTCTGCATCTTTAAAAAATAAAGAAGAATATGATCCCAAAAAGATACAATCTGTAATTTCTACAGATACTGATGCTAATATTGATGAGCAGTCTATTATAAACGATATGGAAGAAGATGGGCAGGTTATACAGCTAACTCCTAGTTCTATCGCTTCTACTACACATCAAAAAAATATCAGAGCACGACAAAAATCAAAAAAGAGAGAAAACGCCAGAAATTCTCCGGCAGATGGTTCCTTTATGCTCATGTTCCAAGAAGTAGAAGAGAAAATGAATGAATTTGAATGGGGAATTTTGAAAATAATTGGAGAAACAGGATATTCTACATTTGAAGATATTGCAAGTGAAGTTTTTAAGCGGAAAACAGATGTTTCAAAAAACCGCATAAGAACCTCTTGTGAAAATCTAAAAAATATGGGATTGCTTCATTATGAAATCATAAAAATACCAGTAAAAAGTTTCGCAGTATATTATTTAGAAGCTCTTGGAGAAAAAATCTATGAAAAAAAATATAGAGAAAAACCAGTTTTATCTGAATATGAAAGAATTGTTAAAGAACATGATAATCCTGTTCACGGATATGGTATTAAAGAATTGCGGCTTATATTAGAAGAAATGAATTGTTTTACAACAATTTGTGATGAAAACCGAAAAAATCCGGTTCAAATTGAAAAAAATATCATATATGTGCCAGATATATTTTGTACATTTACAGGGAAAAAAGGCCAAGCAAGGATTTATTTTGAATATGAATGTGGAAATCATACACAGACAGATTTTAATAGCAAATTAAACCGAATGGTAAAAGTAATGCGTGTCCTTAATTTTGTCACACCAAATATTGATGCAGCCGAGAAAATATGTGAGCAAGTAAAAAATTGGATAAAAAATCGTGGGGCCGGTTCGCTAAAAAAAACAAAAGTACGAGTGACTACGATTCGACAATTAAAGGGAGTAAATGTTTTTAAAGATGAAAACTGGAGATATGTATTTATCCCTGAAAAGAGTTGTGAGCCAACCAGTCAGCTCTAGTTTATCTTGCCAGAGAATCTAACATAATATTTGCAGGAGGTGTTTTAAAATCATGCTTGATTCATTTATTGCATTTAATATTAATGGTATCAACTTTTTGATATATATGCTTACATCAAATTTCTGGCTGTTCCTTTTAATATTAGGAATGGTTGGAACAATCATTTTGCAATTAAAAGCAGAAATTGATACTGCAGTAAGAGAGGAACAGAATATTATCTAGGAGGTGTTATTATGGCAAAAAATAAAGAACCATTAACTTATAGGCAGAATGTATCAAGACAGGAGGCCTATCGCATTATTAAGGCAGTAGGTTGTCCGCTTGCTATATTTGCATTAGCCTTGTTCACAATATCTAGTTTCGCAAACTTTGGGACAAAACTTATTTGTCCTGCTTCAGGGGCAATGTGGATCATGGGAGTAATCGTTGCAACGGCAATGCCATCTATGCGCAATGCTACACTCGTTCACTCAATGACAACAATCACCATTTATTTTTTAGCATTACTTGGATTAAAAATGGTATTAGGCGTTGTTTCTGGTGTTAGTGCAGAGATGATTGCAGCCAGTTATAATCAAGTAATTCCAACCGCTACAGGAAATACTATACCTGGATACATACAAAATTTACTATGGTTCACTGCAGTATTGCTCCCAGTTGGAGAAATCAGTTATCAAGCAAAACAGTTCTTCCAGTTTAAGAAAACTCAGAACAGAGAAAAAACATTTAATCGTGTCAGGGGTTTACGAGATAATGGTAGAGAAAATGCAGTACATCGTTAAAAGGAGGAGTTTATATGGCAAAAAAAATGTTTGTTTATTTATTATTTTTATCTATGATAATTACCATAGTATCATTTCCCGTAAATGCAGAAGAAACAGATATGCCTAGCTTATCTACAGAAAAATTAACGGAAGATACTACTTCTTCAACATCAAATTCTACAAATTTATTAGAAAATATGAAACAAAGTGTAAATGAAACAGATAAAACAGATATATCTAATGAGGAGGATTCTACAGATAATATTTTTGGAGTTTCAACAAATGACCTTTTAAAAATGATGGATTCGACATTGAATGGAAAAAGCGACTTATCTCTATCTGATGCAATTAATTCTTTAAGTCAATCACAAGGAACAGGATTGCAGATTGATACAAAAAATCTATTTTCTGACTTATCAGTATCTGACTTATCTTTGGGAGATTTTGATACAGATATTAATTTTGGTGATTTGAATTTAAAATATATGCAGGCCGCAGGAGCTGCAGAACAAAGCTATAACAGCGAAAATCTTAGCGGAAAATCCTTAAACTGTAAAAAATTATTTAAAAATACTTATGGGAATGTGCTAAAACAAAAAAAATTAAGTAAAGCATCTTTACCAAAAGGTTTTTCCGCAAGTTCACTAACCAAAAACGCGAAAAAAAATATTAACTCTGCTTATAGTTCAGCCACTTCCTCAAGTAGTTTTAAAAACGTAAAAAAAAGTGTTGGAACAAGTAGTATTTTTAAAGCTGCCCAAAGTGGTTCTTCTTCCTACAATTTAGATTTTTCCGGAGATTCTTCTAATATAAAAAAGAAAATTAAAAGTGAATATGATACGTCAGGAAAAACACAATATGATACAGTTAAGAAAAACCTATCCCAAAAATACAAAATGGCAGATATTGAAGAAGATGCAGGAGGTAATTATTTAGGCGGCATCCCTAAAACTATAAAAAAAGGTGTTAATAAAATAAAAAAGAAAATAATAAAAAAATCGAAAAATACTGGTTCTGGCGGAAACCATTAAATATTTTTTCGAAATATCTAAGACTGATACAATCTGTGTGTCAGTCTTTTTTATCTACTCCCTTAATCTATCATAATTATAATATAAAGATTTGTGCAAAAATTTTACAATAAAGGAAGTGAAAAAATGATCTCATTATTTGATATCAAACGAATACTGACACCGGAAAAATCGACAATGCCCAGTGATGACTTCCGTATTATTCAGTCATGGGCAGAATATGATGAAACATCTGGAAAAAATCCGGAAAATAAAAATCTGAATTATTTATGTTATGAATTAGAAGTCATGAATCCTGATACCGGAGAGAGAATTCATTTATTTAAGGCTATTAAATTTGCCAGAGTTATTCGTCTTCCGGCAAATGCAAAGCAGTCTACTGCTTTTATGAATATGCAGCAGCAGATATTAGCCGGTGTTTATGAAAATAATTATGACTTTATTACGATTATCGCAAACATGATTCGGCCTACTCCTATTGGCCTTTTATATTTATATGGTGTGCAAGGGGTATCAAAAGATCTTGCCGAAGCGAAAAAGATTGCAGATGCAGATTTTTTAGGACTTATTGGTATGATACAAGGAACTTTCCGTGTCATCGAATTAAAATGCATCGAAGCGCAGGAAACAGAATGGCTACGTGAAAAAATGTACAACATGGATTATCTCACCGTTGTAAGAGGAATCCCTAAAGCTGGAAAAGCTGGAGAAGATGCCGGTAATAAAGGAATGGGTGGTTCTAATGTCAACCCAGATTCTCAAGGAACTTTAGAAGAAATCATTGCAGGTATGGCGGACTACGAATATGTTATAGAAGTATTATCTACACCAGTATACCTTGATACTCTCGTAGGGTGGCAACGCAGATCACAAGAAGAAATGAGTACATGGTATGGACAATTGCAGGGACAAAAATCTTTAAGTATGAATTTATCCATTCCAATGATGTACATGGCAAATGTTGGACAATCTCAAGGATGGAGCAAAGCACATACGGATGCAAATACAACAAGTTATTCGCAAGGAGAAAGTTTTACTTCGTCGCAAGGACAAAGTTATGGAGAATCTGTTTCACAGTCACAAGGAACTTCTGTAGGACACACAAAAGGACATTCTATTTCTAATTCGGTCTCACATTCTATCTCTAAATCTCTTTCTGAGGGATATACAGAATCTCAAGGAGTCAGCCATGGTTATGGTACAAGCCATACAGTGGGACAGAGTCATGGTGTTAGTACGAATCAAAATCATGGAATGAGTGTGAACCAATCACAAGGTACGAGTCAAAATGCCAGCCATGGTTTTAATCAGGGGGCAAATGTTGGGGCTAGTAAGGGAATCAGTTATGGCATGAATGAAGGATTCAATCAAGGAACCAATATTGGCCATACTAAAGGATTCTCACAAGGAAGCAGTTACAATGTCAGTTCTGGACAAAGTGTAGGTACATCACATAATGTAGGAAGTTCTGAGAACTTTGGTTACAATGAATCGCAATCAATAAACAGGAATAATAGTGCAGGAATTTCCAATTCTCATAGTCATTCTTCTGGTGTATCATCCAATGAAAATTATTCATCTGGCCACAGTAATGGATTTAGTCAGAATAGCGGATTTAATCAAGGTAAGAGTGATTCTGAAGGGTCTGGTGGTTCTACATCTGCTGGCGGTTCAGCTCTTATTGTTAATGGAAATTATTCACATAACTGGTCGCAGGGTAGTGGACATAGCGCAGGCAGTAGTGAAGGTGCAGGATATAATGAAGGCAGTTCCTATTCTCATAGTGCAGGTAGTGGAAGATCAAGTAGCATTGGAGAATCTAATTCTGTAAGCCAGTCTGCCAGTCTTGGATATAGTAATGGTTTTGGAAGATCACACAGTTTAGGAGTCAGCGAATCGTATGGAACAAATTATTCTAAGAGTCTTTCCGAAGGTTTTGGAGTAAGCCAATCACAGTCTGAATCTACTTCTATTGGAAACAGTTATGGCTATAGTTATGGACAAAACTATGGACAAAACTATGGAACAAGTGTGGGAAAAAGTATTGGTGAAAGTGTAAGTGTTGGTTCTGGCACAAGTAATAGTGCTGGATCAGGACTAAGTAGTTCTATTGGCAGTGGGACAAATGCTGGTATTTCTGCAAGTAATGGTATTTCGGAAAATATCAGTCAAAGTCAAAGTGTTTCTAAGTCACAGACAATTGGACAGTCTGTTGGACAAACACTAGGACAAACAACTGGACAAAGTGTATCTGATTCTGTATCCCAGTCTCAAAGCCAAAGTTTTGGTCAAAATACCGGACGATCTGAAAGTATCAGTAACGGAAATAGTTATTCTTCAAGCAATGGTACATCAAAAGGAACAAGTGCGGGAACAACGGGGGCAACCTCATTAGGAACAAGCAGTTCCATGGGACTTGGGCCAAGTATTGGTTATTCCAAATCTTATCAGTGGATGGATCAGGGAGTTAAGGATCTTCTTGAAATCATGGAATATCAGAATGAACGTATCAAAAAAGCTTTGCGAGGAGAAGGAGCTTTCTATACTTATGTTTACATCTCATGCCCAAGTTTAGATGCTTTATCAACCGCTCAAGCTTTAGCTAAATCAACATGGCAGAATGAATATGCTATGACAAATCCGCTGCAGGTGTTAGATATCACAGAAACTGAACAGAAACATTTATTATATCATTTTATGGCCTTTTCTGCGGATGTTACAAAAGAAGATGTTTATGGAGTAAGAGAATATAAATATTGTACGGTATTATTACCGGAAGAATTTGTTGCATATACACATCTTCCACGTATTAGCGAGGGAGGAATCTTCACAATTGTACAGGATATCCCTAAATTCTCTGTTCCATCTATGCTAAAAGGCGAAATCTACATGGGTACAATATTGAATCCGGAAAGATTTACTTTTAAAAATGGATACCGCACTCCATACGATTACCGTATTGATGAAAGCTGTTTGATGCATGGATATTTTACAGGTGCTTCCCGATCAGGAAAAACGGTTGCTGCCATGCGTTTTATTGCCGAACTTTCAAAGGTTCGCCGTAGCAAGACTGGAAAACGCCTTCGAATCGTTGCAATGGACCCAAAACAAGATTGGAGAACACTCGCAAGATTTGTAGAACCAGAGCGGTTTAATTTTTATTCACTTGGAAATCTGACTTTCCGTCCGATTAAGATAAATCCGTGGAAAATTCCTCATGGAGTATGGCCGCAGCTTTGGATCGATGGAGTTATCGACATCTATTGTCGTGCATATGGATTGCTGGAACGAGGCAAACAAATGATAGCTGATGTTGTCTTTGAATTATATGAAGAAGCAGGAGTATTTAATGCCTGCGATAAACCAGATTGGAAAGAGACAACCCCAGAACTTTCTAAAAAAGTTAATTTCCACTCTATTTATAGACGAATGGAAGAAAAGAAGGCAGAAATGGAAGGAAAACGAAGCGGTGGAAATGATACGAAAGATGCATATGCACGTCTCTTAGAACGTCTAAGCTGTTTTGCAAGAGAATATTCCATTGAGTGTAAATTATATGGAACATCAGACGGTATCGGTATTGATGATTTGATCGGAGACGATGATGTAACAGTCTTAGAATCAAAAGGTCTGGAAAATACCTTTAAAAACTTTATTTTTGGAGTTATTACATCTGGATTTTATAAATATGCTGTTGCACATGAAGGCGGATTTTTAGCTGATGACCAGTACGAAACAGTATTAGTCATAGAAGAAGCAAATGAAGTCTTAATTGGTACAGATACAAGCAAAGGAGACAACGTATCATTAAGTGGCGAATCTGAATTTGAACAGATTCTTGACCAGAGTGCTGGATATGGATTGTTCGTTTTTGCTATCACACAGAAAATCGCTGATATGCCATCTTCAATCATCGCAAATGCTGGTATTGTATTTGCAGGAAAATTAAAGAGACCAGAGGATATCAGCGTGGTTGTTCGAGCAGTTGGCCGGGAAGAAAGAATTGATGATAGGGATTTAGTAAAATGGTTTCCTCGAAGCCCGATTGGTTATTTTGTCTGCCAAACATCTCGTTCTTTTGATTTTAAAGATGCAGAACCAGTATTAGTACAGATTAGCCGATTAAACATTAATCCACCATCTAATCTTGAGCTGGATGAGATTATCTTACAAAAAGAGATTAAACAACATTTAAAAGAAATAGCGTAAAGTTTCCATGTTCCTGCTTCTTTAGGTTGTGGGATGAATTGTAAAATTTGTGTAACGTCAGTGGTGGACGGAGAAACGGTATCCCCCCACTGACAGAAAGTAAAGCCTTGCCGGAAGAAATACCGGCATTCAGCCTCTGCATAAAGGATACCGGCTGTGAATTAAAACAAACATTACAAATACATCCGTATATCTACGGATGTATTTTTTTTATACAGAAAAAAACGCTTTTTTTACATTCTATCATACTATTATCGAAACAAAAAAAATAAGAAAGGAGAATTTTTATGAGCAAGAAAAATAGAAGAATTGTCTTAATTGTGGTTCTTGCAGCTTTTGTTTCCATTCTTGGAGGAGTTAGTTTGTACTCTTATCTGACTCCCCAGAAAACAACAGTATATGTGTTTAAAGATAATTATGAATCTGGAACAACAGTTACAAAAAGTATGCTTACTGCTGTCCGTTGTGACTCCAAGATTGTTGTTGCTGGAAAAAACACTGATACTTCTTCTAAATTTGTTACCGGAGAAAATTTAGATGCTGTTTTAAAAACGGGAGATTCCCTCCGAATGGATGTTTCAACGGGTATGCCGCTGACTTTAGCATTATTATCAGTAAATGGAGGTTCTGATGTTGAAAAAAATATGGACCCAAAATCAATTGCAGTTACTGTTCCAATTTCTGATATTACAGGTGTTTCTAATGACCTTAAAAATGGCTCACGAGTAAATATCTATGAAACAGCAGAAGGTGGTAAAACAGTTTTAGCATTTCAGGGGATGAGAATTTTGTCAACTGCAAAAGATTCCAGTGGAACATTAACATCAGCAACAATAGAGGCAAACAAGGATCAAGCTATCCAGTTAGTAAACGCAGCATCCAATGCAACACTTTATTTTGGATTAATTGATGCATCTGGATATGAATACCAAGATGGAACACCAACATATCCGGACAAATAATAATTCTTAGCAGGATTAGACAGAACCCAAGTTCATCAAACACATGCAGAAAACCGCAGTCAACTCTAGTTGCCTGCAATCTTATAGAAAGGAGGACCGTCTTTAGACGGTGGCGAATACCTCCCAGCTTAAAAACCTGGGATATCCTTCGCCTAAATTTTAATGAAAAAGATATTATTGATTGATTCCAGACCCGATTTTACTGCCGATATCGAAAGTTGGGTCATCTTAAATGACCCAGATATTGATGTCCGAGTTATGAATAGTTTAGATCGATTGGATACAAAAATTGCCGAATTTATTCCGGATGAGATTATTGTTTCCGAAAATATCTTAAATGGATATCAGGATTGGAACAGAGGAGTTACTGTTAGAACATATGCGATTTCACAAGAAGGCATTCATTTGTCCTATCAGATGGGCTTTGATAGTTATGGAGTAATAGATACTGCAGAAAATTTATTGGAAAAAATTGAAAATCAAGAATTTGAAACACCAAAGAAACAAATGGCAGAGAAAAAACAGTCAAATCCAAAACCCGAAAATAAAACGATTCCTGAACTTCCAGAAGAAAAAGAAGACGCTTTATGGGATGATGAAACATTTCTTGATGAAGATACGGCCTCTTTCTTTGCAGATGAACCCGAAATGGATGAATCTCAAAGCACTATTGAGACTTCCTTAAGAGTAAATATGATGCCTTCTTCGCAAGAAGATAAAGAAGAGGTGCAGGAAAAGAATACCAAGGTTGTTGAACATTCATCTTCCTCTATGCAAAAAGAAGCATTGGTAAAAGAAAAAATCCAAGAAGATGTCAAAACCCTAAACAGGAAAAGGTTAGATTCTAAAGAGAATAAGAGATTCCAAGAGAGCATTGGCGAAAAAAGAGAAACAACTTCTGATATTTTAGGTATACACTCTAAAAACCGAGAAGCAAGAGATTATCTCAAGAGTGATGACATGGACATGTCTGTAAGAAAAAGTCAGCAACGCAAAATAGACCGTATTGTAGAAAGAGATATGGGAAATATCCGGGACGCAGCCAAAGTAATCACTGTATATTCGGCAAAGGGAGGAGTAGGAAAAACAACTTTATCTTGCGAACTTGCAACTTATCTTGCTTTAACAAGTAATGGACGGAACCGTTATAAAGTATGTATTGCAGATTTTAATATTGATTTTGGAGATGTAAAAAATACGCTTAATTTTGATCCGAACAAAGCATGTATGAGCGTGTGGGCTGAAGATATTAGAGAAAGGGTTAATGCAGGGCAAAGACCTGAAACCATATGTTACTCTGAAGCAGAAATAAGTAAATATCTGCAAGTTGATAAATCCAGTAATCTATATGCTTTACTTGCACCGTTCACAAATGAAGATTCTATGGATATCAACACATATGAACTTGAAGTTATTATGAGAAACCTTAGAGAAAATGGCGGATTTGATTTTATTGTTTGTGATACAGGAAACAATACAAGAGATTCTAGCTTTATCGCCCTCGAAAATGCAGATATTATCATCATGGTATTAACTCAATGCATGAATACAGCTTTATGTAATTACGGCTTATTAAATACGTTGTATCAGTTAAATTCTTTTGATTTAAACAGGATTAAGCTGGTAATCAATAAGGAACAATCATCCCGAGCCGTAGGAATCTCTGTAGAAGAATTAGTAGAGGCTGATGCTTTCAGAAATCCGGAAACAAAGAAGCCGTATGAATTATTAGGAACGATTAAAAATTCCAATAAGGTTAAACTAGCTGGAAATATGGGTAGTCCGCTTGTTTATGACGCAACAAGTGAATTTACAAAAGAAATAGGAGTGATTGCTTCAAAAATCATCGGTAAAAGTTATGTCCTGCCTGAAATGAAAAAGAAGGGATTTTTCGCAAGACTTTTTGGCAGAAAATAAGTTTTTGATAGGTAAAAAGAAAGGAAATAAGTATGTTAATATTCAAAGCACTTAAAAGAGATATAGAGTTTCGAAAAAAATGTATGATAACTCTTGGAATTTTAATACTCATCCGTATTTTTTGCAGCATTCCAACGCTGGGGGTAAATGCTGAATATTTTAAAACTATCTTACAAGAGAATACATCTTTAGGCTTTTTAAACACTCTTACTGGTAACGGATTATCTTCGTTATCAGTGATGGCATTGTCCATCACGCCGTATATTACTGCATCTATCATGGTACAGTTATTAGGTATTTGCTTTCCTAAAATTCATGAAATGCAGTATAGCTCGATGAAGGATGATAGAGATAAGATAGAAAAGGCAACAATTATTCTTGGTTTCTTTCTTGCTTTTACAGAAGCAATCGCTATGTCAGCAGTTTTCGGAAAACAAGGACTATTGATCAAGTATACTTGGTACTGGGTATTAATTGTTGCACTTATTTGGACCGCAGGAGCCTCTATCGCATCTGTATTAGGCAAATATATCACAGATAACTATATCGGAAACGGTATTTCGCTAATTTTAGCAATGAATATTTTCTCCTCTTATTTGTCTGATAGTAAAAGTATTTATATCACATTAATTGAAGGAAAAAGTGATACGGGAAAAATTCTTTTTGGTCTAGGAATTTTCTTATTTTTTCTTCTCTTATTTGCTTTAACGGTTCTATTGCAAGAAAGCGAAAAAGATATTTCTGTAATATATAGTCAAAAAACTGGAAATGGCAAGAATCTAACTCATGATGATGTTATTCCATTAAAACTTTGCCCAGGCAGTGTTGTACCTGTTATTTTTACATCAACGATTATGACTATGCCAGTATTATTTGTTACTCTTACAAACAAACACGAAAACGAATTTCTTAAATATTTAGATACATCCTACTGGTTTACGAGTACCACTCCTAAATATACAGCAGGCGCACTTATTTATGTTGGACTTGTATTTTTCTTTACTTTTTATTATACAGACATCACAATGAACCCTGTAGAAATTGCTGATAATCTCCGTAAATCTGCTGGAATTATTCCAGGTATCCGTCCAGGCAAAGAAACTACAGAGTTTTTAAAAAAAGAAAGAAAATATATTCTTGCTATTGGAGCATTTTGCCTTGCCTTTATTGCATTATTACCATTCGTAATTAATGGTATTTTAGGAACCTCAAGTAGTTCATTATCTTTCCTCGGTACTTCCATCATTATCACGGTAGGAGTTGTACATGAGACAATGACAATCTTAAATTCCATGACAATGAATGAAAAATATATTGAAAAATCTGAAAAGGAGGGCTTATTCCGTGCTTAAAAAATTATCTGTTGAATTAAAGAACATTAAAGTCCCAGAACCGAAAACTTTATTCTCTGACACAATAAAAATAATGATTATATCAGCTGTATCAGCAGTTCTTATTACGGGACTTGACACTGCCCTTACAGAATTATTCCATATATTAGTTGCTTAAAATAAATGAGATTGCCCGGTTTTCGGGCTTTCTTATTAATTTGATTTTTAACAAAATAATATAAGGATTCTCCTTCCTCGACATCAGTAGGTAGGGGAGGAATTATCTAAAATTCATTAAGCGTCAGTGGCGGGCGGAGAGAGATTGGTATCCCCACTGACAAGAGACTTAAGCAACAGTCGGATTTTCCCGATATTCAGGCTCCGTTAAACTTACCGACTGTGGATTAAAACAACAAATACCGGTATTCAGTTTCCGCATAAAGAATACTGGCTGTGGATTAAAACAATGGCAACAGAAATAGAGAAAACATACGATATCAAGTCATAAAACAAGAAAGGAAAGGTATTATGTCGATATTAAAAGATAAATTTATCACAAATCGCACAGAAAAAGAAAATATTAACAAAAAAATAAAAGAAACGCATGTGCAGCCTACAGAACAAGAGCAGAATACAGCACAGGATATTATCCGGAAAGTCTCTGAACAATATGCGGAGGAATTGATTAGTAAGGATATATCTGATATCAGTAATCAGATTGCAGCTACAGTAAGGGAATATTGTAATCAGCTTGACCTTACATATGAAGAACAGAAGCGTATTGAAAAGACAGTATTATCAACTGTTTTGGGACATGGACCAATTGAACCACTATTGCAAGATAATGATGTATCAGAAATTGTAGTGCAGAAATATGATAATATTGTCTACGAAAAAGACGGGATCATTCATAAATCCGAAGTTTCATTTGTTGACGAAAATCATTTGCGCACAATTATTAATCGTATTGTTCAAAAAGCAGGAAGACAAATCAACATCATGACTCCTATTGTAGATGCTCGTTTGGAAGACGGAAGTCGAGTAAATGCTACAATTCCTCCAGTAAGTCCAGATGGGGCAACATTAACAATTCGAAAATTTAATAATAAAGCATTATCTGGAAACGATTACTTAGCTCTTGGTTCTCTCAACCGCCCAATGCTTTATTTTTTAAATGCGTGCGTAAGAGGAAGGATTAGCATATTTGTATCTGGAGGAACCGGAACAGGAAAAACAACACTGTTAAATATGTTATCTGCTTATGTTCCATCAAATGAACTTATTATTACGATTGAAGATACTTGTGAATTAAAATTGCAGCAACCCAATGTCCGTAGAATGGAAGTCCGTAGCTCAACTTCTTCCGATATGTTGACCGTAGATCAAAAAATTCTTGTAAGGAATGCATTACGCCAGCGCCCAGACCGGATTATCTTAGGAGAAACACGAGATGGCTCTATCGTAGATTTAATTTCTGCTATGTCCTCCGGGCATGATGGATCTATCAGTACCATCCATGCGAATGATCCCGAAAATATGTGTAATGTAAGAATCCCAATCTTATATTCTATGAATAAAGATGTTAATTTTTCAGAAAAATCTATCGCTATGCAGATTTCTGAGGCAATACAAGTTATTGTACAAATTAAGCGTTTTCCTGATGGAAGTAGAAAAATATCACAGATTTCCTGCGTAGAAGGACTGGATGAAAATGATAAAGTGAAAGTTGTTGATATTTTTCGATACGATAAGAATAAAAAGGATTTTATTGCAACAGGATATGTTCCTCGAAGTATTATCGAAAAAATTCGCAGTCAGAATATTCCTTTTCAGGAATCTATTTTTGAAGTAAAGAGAGGAGAAGAAAATGCTTAATATTGGAGTATCATTAATCATTTTTCTATATGTTACTGCCGTCTGTCTTTTTGCATTGTATTTTATTTTAAAAATATCATTTAAAGAAAAAAGACTTCAGGGTGATGATGATTTTATCCAAGATTTTATAAAAAAACAGGATGAGAGAATTAAAGACAGAGGAATAAATTTTAGCACAAAAATGTATTTTCGGATTATGTTTACAGCCCCATTTATTCTAGGAATCGTATTCTTTTTTGTTTTGGATGGCAGCTATATGTGTTTGTTATGTGCTGCATTGGGACTTGTACTTCCAGAATTTTTTTTATATATCATAACAAATAACTCCAAAAAGAAATTCGATGAAAGATTTGCAAAATCGTTAAAACAATTAAGTTCTTCTCTTAGAGCAGGAATGAGTATTGTACAAGCCGTAGATGATGTTGCAAATTGTACTCTTCTTCACGATAGTATGAGAAAAAAATATGCACAGATTAGTTCTGATATCATGATGGGAATTACAGTAGGTGAAGCGTTTCGGCGTTTTGCAGATGGAACAGGAAGTCCAGATGCACAAGATGTAGCCATCGCTCTTGATGTACAGAACGAGGTAGGTGGGCATGAAGCAGAAGTTGTTCAGGAAATTGCTGATAATATTCATGAGAGAATCATGACCAGGCAAGAAATAAAAAGTATCTTTTCTTCTACAACATCAATGGTTTGGATCATGGATTTTATTCCAATTGGAGTTATATTATTTTTTTCAATAACTAACAAAAGTTACGTTGATGTGTTTTTTGGAAACTATATTTATACAGGTATTTTAGTAGGAATGATTATTATGATGATAATCGGTTCTATTATAAACCATATTCTTGTCAGAAAGATAGGAAAGGGTGAATAATTATGGGAGATACAAGTATTATAATTGCTTTTTTAATAGGGCTTGGAATGTTTCTATTTATCATGTCATTTGCTATTATGCAATATGATAGAGCAACAAAAAGAAGTGCATTTTCTAAAAATTTGCATGATGAATGGTTGTTTAAAGATTTCTATTTAAAAACATATAGTGCTTTATTTGGATATAAAGATCCGAACGAGGTGGCAATAAAAATGGGAATAAAGATTGAAGACTATTATAAAAATTGCCAAGTTTTACGCATTACTCCAAAGCCTAAAAAAATTATTATGTATACAATATATGGTATTTGTTGTTTTTGCATCTCTTTTATTCTGGCAATCCTTTGGAATCCTATTGTCTTATTAGCTGGTGTTATGCTATTTGTTGTCTTTGCAGTTACAGAACAGGATACTATAAAATCAAGAGCAAATGATATGCGTACACAAATTCAGGATGATCTTCCTCGTTTTTTAGACTTGCTAAAAACAGAATTAAGTATAGGGCTTGCCGTAGAAAATGCAATATACATATTATGCAGTAAATATGATTGTCTTTTATCGAAAGAATTTTTAGAGGCTCTGAATAAGAGTGAAATGGGTCTTGATGGATGGCAAAAAGCATTAGAAGATATATCTGAAAAATACGATGTAGAATCACTGAGTAATTTTGTCATGGACATTACAACATCCTACCGTAAGGGAGTCAATGTCGCTACATCTGTAACAAGAGAAGCAGAAGAAGTAAAAAAGAAATATATTCTGGATATAAAAGAAAGAGCTGGAAAAGTAACAAATCTTATCTTGATACCAATAGCTATTTTTCAGTTTATTCCATTAATTGCCTTTTTAATGTTTCCGGCAATCACCAGTGTTTTCAATGGGTTTTAGAGGTGTTGGGTATGATACGTTCAATTTTACTTATCGGAACAAGTGTGGCTGCATCATATTTTGATATCAAAACAAGAAAAATTCCTAACTGGCTATGTTTTTCAAGCATAGCCATAGGACTTTTTTTATCAAGAAGTTTCACTTCTTTTGTATGGCATATGTTTACCCTTTTATTTTTATTTGCCCTTTCCACTTTTCGGTTAATGGGACATGGAGATATGAAATTATGGATGGCAATATCTACATATGTAAATTTTGAAGGAACTATGTATATCATGATTATCGCTGCAGTGATAATGATTATATATGCTATATGTACAAGTACGAAGAGTTCTTTTAATGTAATAAAAACATTTTATTATGATTTCATTTACAATAAGCGAATTTGTTTTTTTGATCAAAAAGACTATCCGTTTGCACCTTTTTTGCTATTTGCATGTATAACATATGTTTTTTGGAAGGGAGGTTGTTTATGAAAAGAAAAATATGGGAACGGGCTAGGAGAGGGAGCGGAGAATTTATAGGGTTTAGTATTTCTATTATTTTTCTTTTATATCTCTTTCTTTTAGTGTTCAGTTTTACGATATACGAAATAAGCAGCCAAAGAATACAGAACGTTTCAAGAGAAGTGGCTCGTGATGCGATTGTATGCGAATCTTTTGAAGAAGCCAAAAATGTTGTAGATCTTGAAGCAAAGACTTATCTTAGTCAGAATAAAAATATTAAAAGAGTACGGACAAAAGTAAATTACTCTGAAGATGTTGAAGAAAAATGGGTAAAAGGCGGATTGATTGATGTTGAAATATCTGCCACAATCAAGACATATGAACCGCTTACGACCAGACGAGTTCGCTCTGTCACCACAATCATGATAGAAAGGACGGAGGAAGATGATTAATATAGATTTCAAAAAAATGACAAAAAACAGGTTAAAAAAAGGAAATGGTGTATTAATATTTGGTTCTTTTTTTATGATCCTTATCTTAATGATCGTTATCATGTTTGCCCAGATATTTACGATGCGACAATCCTCTTTAGACCTACAAAATGCCGCTGACTCCATTTCTGATGGTACAGCGACGTATCTGCAATCTGAAGGCGGCGATTATACAGATGCACAAAAACAGGCTACTAAATTAAAAGATATGATCAATTCCAATACAGGAACCAATATCAAACAGTTAAAAGTAAGTAAGTCATCCTTAGAAGAAGATAATATCGTTTCTGTAAAATTGGAGAAGAATTTCAGATACAACACTTCAGAAACAAAAACAAAACTTTTACATATCAAACGAACAGCTGCAACAGAGATTACTTCTGGTTATGCAAGTGGCTATGTACAGTGGGCAATCGATTTTACGAATGATAACAGCCATGGGTACAGCCAGGCAAATCGTACACTCCCTGATGTAGACTGTTCTAGCTTTGTTTATTATTCTTTAATCAATGCCGGAGGATTTACCACGGTACAGTTAGGAGCTTATCCTTTTACTACTGCCGATATGGGAGGTATCCTACAAAGAAATGGATTTCGTCAATTTCCTTTTACTTCTGTCTCTGATCTAAAGGAAGGAGACATCTTGTGGAGAATTGGACATACAGAGATATATGTAGGAAATGGACAAAATGCAGGTGCCCATAGTAATTATGACGGAAGACAGGGAGACAGTAGTGGAAGAGAAGTAAGTGTAAAAGATACGGGAACACACTGGCAGTATGTATACCGCTTGGGCGGAAAATGAAATATCATCATCATACCAAAACTCTCTGGTTAAGAGAAATAGCTATATTGTTTTAAGCTGACCTCAGACAAATTTGTCTGGGGTCTTTTCTTATTTCTCAAAAATCAGTTTCATTTTCCATTCTTTCATACTAATTATAAGGAGCTTTGCTAAGAACACAAAAAGGAAGTAAAAAAAATGAAGCAATATTTAAAAAAAACAAAGGAAAGGCTATACAGAGGGAATGGAGAGTTTTTAGCATTTTCAGTTGTCGCTGTTTTAATCTGTACAATAACGATTTATTTCATCGCAATCATACAAATGTCTTCCTGTATGGATGATTTATCAAAAGCTGTTACTGCCGCAAGTCGTGTTGCAGCAATTGATGAGAATCTAAATGATGCGAAAAAGGATGCTCTTGATATTGCAAAATATCAGTTAAAAAGAAATTCGGCAATCAAGAAAGTATCTGTAGATATCACATATCCTGTCAAAAACGAATGGACAAGCGGTAATTATATCTTGGTAACTGTTAAAGCGAAAATTAAGACGATTGCTCCAATCAAAACTAAGATACATAAAAAACAAATATTAGTTACGATTGAAGGAATCAGTGGACAATCAATTGTTATCCCGGCAAATGTTCCTCAAACAGGTATATTGGGTGGTTCTGACGCAACTAACTATACTTCATGGGCTCCTAGACTTGGTTATGACTGCCGCCCGGTTGCTCAATTATGGCTGCAAAATCCAACGTACATGGACAATATTGCAACGATTGGTGGATTATACTGTGTTGCTGTAAAACCAACTTTTGGAAAAGTAGGTGATCGCATAAGAGTATGTTTGGATGATGGGCAATATTTTGATTGTATCATTGCTGATATGAAAGGTGCAGATGCAACCAGTCCTTATGGACATGTAAAAGGCGGAGGAGTTTCCGTAGTGGAATTTTACGCAAAAGGCGATCCAGGTAATTCAGCAAGTCTTGCCTCTCCTATTGGAAAAAGCTCATGGCTTGGTAAAAAAGTAAAAAAAATCATCAACCTGGGCCGGTATCCAGGCTTGTAGCAGAGGAAATGCATCATGATCAAGAAGAATGAGATATACAACGAAGATTGCCTTATTGGGATGAAGAAGATTGAAAATAAAACGGTCGATCTAATCTGTACAGATTTACCTTACGGGCAGACAGCACGAAATAAATGGGATGTTGTCATACCCTTTAATCTACTCTGGAAACAATATGAACGTATTATTAAGGATCGTGGTGCAATCATTTTGTTTGGAAATGGAATGTTTACTGCAGATCTAATGGAAAGTAACCGAAAATTGTGGAGATATAATCTTATATGGGAAAAAACACAGCCAACTGGATATCTAAACGCGAAAAAGATGCCGCTCCGAACACACGAAGATATCTGCGTTTTTTATAAAAAATTACCAGTATATCACCCACAAAAGACAGATGGACATAAGAGAAAAATAAGCAAGGCAGAGCATAAAAAGAATGGAAAGAAAACGCTGGATTATGGAGATTACGGATTGACCTCCTACGACAGCACGGAACGATACCCGACTTCTGTATGGACGTTTCCTAAAGACACTCAAAAATCTGCCTTGCATCCAACACAAAAACCAGTCGCTTTAATTGAAGAGATCATAAAAACTTATACAGATCCGGGAGCTCTTGTCCTAGATTCCTGTGCAGGCAGCTGTACGACAGCAATCGCAGCAATGAATACAGGAAGAGAATACATTTGTTTTGAAAAAGATAGGGATTTTTTTTGAGATAGGAAAAAGAAGGATAGAAGAACGAAGATCAAAAGCAGAACATTAATCTAGGAAAGAAGAGACCGGAGGTCGAAAGTCTATGCGTCAAGGAAAGGGAAAAATGAAAAAAGAAAAAATAAGAAAATTTGAATTAACACCGGAATTTATTACAAAAGCTGGGAAGAAATTGTTTCGGATTAAAGCTCTTGTAACATTTGGGAACGTAAAAAAGGGAGAACTTGGAGGGTTCGTAGAAAAAGAAGAAAATTTATGTCATATCGGGAATTGTTGGGTATCTGATGATGCTAGGGTATTCGGAAACGCTTGGGTATCTGGAAATGCTAGGGTATCTGGGAATGTTGAGGTATCTGAAGAGGCTTGGGTATCTGGAAATGCTAGGGTATCCGAAAATGCTAGGGTATCCGGAAATTCTTGGGTATTCGGAAATTCTTGGGTATTCGGAAATGCTAAAGTGTCTGGAAGTGCTTGGATATCTGAAAGTGCTTGGGTATCTGAAAATGCTCAGGTATCCGGTGACACTAGGGTATCCGGTGATACTAAGATATCTGGATGTGCTAAGATATCAGGTGATGTTAAGATATCGGGTGATGTTAAGATATCAGGTGATGCTTGGATATTCGAAAATGCGGGATATACAGTTGTAAAAGGATTTGGAAGCGAAAATCGAACAACTACATTCTTTTTGACAAAAGATAAAAAAGTAGGAGCTCAATGTGGTTGTTTCTACGGGACTTTAGAAGAATTCAGAAGAAAAGTAAAAGAAACTCACAAAGATACACAATTTGCAAAGGAATATTTAATGATTGCAGATCTGATGGAACTACATTTCATACCATTAGTGGACCACTTGGTTATTGAAGAATAGGCACAACACTCTCGATAGTAGTCCACAAATATCAGAAGCTCTAGGGAAAGTAAAAATATGTATATTTTGAGATAGGAAAAAGAAGGTTAGGATATCAGAGCAGGAATCCTCGGTCATTCAATGACCGAGATGAAAGCGACTCTTTATCAATACCAGTATACTGTATGTAATGTAAAAATACAGGAATACTCGATTCTGTCATACTAATCTATAGAAAAGGAGGGACCTTAAAATGATAAATAAGGCAAAAAAGTTTAAAACAGCACTTGGAGTGCATACAAAAGAATTCTTATCTGATGAATCAGGAATGGAATTTTTACAGTTAGCGATCGTTATCGTTATTGTCGCTGGATTGATTGTAGTCATGCAACGTTTAGGAAAAGCTATTTATTCTAAAATTGGCGGTGCTGCCGATCAAGTAGAAGGTATGGATACAAATCTGGATAGCGGCAATAGTGGTGGAGGAAATTAATTTCTTCATTATCAAACACATCCCAAAAAAACGCGGTCAACTTCGGTTGTATCCCCCTCCCGGACAGTAAACTATGTCCGGGAAAATTGCGTATTAATACAAGATTGGAGAAAAAATGTGTAAGAAAAAATTGTTTGTCTGTTCTTTTTTTATACTCCTATTGCTTTGCGGCTGTCACAATAGAAAAACGCAAATTAAATCACAAAAATTGGAATCTGCTACAACATTAGAACAGGAGACATCAAAAAAGACAGAAACAAGAAAGTGGAAAAAAAAACTTGTTGATGAAACAGGAAATAAATCATATGACGAATTAAGCAATATTGAAAATGAAGTAGTAAAAATGCTCAATCAATATCAGGGAATTATATTTAATTTAGATAAAAATACTCCTGATTACACAGATAAGCTTCTATCTATGTATTCTAATCAGCCCGATAATGGTTCTGATAAAAATAAGGTTAAAAAGATTTATAAGGATTTTCATAAAGAAAAAACAATAGCCTCTTATAAAGGATTTTCTTCTTATGGAATGCATATGAAAGAGTATGAGATTCCTACTGTTGTCATATTTGGGTTAACAACAATTCATTTAAGATCATCTGTCTTACCAGAAGGAGATTATGATATTTCTACCCGTTTTGTACTAGAAAAAGACGGACAAGACTGGAAAATGGTTAAATGTACCTGGGGAAATATCTATAAGAGTAATTCTGTGAAGGCATATGATAATTATAATGGTTCAATGATAACTTATGAAGGAGAATATGTGGGAATGTTACAATTTGACTAAATCATAACTAAAGGAAGGTGATAACATTGAAAAAGATATTTGCTATCCTGTTTTCGGCTATGCTGCTGACTCAGCCAGTATTGTCGCAGGCAGCGATCACAAATGTTACCGATGATAACGGTGGCGGTGGTTCTGTTGATGCTACATCTAATGTAAATCGGGAAAACTGGTCTACTACGGATGAAAATCGTAATAATAATTCAAACAGTCAAAATTCGAATCATTCTTCTGCTGGTTCACTCAATAACAGTAGTGGATCAAATGACAGTTACAGAGAGACACCAGAACAGGCACAGGCTGGAGCAGATAAGTCAGCTCTTAGAGAAAAAATGTCTCAGTTTATGAAACGGGTTAATCAGAATAAAACTTTTACCAGCAGTGATTCAGGTTATCCTGGAACGCTTACATTCGGTTGGAAAAAATTAAGCAGGCAAGATATCAATGACACATTATCTTTATATAATAAATTTCTGAATTCTTCCAGTAAACCGGGATGTTCCTCTTATGTCCGTCATGATAAGATTGATAAAGTGATAAAAGAATCTGGTAGCGTAAAGAAATTAAAAAAGACGGCAGAAGGAAGAAACACACTGAAAAAAATAACAAATGCCATCAATAAAAAGGAAGGATTAAATAATTCAGAAAAGACGAACTTACCACTTAATATCAGTGACTATTGTGAAGGAACAGAAGTCTCTAATCCTATCCTAAAAAAAGCCAAAGAGATTGGAGATTATATCGTGGCAAATCGCTGGAGATATTCCAATGCCAGAGGAGCAAAACGATGGAGCAGAGGATTTATGGACCCTTATGCAAACTGTGCCAGTTATGTTTCTATCGTCTTGCAGGAATGTGGACTGATTCCCAAAGGAAAAATTTTTTACTACAGCGGTTCTGAATTAAGAGGAAGTGCTTTACCGCTTGATAACAGCAAATTTGAGATCATACAAGGTATGCCATCGGATGGTTTAAAACCAGGCGACATCTGCTTATGGAGTTTAAGCCGAAACCATGTAGGTCATACCAGTATATTCGAGAAAAAAGTAAACGGAAAATATTGGTGGTATGATGCCGGTAAAGGAAACACGGATACAAAAAGAGAGAATGGTGTTTTTATAAAAACACATTTGCAGCATAATTATGGAAATATCAACCAGCAGCTTAAATGCGTGATCCGTGCAAAAAATATGCCTACAACATCTTCCGGTAAAAGCATTTTTGGAAATTACGATTATTCCGCCAGAAAAGATATTGTAAATGGCGGTATAAAGGATGCTGACAATTATTCTGATCTCATAAAGATCTTCCAGGATTATAAGAGTAATGCAATGGAAGATTATGTTAAGATGATCGCTATCACTGATTATCATATTACCACTGTAGACACACAGTATGAAGAATCTATCAATTATTATCCAAAAGATCCTAATAAACCGAGCCTTAAATGGACTTTAACTAGCAAAGAAACAGGAAAAGTTTATACCTTTGAAACAAATGGAGATTCTATTCATCTTACAGGTGTTCCATCAGGAAAATACACCTTAAAAGCAGAGCAGCTTAAAAAGGTAACACACTGCACACGCTCTTATTACGAAATACGAGAATATATGTTTGATGCCGCATCACAAGTATTACTTCACTTCAAGGCCATCTCTACCAGCGGAAATAATGACAGATATGTTGACATTGATAAAAATGAAAAACTGGTATGGGAGAAGAGAACAGAAGATAACTTTGAAGTTCATGAAAGGGGAAATACTTCGGATAGCGGAACGCAAAGAGTTAAATAAGAAAAAAAAGACCCAGCAATTCTTTGTTGGGTCTTTTCTTTTCACAATAATATATACAGAGTAATCAGTATTGAGTAAAACTTCGAAATAGTTTGCAGCAATTATCTGGTAAGTCTTCTGATATAGAGTTTTCTATATAATCAAAGCAAATTAAATAAAGCTGTTTTCCATCACTATAACAATACGCTTTCCCTATATAGTTTTGAGTATTATCTGACCATGAATAAGATGCAGTTACTTTATCCGAAGATGCACTAAAATCACCTAATATAAAATTATTTTTTCCGTTTTTTAATACACTGGAAAAATCGGTTGCAGTAATATTCGTTAATGAAGTGGCAGAGTTTAGTATGGTAATTGTTTCTGATGCATTATTATCTTGGCTCATAGCCACAATCGCATTATCTGCCTGTGATACACTCCAAGATGAAGGAATTCCTGTCTCAAAGTTTAAAGATTGAATATACTGCAAAGAAATATCTTCTGGAATAGTATTTTTTGTCGTCCATTGAAAAGATGATAAAATCTTATCATAATAGGGAAGTATCTTTTTATAGTTTTGGTCATTAAATACACATTGTAAAGTTACAACATAGTCTCTGGACCAGTACACATCATCCACATAATCATAAGTATTATCCGACAAATCCTGATAAAAAACCTGATAATTACTGGTGGAATTTTTTACAAAATTTACAAAGGTTTTTCCTTGTCCAGCAATTGATTCAGAAAGAGATTCAGATGTTGTATTATTAACAGACGGATCATAATCAGAAATTTTTATTGTAACAGATGATGCTGAAGGCTGATGGACGAACATTGTTGTTCCGTCTTGATTTATTCTTTTCCAGTCAGAAGGAATATTCAAGGCAAAACCTGCCTTAGTATCTTCATATTGTGTTGTATTTATTGGCTTTGTTTCTGTAGTGGCCTCTGAGAATGTCTCAACTTTATCTGAATTTGAATATACTCCTAGTTTATTTTTAGAGCTGGATTGGCTGAATATTGCAAAAACGATAGATAACAAGACCAGTCCTACTAAAAAAGAATAAATTTCCCTCTCATGGCTTTTTAAATCATATTTGTTTGGTAATCTCATAAATCCCTCCTAATTAAAAATTATATATATTTAAGTATG
>OGRU01000838.1_pt1 | contig 26639 bp, 26 predicted proteins | sample 1553541 | NCBI WGS metagenome assembly OGRU01 (sample SAMEA2580068, study PRJEB22360) | human gut metagenome | biome: human gut; feature: human-associated habitat; material: faeces | place: Denmark | collected 2008/2010
AAATCTGCCGGGGAATACCCACTTGTATACAACAGGAGAAAAAGCAGAACCTGCGGAAAAACCGGTGTAAATTGTGAATAATAGACAAAACAGATACAAAAAATTATACAAAACAGAAAAAAAGAAAGATGGATGTTGACGCTTGTATACAAGCATGATATAGTCAAGAAAAAGAAACAAAGAAACGTACATGGAGCAATATCATAGACATGTATACAAGCAAATATTACATGAGCGGAAAGGACCTTCCGCAGAACGGAGGAAACTATGAAATTATCATTTCGCTGGTATGGACCAGATGACAAGGTGACACTGGAGAACATCCGTCAGATCCCGGGAATGCACTCGATCGTAACGGCTGTGTATGACGTTCCGGTCGGAGAGGTGTGGAGCGAGGAGAGCATCGCAGCACTGAAAAAGCAGGTGGAGGATGCCGGACTTCATTTTGAAGTCATTGAGAGTATTCCGGTACATGAGGACATCAAGCTTGGCAAGCCGAGCCGCGACCGCTACATCGAGAACTACTGCGAGAACATCAGACGTGTGGCAAAAGCCGGAGTGAAGTGCATCTGCTACAATTTCATGCCGGTGTTTGACTGGACGCGCACGCAGCTTGACCACCGCCTGCCGGACGGCTCTACAAGCCTTGTCTACTATAAAGAGCAGGTGGATGCCGTGGACCCGCTGAAAAGTGACAGCGATCTCACGCTGCCCGGCTGGGACGCAAGCTACACACGCGAGGAGCTGAGGGCCGTCGTGGCGGAATACAACAAAATGACCGAGGAAGACCTTTGGGCAAACCTCACTTATTTTCTTGAGCGCATCATTCCCGTCGCTGCGGAATGTGACGTGAACATGGCCATCCACGAGGACGACCCGTGCTGGAGCATTTTCGGACTGCCACGCATTATCACGTGCGAAAAGAATCTCGACCGCTTCCTGAAAATCGTCGATGACCCGCACAACGGCATCACGCTGTGTACCGGCTCGCTCGGATGCAGCGCCGAAAACGATGTGGTGCACATGGCGGCAAAATACGCCGCGATGGGCCGCATCCATTTCGTTCACGCCCGCAACGTCGCCGTGCTGGAAAACGGTTTTGAGGAGCGCGCACACTACTCCGCATGCGGCTCGCTCGATATGTATGCCATTTTGAACGCGCTCTACAAAAACGGTTTCAACGGTTACATCCGCCCGGACCACGGCAGAATGATCTGGGGCGAGACCGGCCGCGCCGGCTATGGCCTTTACGACCGTGCCCTCGGCGCCGCGTACTTAAATGGTCTGTGGGAAGCCATCACAAAGCGCAACTCCAATATGGAGCGATAAATTAAAGCCAACAAAAAACCGATGCAGTCGAAACTCTGCATCGGTTTTTTTAATAGATACCGTAAGCTTCACCTTCTGTTTTACCGCAGCGAACACAGGTCTTGGGGTAGTTGATCGTAGCAGCTTTCCAATCATGCCCAAGCGGCTCGCCTTCCGTCATACCGCAATATACACAGGTTTTCGGCTCGGTGCAGGTGGCTTCCTTCCATTTATGCGCACAGGTGCAGGTCGTAAGAAGAAAGCATACCAACAGCATGAGCAAAATTACTCGTCCCCAGCGTTTAAGCATGGCTTTTCTCTCCTGTCTCTCCTCTTTTCCCAATTTTAGATGAAATATGTCTAAAAGTCAATAGATAAAATCCGTCTACATATACTTTGAGTGGATACCACTCAAAGCAGGTGAAAAAATTGACGGAAAACAGAATACGCGATCTGCGGGAGGACTCTGATTTAACGCAGCAGCAAGTCGCAGATGCAATCGGCATTACACAGCGCAAATACAGTTATATCGAAACAGGCCAGCAGCAGCTTACGGACGACATTCTAATTAAACTCGCAAACTTCTATAATGTGAGCATTGATTATCTCTTGCGGCAGACGGCGAACCCTAAACGAAATCTCTGATGCTATTATAAAAGTAGACACGGAAGGGTAGAAAAAAGCCTGTCCGTGGAGTATCATAAAGGTGAGTATTCTACCGGAAAGGAGCTCGTCTTTATGTCTAAACACTTGAATCCGTTGGAAAAGGAATTCCTGATCCGGCAGTACAAAAGCAACACGCGTATTAAAATGCGTGACTTCTGCGAAGCAAACCACATTTCAACCGGTGCATTCCAGAAGTGGATTAAGCAGTATGATGAGGGCGGCTTGGAAGGTTTGGCTCGTGCAGATAGCGAGATCAAAGATGTCCTCCCGGAGGGAATTGACCGAACGGAGGAATCCTACAAGCGTGAGATACTCAAGCTGCGAATTGAGAATGAACGGCTTAAAAAAAACTATGTCGTGCAGACGACGGATACTGGGGAACAGGAGTTCATTCGTTTAAGGCCGAAGAATTCGAAATCGTAGAACTGCTGTCCAGAGACTATGAGGTTCAGGAACTGTGCTCTCTCATGGGCGTCAGTCGGTCCGGCTATTACAAGTGGAGGAAACGGGACAAGAGTACGCGGGATCTGAGGCGTGAAGAAGTTATCGCGTTAGTCTCCGAAGTCCATAAGGCCCATCCATCCCACGGCTACCGTTGGGTAGCGGCTTTTATACGAGTCAATTATCAGCAGGATATAAGCGATAACTATGTGTACAAGGCCTTTCGTTTTCTGGGAATAAAGGCAAAAACCAAGCATCAAGTACATTATCGCCCCAGAAAGATACGAGATCTGTACCCAAATCTTATCTTCACAACTTGGGATACCGTAGATCGACCTCGCCAGGTCATTGTGTCAGATATGACGGTATTGAAGCCGTGGATATTTTATCTTGAGCTGACACTCTACTTTGATGTGTTTACGAAACAGATACTCACATGGAAACTATCTGAACGCCGTGGCGGGCGGGAGCAGTATCTGGACGGTCTTGCGGATGTCGTTGAGCTGCTGCGTGGGAAGAAAGAACCAACCATTATCCATACCGACCAAGGCTCTGTGTATTCCTCAAAAGCGTACAACGAACTGATTCAGGACTGCAACGTTGTCCGCTCCATGTCGCGGGCAGGTAAACCAACGGACAATCCCGTCAATGAGGCTCTAAACGGTTGGATAAAAGAAGAACTATTCATCGATTTTCGATTAGAAGAATGCCGTACGAGAGATGCCGTGAAAGATGTCCTATGCCGCTATGTTGCCTTTTATAACCGGCAGCGTCCCTGCTTTGCAATCGGCTATGACACACCGGACAACTACTGCAAGCGTTTCTATCGAGGTGAGCTTGAAAAGAAAGATACCTTTTCAAAGCGCATCCTGACCGAAGAACCCAAATTCGTGCAAAAGCGGAAAGATACAGAAAAATAACTCTGTGCCGTGTCTACTTTTGATTTTGTCTCTCTACTCTATCCAAAACTGCTATCCCTTGCAAACAGGGACATTACAAGGCTTCGAATCATCGTGTCCACTTTTGAAAAAGGATTTCGGCAAAAATTATTGTCCGTGTCCACTTTTGAAAAAACAACTTCTGCAAAAATATTCCTCATGTCTACTTTTGAAAAAGCAAATCAAAAATAAATATTTTTCGTGTCTACTTTTCTTGACTACTACACTCTGACGTAAAATTCCCGAAAAGTCGTTTGTTAGGCTTGACAATTATTCAAAAAAAGGGTAACTTTATAGATAAGAACGCCGACAAAAATGCGGCGTTTTGTTTCCGTATGCAAAAACGCAAAAGCACTTTGCGATTATTTGCAAACACACTGACAAAAATACTAAAACAAAGGAGTGGAGAAAATGGACGCTGGCAGTAGTGGCGGTGCGGTTCCTCGAGAACGGATGCAGCCGCCCGCAGAAAAACAGGCGATTTTCTCCGCTTGTTTTTTGCGTAACCTTACATTTGTAAACGGCTGAGTTCAAACCGTATCGTCCGATTGCCGATTTTTGCACGATTGCAGAGAAAGGACGGACGAACTATGTTGGATATGTTGGACAAAATTTTAGAGCTGCTGGAGAATAAAGATTTCCCCCAGTTGGGCAATCTTCTGAAAGACATGAACCCGGCAGACGTGGCAGAACTTTTTGAAGACCTGCCGCGTGAAAAGATGGCGCTTGTGTTTCGCCTGCTCCCAAAAGAGCTTGCAGCGGACGCGTTCGCTTATATGAATCCGGACGAACAGACGGTGCTTGTTGAAGCATTCAGTGATAAAGAGCTGCACGACGTCGTGAACGAGCTGTATGTGGACGACGCTGCAGACATGATTGAAGAAATGCCCGCAAACCTCGTCAAGCGCATTCTGCGACACACGGACGCCGAAACGCGCGTACTCATCAACCAGATTTTAAATTACCCCAAAGACAGCGCAGGCTCCATCATGACGATGGAATACGTCGATTTGAAGCGCGGTATGACAGTGGAGGAGGCGTTTGACCGCATCCGTGCCATCGGCGTGGAAAAAGAGACGGTGTACACCTGCTATGTCACGGACAGCCGCCGCAAGCTGAAAGGCATTGTGACCGTGAAAGACCTGCTGCTTGCCCCGAAAAACGAGCTGATTCGCAATATCATGGAAACGAACATTATTTACGTTTCCACCCATACCGATAAAGAAGAAGTGGCCTCCCTGTTCGGCAAGTACGATTTTCTTGCCGTGCCGGTCGTCGATAACGAAGAGCGCCTTGTGGGCATCGTCACCGTTGACGACGCGATCGATGTTATTCAGGATGAGGCAACGGAAGATATCGAAATGATGGCGGCTATCACGCCGACCGATAAGCCCTACATGAAGACGGGCGTTTTTGCCACATGGAAAAAACGTATCCCGTGGCTTTTGCTCCTCATGATCTCCGCTACATTTACGGGCAGCATCATCACCTCGTTTGAAGATGCGCTTTCCGCTTCCATTGTGCTGACGGGTTTTATCCCCATGCTGATGGACACGGGCGGCAACGCGGGCAGTCAGGCTTCGGTCTCCATCATCCGCGGTCTTTCCCTCGGCGAGATCGAATATAAAGACGTTGGGCGTATCCTCTGGAAGGAGGCGCGCGTGGCTTTTTTGTGCGGTGTTTCGCTTGCCGCCGCAAACTTTGTCAAATTGCTGCTCATTGATCGTGTGACCATCCCGGTCGCCATCGTTGTGTGCAGCACGCTTGTTGTAACGGTGCTCGCTGCAAAGCTTGTCGGCTGTTCGCTGCCGGTGCTTGCAAAGCGCATCGGTTTTGACCCGGCCGTCATGGCCAGTCCTTTCATCACGACCATTGTAGACGCGCTTTCCTTGCTGATCTATTTCCGCATTGCGTGCGCGGTGCTGCATATCGGTTAACTTTATCCATCAAAGGAGGCTGCTGTTATGAACCAAAAAGATATTGAAACGCTTGCAATCGCGCTGCCGGAAGACATTTTAAAAGCAAAATGGTGCGGCGATTTTGACCGCGCGTTCCACCTTATCGACCTATACCTTGCAAACGAGAAAGTCCCGGCATTTATGAAAACACGCCTTGCACTGGAGCGTGAGGTCTTGAAAGCACTGCCGACGGGCTACACATACAGCGAAGAAGACGCTTTGGCGCTCGTGCAGAAGGAAATTCCGGATTTCACGAAGGCAGAGCTTGACGCATTGCGTGACCGCGGCGCCATCGACTGGATCTACATCAACGGCAAAACGACGTATTCCCGCACGTTCTACGATACGCTTTTGGGCGTTTACCCGGATATCGCCACGCGTGCAGGCAAGCCGCCGAAGGACAAAAGTGATCGCGTGGAATTTCTGCGCCAAAATGTACGCGACATGAAAAAAGACGGCGACGCGCTGTGGAGCATTCAGCTGCGCGCCCAGTTCCGTCTGCATGACGATGTTTTCCGTCCCGGCGAAGAACTGACCGTGCATCTTCCCGTACCGAAGAACGCGATGAACATGCGCGACATTGAGATTCTTGCGACCTCCCACCCCATTTATAAGCTTGCAGATGAAAATGCACCCGCGCGCACGGTCTCATTCCGCGGCAAATTCGAGAAAAACGAAACCTTCTGGGTCGAATACAAATATCTTTCCTATGTGAAATACAACAACCTCGAATCCGCACAGGTCAGTGCAGAGCAGCCGACATTCGACACCGAGGAGCTTTACCCGCACATTCGCTTCACGCCGCTCATCCGTGCGCTTTGCAAAGAGCTTTCCGGCGATGAGAAGAACCCGCTTCTGCTCGCACGCAGCTTTTACGACTACTGCACGAAGGTCGGTACATATTCGTATGTGCGCGAATACTTCACGCTGCCGGGCAGCATTCCGGATTATTACGGCGCGGGGCTGCACGGGGATTGCGGCGTGCAGGCGCTGCTGTTCATCACGCTGTGCCGCTGCGCAGGTATTCCTGCCCGTTGGCAGAGCGGCCTGTTCGTCACGCCGGACGACACCGGCTGCCACGACTGGGCGCAGTTCTACATTGCTCCCTACGGCTGGCTGTTTGCAGACCCGTCCTTCGGCGGCAGTGCGCACCGCATGGGCGACAGCGAGCGCAACGACTTCTACTTCGGCAATCTCGACCCGTTCCGCATGGCGGCAAACAGCGAGCTTCAGGCGGATTTTGACCCGCCAAAGACACAGCTGCGCATCGACCCGTTCGACAACCAGCGCGGCGAAGCCGAATATGCAGATGCCGGCATCCGCTGGATGGACAAGGAGTGCGACTGGAAGACCATCGAAATGAAGAAGCTCTCTTAATTTAAGACGTTAAATGCCCGCCGTGCTTTTGCACGCGCGGGTATTTTTGACCGTAAAGGAACAGATCTATGGAAACGAAACTCGATATTCTGCGGCGCTATTTCGGTTACACGTCCTTTCGCCGCGGTCAGGAGGAAATTGTAGACGCACTGCTCACGGGCCGCGATGCGCTGTGCGTCATGCCGACGGGCGCAGGCAAATCCGTGTGCTATCAGGTGCCGGCACTCCTGCTGCCGGGCATCACGCTTGTCATCTCCCCGCTCATTTCGCTGATGAAAGATCAGGTAGAATCGCTGACGCAGGTGGGCGTGCACGCGGCATACCTCAACAGCTCGCTCACCCCGGCACAGTACAGCCGCGCACTGCACAATTTATCCGAGGGGTTGTATAAGCTCGTCTACGTCGCGCCGGAACGCCTTTCGACCGAGAACTTCCGCACGGCCGTAGAGAACCTCAATATTTCTCTCATCGCCGTGGATGAAGCGCACTGCGTCTCCCAATGGGGGCAGGACTTCCGCCCGGACTATTTAAAGATTGCGGAATTTGCCGAAAGTTTGAAAAATCGCCCGACGATCGGCGCATTCACCGCCACGGCAACAAAAGCCGTGCGCAAGGACATTGCGGAGCACCTGCACCTCATTGACCCCGTGCGTATCACGACGGGCTTTGACCGCCCGAACTTATATTTCGGCGTGCAGACGCCGCACAGTAAGGCGCTGGCGCTTTTGAAGCTCATTGAGGAACGCCCGGGCAAATGCGGCATTGTGTACTGCTCCACGCGCCGCACCGTGGAAGAAGTGGACGCGCTTTTAAACGACAAGGGCATCCCTTCCACGCGCTACCACGCCGGTCTGCCGGAGGAAGAACGCAGGCGGAATCAGGACGATTTCGTCTATGACCGCAAGCCCATTATGGTCGCGACAAATGCGTTCGGCATGGGCATAGACAAGTCGAACGTCTCGTTCGTCATCCACTACAACATGCCGAAAAACCTCGAGAGCTATTATCAGGAAGCCGGGCGTGCCGGGCGCGACGGCAGCCCCGCCGAGTGTATTTTGCTTTACAGCCCGCAGGACGTGCGCACGAACCGCTATTTAATCGAAAACAGCGACCCGAACCCCGACCTCGACTTTGAAACGCAGGAAAAGCTCATCCAGCGCGAATACGACCGTCTGCGAAAAATGACATATTACTGCACGACGGCCGATTGCCTGCGCGCATTCATCTTAAAATACTTCGGCGAGCCCGCCGAGGAATACTGCGGCAATTGCTCCAACTGCGCGGGCGGCTCCGTTTTGGTAGAGGCCACCGTGGAAGCACAGCAGGTGCTCTCCTGCGTGGCGCGCACCGGGCAGCGGCTCGGCATCAGCATGATCTGCGACATTCTGCGCGGCAGCGAAAATGAGCGTGTTTTGCAAATGAATCTGCAAACACAGTCCACCTACGGGCTCATGCGCGAAAAGCCGATTTTTGAAATTAAGCGCATCATCGACGCACTTTTGATGCAGGAATTGCTCATCCAGACCGACGGGCAATACTCGGTTTTAAAGCTGACGCAGAACGCGCGGCCGGTTTTGCTCGGGGAAAAAAGCTTTGAAATGCGTATTCCCGCGCCGCAGGAAAAAGTGAAGAAGCCGGACAAGGCCGCAGGCGATGCCGACCCGGAGCTTTTCGCACGGCTGAAAAAGCTGCGTGCCGCGCTTGCCGCAAAAGCGAGCGTGCCGGCCTACGTCGTTTTCACCGACGCCACTTTGCGCGATATGTGCGCCAAAATGCCGACGGACGAACAGGAGCTTTTGCAGGTCTCCGGCGTGGGCGAGCGCAAGGCGCATCGCTACGGCAAGGCCTTTTTGGAAGAGATCAACCGCAAAGCGGAGGAAGAATAAATGGAACAAGCAAAGCACAAATTCAATCTTGTCGACCACATCGAGGTGCGCGGTGCGCGCGTGCACAACCTCAAAAACATTGACATCCATGTGCCGCTGCATAAGATCGTTGGTGTAGCGGGTGTTTCGGGCTCCGGCAAATCGTCGCTCGCGCTCGGTGTTTTGTATGCAGAGGGCTCGCGGCGGTATTTGGAGTCGCTTTCCACCTACACGCGCCGCCGTATGACGCAGGCGGCACAGGCGCAGGTGGACGAAGTTCTATATGTCCCGGCCGCGCTCGCACTGCACCAGCGCCCCAATGTCCCGGGCATCCGCAGCACATTCGGCACGGGCACGGAGTTACTCAACAGCCTGCGCCTGATGTACTCACGCCTCGCAAGCCACCGCTGTCCGAACGGGCACTACATTCAGCCGACATTGGCCGTCGCGGCGGGTCAGCCGTGCGTGTGCCCCGTTTGCGGTGCGGAATTTTTCGCGCCGTCCGCGGAGGAGCTCGCGTTCAACAGCCAAGGCGCGTGCCGCAAATGTGACGGCACCGGCATCGTGCGCATTGTGGACGAAAGCACCCTTGTACCGGACGACACCCTCACGATTGACGAAGGCGCCGTGCGCCCGTGGCAGACGCTGATGTGGTCTTTGATGAAGGACATCGCCCGCGACCTCGGCGTGCGCACCGACGTGCCGTTCCGCGAGCTGACGGAAAAAGAAAAGGACATCGTGTTTCACGGCCCTGCCATTAAAAAGCACATGATCTACCAGAATAAAACGAGCGGCGCAGCAGGCGAAATGGATTTCACCTACTTCAACGCCGTGTATACCGTGGAAAACGCACTCTCCAAAGTCAAAGATGAAAACGGCATGAAGCGCGTGGAAAAGTTTCTCAAGACCGAACCGTGCCCGGACTGCGGCGGCTCACGGCTATCGGAGAAAGCTCGCGCTCCGAAGCTTCGCGGCATTTCTTTAGATGAAGTCTGCCGTATGACGCTCGCCGACCTCACCGATTGGGTCGCGGACGTGCCGGGCTCGCTGCCCGAAGAAATGCGTCCCATGGCGCAGAGCATCTGCGATTCGTTTACATTGAATGCCAAGCGCCTTTTGGAGTTAGGACTCGGCTACCTGACGCTCGACCGCGCCGCCTCCACGCTTTCTACAGGCGAGCGCCAGCGCATGCAGCTTGCCCGTGCCGTACGCAACCGCACCACCGGCGTTTTATATGTGCTCGATGAGCCTTCCATCGGCTTGCACCCGGCGAACATCGTCGGCCTCACCGGCGTGATGCACGATCTCATCGACGACGGCAACTCCGTTTTGCTCGTCGACCACGACACGCAGATTTTGAGCGAGGCCGATTGGCTCATTGAAATGGGCCCGGAAGCCGGTGCAAAAGGCGGCCATGTCATCGCGGAGGGCACAACAGACGACATTAAGATAAACGAAAACTCGCAGATTGGCCCGTTTTTGGCGGGAAAGCAGGGCATCTTGCGACAGAAAGCACCCGAAAGCGAGCTTTTCCAAAACGGCGCTATCCACCTTTCCACCGACCGCATCCATACGGTGAAGCCGCTCGAAGTGGATATTCCAAAAGGTCGCCTGACCGTTGTTACGGGCGTTTCCGGCTCCGGCAAAACGACGCTCATTCTGGAAAGCCTTATCCCTGCGCTTTCGGCGCATATTCGTGGTGAAAAGCTACCAGCGCACGTGAAGTCGGTCAGCGCCGAGGGCATTGACCAAGTGAAGCTCATCGACGCTACGCCTATCGGTATCAACGTGCGCTCCACCGTTGCGACATACGCCAATGTGCACGATGAGCTGCGTAAAATTTTCGCCCGCACGCCGGACGCAAAAAAAAGCAAATACAAAGCCGGCGACTTCTCCTACAACACCGGCAAGCTGCGCTGCCCCACCTGCGACGGTACCGGCAGTATCAGCCTGGACGTGCAGTTTTTGCCCGATGTGAATATCCCCTGCCCGGACTGCCGCGGCAGCCGTTACGGCAAAGACGCATCGAAGATCCGCTGCGTGACGAAAAGCGGCGAAGCGTACACCCTGCCCGAAATCATGGACATGGACGTGCGCACGGCGCTTTCGGCCTGCAAGGACTGGAAGCTCGTCTCGCAGAGATTAAATGTCTTAAACAGCCTCGGCCTCGGCTACCTCACGCTTGGTGAGGAAACGCCCGGACTTTCGGGCGGCGAAGCGCAGCGCTTAAAGCTTGCGAGTGAGATGGGCAAGGCACAGAGCGGCTCCGTGTTCGTGTTCGACGAGCCGACCATCGGCCTACACCCGCTCGACGTGCAGACACTGCTCACCGTGTTCCAAACGCTCATCGAAAGCGGCGCGACCGTCATCGTTATTGAGCACGACCTCGACGTTATCCGCAGCGCTGATTATATTCTCGATATGGGCCCCGGCGGCGGTGAAGCGGGCGGCCGGCTTGTCGCCTGCGGCACTCCGAAACAGATCAAAAACGACGCGGACAGCGTGACCGGAAAATTTATTTAAACCAAGCGCGTGTACCCACAACTTCGTGTGATGCACGCGCCTTTTTTATTCATCGAATGCTTTTCGCAGTTTTTGCAGCGATTTTTTCTCAAGGCGCGAAACATAGCTGCGGGAAATGTTCAGCTTTTTTGCGACTTCTCTCTGCACGAGCGGTCGCTGGCCCGTAAGCCCGTAGCGCAGCAAAATGATCTCGCGCTCGCGCGGCGAAAGACGGGTTTTCACCGCGTCGTACAGCTGCCGCACCTTCATGCGCAAGTCGATGTCCTCCAAAATGTGGTCGTCCGTCGCAATGGTGTCGAGCAGCGTCAGCGTGTTGCCGTCCTTGTCTGTATCGATGGGGTCATTCAGCGACACGTCCTGCGCCGTCTTTTTCGCGCTGCGGAAGAACATCAGAATCTCATTTTCAATGCACCGCGAAGCGTAGCTCGAAAGCCGAATGCCCTTTGTCGGGTCGAAGCTGTCCACAGCCTTGATGAGCCCCACCGTGCCAATGGAAACGAGGTCATCGCGGTCATTTTCATCGGCATAGTATTTCTTCGCAATGTGCGCCACAAGCCGTAAATTGTGCTCGATGAGTTTTTGCCGCGCGTGGTGGTCGCCTGCCGCCATTTGCTCCAGATATTTTTTCTCCTCCGCCGCAGTCAGCGCCTTTGGAAACGACCCGGCGCTTGTGATGTGCAGAAAGAAAAACAAAATCGACGATAAATACTCCAAAAGCCCCCAAAGCATACCCACTCCCCCTTTAGAGAATGGTATGCTTCAGGGGCTTTTCTTATGTCTTTTGCTATATATTATTTGTGGACAACATACTGGTTCGGGTCGCCGAGCAGTTCCTTCGGCAAGTGGCTTTTATCGCTGAGGCGCACCGTTTCCACGCTGCCGTCTTTGCCGATATAAAATTCCGAAACCGAGGTGTTGCCGCCGATACGAATATCACTCAAACGTTCAATATCGTGCTCCAAAATCTCACACGCCATGCAGCGCAACAAAAAACCGTGCGACGTGATGACCGCTGTTTTGCCCATGCAATCCGCTTTCACGCGTGCAAGCGCTTTTTTTGCGCGGCCATAGACTTCCGCTGTCGTCTCTCCCTCCGGAAAAATGCAGTTTTGCGGGGAATTCTGCCACTTTTCGGCAAACACCGGGTAGTCCGCAAACGCTTTGTCAAGCTTCATGCCGGACAGCGCGCCAACATCCACTTCCATCAGCTCCGGCAGTTTTATGATGGGCAAACTGTGGTACAAATCCACCGCTTCCGCCGTTTTATACGCGCGCTTTAACGGGCTCGAATACACAGCATCGATGGGGATGTTCCGAAACCGCAGCGCCAAAAGCGCCAACTGCTTTTCTCCTTTAGCGCTGATATCAAGGTCAAGCTGACCCTGAAAAATATTCTCGCGGTTGCCGAGGCTTTCGCAGTGGCGCACAAGATATAAGTGTAATTTTTCCATATCATTTACCACGGACGCATCGCACCGGTCAATTCAGAAAGGGTCTTCACGCCGTTTTTATCCATGTAATTTGTAAGCCCATCGGTAATCTTCACGGGCGCATACGGGTCTGTGAACAACACGGTGCCGATCTGCAGCGCCGTCGCACCCGCAAGCAGCATTTCCACGGCGTCCTGCCACGTGCTGATGCCGCCGAGACCGACGATCGGAATTTTCACCTTCTGATACGTCTGCCACACCATGCGCACCGCAATAGGCAAAAGCGCCGGGCCGGAGAAGCCGCCTGTGTTGTTGTGAATGATCGGACGCTTCGTGTTGATGTCGATACGCATGCCGGTCAGCGTGTTGATCATGGAGACGGCATCCGCACCGGCGCTTTCCGCCGCGAGCGCGATCTCAGAAATATCCGTCACATTCGGGGAAAGCTTCACCATCAGCGGCTTTTTGCAATGCGCGCGCACCGCTTTCGTGATGTCTTCAACGCCTGCGCAGCTCGTGCCGAACTGCACGCCGCCCTGCTTCACGTTCGGGCAGGAGATGTTCATTTCGATCATGTCGATGTCGGTGTCATTCAGTTTTTCCGCCATGGCGCAGTAATCCTCCGGCGTGTTGCCGGCAATGTTCGCAATGATGGTCACGCCTTGCTCGCGCAGCCACGGGAGATCTTTTTCGATGAAGTGATCGACACCCGGATTTTGCAGACCCACGGCATTCAGCATACCGCCGGGGGCTTCCGCAATGCGCGGCGCAGGATTGCCCGGTCGCGCCTTTAACGTGATGCCCTTAGAAGAAATACCGCCGAGTGCGGAGAGCGGGTAAAACTCTGCATATTCGCGGCCGAAACCGAACGTGCCGGACGCCGCAATGAGCGGGTTATGGAACTCCACACCCGCAACCGAAACCTTTAAATCAGCCATCAGAATACCACCCTTTCCGCCGGGAACACCGGGCCGTCCTTGCAGACATGACCCATATACGTTTCACCGTTTTCGTCGTAAAGCTCCACCGCGCAACCGAGGCACGCACCGATGCCGCACGCCATGCGCTCCTCAAGGGAAATTTCGCACGGAATGTTGTGCGCTTTTGCAAACTCCTTCACGGCGCGCAGCATGACCTTCGGACCGCAGGCAAAAATTTTATCGGGGTGCACATCCTGAATTAAATCGATGACAAGGCCGTGGTGGCCGTAGCTGACGTCATCCGTCGCAATGCGCAGGTCGCAGCCTGCCGCATGGAAGTCGTCTTCCAAAATCACGAAATCCTTATTGCGGAAACCGACCGCCACCGTGGCATTTTTGCCGCATTGCCTTGCTGCGCCGAAAAGCGGAGGCACACCGATACCGCCGCCGATGAACAAATTGTGCGCGTTCGGGTCGAACGTAAAGCCGTGGCCGAGGGGCGCCAAAATATCCATCTTGTCGCCGACCTCAAACTTCGAGAGCTGCTCTGTACCCGCGCCGCGAATCTGGAACACAAAGCGCAGCGTGCCGTTTTTCTTATCGATGTCACAAATGGAAATCGGGCGGCGCAGCGTTTTACCGGGCACGTAAATGTGCGCAAACTGTCCGGGCTGCGCCACTTCTGCCAGCTTCGGCGCTAAGACCGTATAATCAAAGGTGTTCTCTGCGGTCTGCGCGCGGCGCAGTACCTCGCAGAGCTGAACGTCATATTTCATAGCTTGTCCTTTCCGAGCGTTACTCATCCGTTCGCGCGAATTTCGCCGATGCGTGCGCAGATCTCGTCGCGCATGCGAATGGCTTCGCGTCTTGCCGCCTGTGCATAGTCATGCTCGTCGCACTTTTCCTTCTGCCATGCGCACATAATGCCGCGGGAGGAATTGATGATGGCGCCGAGACCGTTCTTATCAAACGCCGGGGCAACGTCATCCGCGCCGCCGCCCTGTGCGCCGTAACCGGGCACGAGGAAGAACGTGTGCGGCGCTTTCTCGCGCATTTCGCCGAGCTGTGCCGGGTACGTTGCGCCGACGACCGCGCCGACACCGGAGTAGCCGTATTTACCCATAACGCTTTCACCCCAGTGCTCGCAGAACTCGCCCATGGTTTCGTAAACGGTCTTGCCGCTTTCCATTTTCTGATCCTGCAATTCGCCGGAGGACGGGTTGGAGGTCTTCACGAGCACGAAAATACCCTTATCTTCCGCTTCGCAAACGCCGAGCAGCGGCTTGATGCCGTCCGTGCCGAGGTAACCATTCACGGTCAGCGCGTCCGCACCGAAGGCTTCCGTTTTCTCGCCGAACACATCCGTTTTGCCGAGGTGCGCCGTGGCGTAAGCTTCCATCGTGGTGCCGATGTCGTTGCGCTTGCCGTCCGTGATGACGAACATACCCTTTGCGCGCGCGTAAGCGACGGTCTCTGCAAGGGTTCTCACGCCCTGCCAGCCGTACATTTCATAGTACGCCGCCTGCGGCTTTACGGCCGGGACAATATCGCACAGCGCGTCGATGAGGCCCTTGTTGTATTCGAGCAGTGCGGCGGCCGCAGCCTCCAGCGTTTTGCCATACTTTGCGACGGCGCCGTCCAGAATGTAGGACGGAATGTACGCGAGCTTCGGGTCAAGACCCGCAACGGTCGGATTCTGGGTTTCCACGATTTTTTCAATCATACGGTCAAAAGACATAGTAATCCCTCTCTCATTTCAAATCTATAATTTCAAATTTCTCAAACTTTTACAGTTCATTAAATACAACTCTGCCGCCACAGACGGTCGCCTTTACGCGGCCCGTGAGCGCCATGCCCTTAAACGGCGTGTTGCGGCTTTTGCCGTGCAGTTTTTCGGGGTCCACAACCCACGCTTCGTGCTCGTCAATCAGCGCAATATCGGCCACTTCGCCCGCACCGATGGCGCCGGCTTCAATGCCGAGCAGCTCCGCCGGGCGCACGCTCATCTTTTCGATGAGCTCTGTAAGCGTCAAAACGCCGGTCTTCACAAGCGCGGTATATGCCGCCGCAAACGACGTTTCCATACCGACGGAGCCGTTCGGCGCGTGCAGGAAATCAGCTTTTTCCGCCGGCGTGTGCGGCGCATGGTCGGTCGCGATGACATCGATCGTGCCGTCCTTTACGGCCTCGATCATCGCAAGGCGGTCCTTCTCGCTGCGCAGCGGCGGGTTCATGCGGTAGTCCGCGTCGTGCTTTTCGAGCGCTTCGTCGGTCAAAAGCAAATAGTGCGGTGCGGTCTCCGCCGTCACCTTTACGCCGCGGGCTTTGGCATCACGGATGAGCGCCGCAGAGGTTGCCGTGCTGACATGGCAGATGTGCACCGGCACGTCATACGCCGCAGCCGCTGCAATTTCGCGCGCCGTGCCGCAGTCCTCCGCCGCCGCAGGTACGCCGGGCAGATTGAGCTTTTCGGAAACTTCTCCCTCATGCATGACCCACTTTTTCGCGAGGAACAAATCTTCGCAGTGCGCCGTCACGCGCATGTGAAGTTTCGGCGCTTCGCACAATGCCTTTACAAGGCAGGCGGTATCGATGACCGGGCGACCGTCGTCGCTCAAGGCAATGGCGCCGGCATCGTGCAGCGCTTCTAAGTCGCACAGCTCTTCGCCTTTCAGCCCCTTTGTAATCGCCGCCGCAACATAAACATGCGCATCAGCGGTCTTTGCTTTGTCCAAAATATAGCGCACAGTCTCGGGCGTATCAACCGCCGGCTTCGTGTTCGGCATACACAAAAGGCTCGTCACGCCGCCCGCCGCAGCCGCACGGCAGCCCGTGTAAATATCTTCCTTATCGGTAAAGCCAGGGTCACGCAGATGCACATGCATATCCACAAAGCCCGGCACCGCCGTTAAACCTTTTGCTTCAATGACTTCGGCATCCGCGTCGTACAGGTTTTCGGAAACCGCGCTGATGCGGTCCCCGGAGATCAAAATATTGCCGATATAATCCTCGCCGCGCGCGGGGTTCAGAATGCGCGCACCGCGGATCAGCAAGCGCTTTTGCTCTTGTTCCATTCGTCTCATTCCTTTCGGGTAAACAGCAGGAATTTCAGGATAGCCAGAAATTCTCGGCACAGGTTTTTCGGCAGACTTTTCAAATTGGTCTTCGCATGCAGCGGATACGGCGTAAGTCCCAACATTTTTGCCATGCGGCAGGCGCGCCACTGGTGGTAACTTTGCGTTGCAAGCAAAACGGTATCGGAAAAGCCATTTTCGCGCAGAATATCCCGCGCAAAACGCAGGTTTTCAAGCGTCGTTTCGGAGTTTACTTCCGCAAAGATGCGCTTCGGCGCAACCCCGAACTTAATCAGCGCTTTCTTTGCGGCTTCGCCCTCGCTTTGCGGCTCGTCCTTGCCTTGCCCGCCGGTCGTGATACAAACGGCTTTCGGATAGGCTTTTAGATACGATGCTGCAGTATCCACACGATATTGAAACGCGCGGCTGAGGTGCGCGGGGCAGGTTTTCGACGCCCCCACCACCCGTGCGCCAAGCACAATGACAACGCCGTTTTCGGGCAATTTTCTTCTTCGGTGCATAGTTTCTCCTTGTCGCATACTGAATAGCCAAAACACCTCATAATAATTATAAAGAATTCCCCCGAAAACCGCAAGGGCTTCGGGGGAAAAAGTTTACATGGTATGAAATCTCATTTAGGCCGCAGGCTCTGCGATTGTTTCGCCGCCGTTTGTGCCGGGATCCGGCTCTGCGGGTGTCTCGTCGCCGCCGGAGGGTTCGGAGGGAATCTCTTCGCCGCCGGAAGGCTCAGACGGTGTCTCGTCACCGCCCGCAGGTTCAGACGACGTTTCGCCGCCGGAGGGTTCGGAGGGCACAGAAGGCTCTTCGTAGCCGGAATTATCGGAGCCGCCCGAATAGCTGTAATCGTTGCTGTCGGAGTAGCTGTAGTTGTTGCTGGAACTGCTCTGGGTACCGCTTCCGCTGCTCGTGTACGAGGCTGCGGGGTCGCCCGGCATAGAAGCATATCTTGTGCGGTCCGCATCCGTAATGTTCGTATCGGTCTTCGAGAGCGTTTTGCCGTCCTTAACAGCCTGCATCAGCTCTTTTGCCTTATTTACGGTGTTATAATCCGGACGCATGACGTAGGCGTAATCACTCATGGAGTACGGGATCTGCGAATCGCCCGTGCCGGTCACGCTGCATTGGACAATGTTCCAAGAGCCGTTATCGGAAAGCTGACGGCGCACGAGCGCCGCGATGTCGTCATACGGCACATCCATCTCGAAGCAGTCCTTGATGCTGTCCATAATGGAGTTGTAGCGCACCAGAATATCCGGGGAAAGTGCCTTATCGATGATGGCGGAAATAACCTTCAGCTGGTTTTTACCGCGCTGAATATCGCCATCCACAAACGAATAGCGCTCGCGGGCAAAGGTCAACGCCATTTTGCCGTCCATCTGCACCTTGCCCACCGGGTACGTGTAGTTGTCCTTTGTAAACGCAACATCGTTATCGACCGTAATGCCGCCGAGCGCATCCACAATGCCGGTAAAGCCGGAGAAATTGAGGCGGAAGTAGTAATCGATATCCGTATCATACAGCATTTCGAGCGTGCCTATGGAAACGTTCACGCCGTAAATACCCGCATGTGTCAGCTTATCCGGGATGCCGCCCGAAACAGGCAGCGGCACATAGTAGTCGCGCGGGGTCGTCACAAGCAGAATCTGGCGCGTTTCGGTATTGATTGTCGCCAAAATGTTTACGTCGCTGCGACCGACCGTGTTAAGGCCCTGACGCGTATCGCTGCCGCTGATATACAGGGTGTAAATACGATTTTCCGCATCGCTGTTGCCGGTGCTCTGCGTCTTTTCCGCTTCGCTCTGTACCGCCGTTTCCACGTGCAGCACTTCAAGCTCGCGAATTTTGCTTTCCACATCGGCGTATTTATCGAGCTCCGTCACAACGTCGAGATATGCAGTATTTAGGATGATCGCACCGCATTCTTTGTTGAGCAGGCCGTCGATGAGCTGTGTGATGCCGGCATACGTCTTCGTCGTCACTGCGCTGCCAAAGCGCTCCGTGATCTGGCTGACGGCGGAATCGGTGCTTTCGCGGTCAAGCGATTCCAAAATGCCGAACGTATAGCCCTTTGTGTCTTCCAACGCGGAAGCCGGGTCATCCGTGCGCACATAGACCGCTACAGGCGTATATTCCGTGCGCACCGTGCCAATCTCCGTCAGCGTGCCGGTCGCGACCGAAATGTAGTTGCTCGCAAGACCAAGCACCAGCGCCAGCACCAGAGAAAGCGACGCGCCGCAGATGAACTGACCTTTATTTCGGATGCTGCGCACCAACAAAACAGCAGAAGCCACCAAAAGGACAAGTGCAATACCGCCAAGGATCAGCAGCTTCGTCGGCACCATCTTGCTTTGCAGAAGGATCACCATAAACACGGCAAACACTGCCACCAAAATGACAGAGATCACAATGCCCGGGATCCGTTCCTTCCATTTGCTCATATCGTGTACTCCTTTGATTTTGACGTTTCGGGAAAATTCGGCGCGCCGCGCATTCCGCGGCAGTGCCTTATTCGAGTTATTATATCGCTTTTACCCGTTGTGCGTCAACGGATTTGAACAAAAAGCCGTCAAAATCAGTAAAACGCCGACAAAACATCTGCATTTTTAGCTACAAGGCACTATTTTGACGAAGCCGTCCGCACTGCAAAAAGCTGCTGCGGGTGCACAGCCGCGTAAAAATCATTCAGGATAAATCCGGCAAAATCCGTCCCGCTCTGCGTGAGCGCGTCGGCGCAGTCGTTTACTATACCGGCCGGAGTGTAGTCCTGTCGCACAACGAGCACCGAAAGATCCGAAAGCGCACTGAGCGCCTCGGCATCGGCGGAAAGCAGCATCGGTGGGGAATCGAGCAAAACATAGTCAAAGCGTTCGTCCGCCCGCGCCGCCAAAAGCAGCTTTTTCAGCTTTTCGCTGTGTAAAAGGCGCTCCGGGTGCGCGGCAGGCGCGGTAAGGCCGAGCGAAATGCCGTATTTTTCCGAAAAAATAAGCGGCGGCTCCGCGTCTTTCTCTGCCTGCAAATACTGCCCGATCCCGTTTTTAGCCGCCGTGCGCAGGCCGAAAATTTTGTGCAATGCCGGTTTTCTTAAATCGAGATCCAACAGCAGCACATGCCGCCCGCGCATGGAAAGCGCCAGCGCCAAATTCGCCGCTACACTCGATTTTCCTTCGTTTTCTCCCGCGCCCGTGAGCAGCAGCACTTTTTTGCCGTCCCGCCGCATGCGGTGCTCCAACGCCGCGCAGAGATCCTGATACGCTTCCGTGTAGGTGTACCGCACAAAAGGGTCTGTCAGCAGCGCCGCAGCCTTGCGCCCCGCACCGCGGCTCTTTTTTACGAACAGCCGCTTTTCCTTGCGCTCGTGCCCGATGGTGCCCAGCACGCGCCCATCCAGCTTGTGCCGCGCGGCCTGCGGAGTTTGCACCGTATCGCGCCGCAGAAACAAAACCGATACAATCAGCGATGCAGCCAGCATCGCACCCACACAGGCCCGCATGCGGTACGGCTTTAAGTCCACCGGGTTTGAAGGGGCAAGCGGCACCTGCGGGTCGCGGATAACGCGCAGCTCGGCGTTTGAGAACAGCTCGTCCGTCAGGTCTGCGTGGTTTTCCAGCACATTTTTCAGCGATAAAAACGATTCGCGCGGGTTTTCCGCCGTCACCTGCACATTGATGAGGTTTGTCTCCGGCAAAAGCCACAACGTCGCACTGCGCGGCCTCGCGAAACGTATCGCTTTGAAACACACTCGCAAACACCTGCGCCATGCGGGCCGTGAGATCTAAAGAGGTATACGCGCTCGTGCCGCCCTTTACATTTACCGCCACGGTCGCCGAAGCGGTATACACAGGGTGATACGTAAAAAGATGATATCCCTCCACGCACAGCCCTGCCGTGAGCACCGCCAAAATCAGCACCCACAGATTATAGAGCAGCCCGCGCAGCACGCACACAGGGTGCAGGTCCCCCCAAAAAAAGCGCTCGTCCTTCACGTTTTCCCCTCCTCCACGATCACCGTCAGGCAGGCACGCACGGTCTCTGTTTCCGTCTCTGCCGCATACTGTACCGGGTAACAGCCGGGCTTTGCGGTATCTATTTGCGTCACTGTCTGCTTTTTCACCTTTACCGCCGTGCCTGCATGGTCAAACACGCCCTCCAAATAGGCCTTCGGCTCAAACTTTTCGCCTGCCTTCACATACACGATTCCCTGCTTCAGGCGAATTTCAAGACTGCTGTCGCTCAGCTGCATATAAAGCTGCATCTCGCTCTGTCCGCCGTAGGAATTCGTCACGGATACCGGCAGCGTGTACACGTCGTTTTCCACAAAAGTAATATCTTCGGTGAACAGTCGAATACGGTCGGAAACGTCGCCGTCCATTACGTCCTCCGCTGTGATCTGCGCCAAAAGCGCGGGCATCTCGCCCGTGCGGTAGGTCGACGGTACATTCAGCGCAAAGCGCGGCGGGTTGTAATCCGTATACCGCACCGTGCGCGTGAGCGTCACCGCGTGGCAGTCCGCATCAAACACCACGTACTTTATGCGCCGACGGTCGCCGTCCAACAACGCGGACATACCCGCGATGCAGATCTCATCCGTCAGGTCTCCGTCATGCGCGTCTTCGGCATGCAGCCCCGCGCAATACGCGCTTTCCGGCGCGGTGACGCTGAGCGCAAGTTCGCCGTCCGTTTCGTCCGTCAAAACGGGCATGGATGTATCCTGCGCCTGTACGCGCGGCACGGCAACCCACAGGTAAAACGTCAGTGCGGCGCAGAACAGCACTGCCATTACCATTTGAAATACCCTCATGCGATTCTCTCCTTTCCGGCTTCGCCGCTCAGAATTCTGCGTGGGTTTTCATGCAGCATCCGCTCAGCATACGCAGCACCGAAGTGCTCCGTGAGCCACGCGTTCACGTCCTCCAAAATCGGTCTGCGGTACGCGGTCCCGTGCCCGTCGCTCGCCACGCAAAAAGCCAGATCGCGCTCCAGCAGCACCCGCGCGGTCTCTGCCGCCCTGCGCCCGAAAGTGCCGAAAATACCGCTGCGCGTCACCTGCAGCGCGGCCCCCTGCTCTGTCCACAGCTCCGCGCGCCAAGGTTCGTTTTGCAAAATGACGTACCGCTCCGGGTGTGCGATGAGCGGCACATACCCGTATTTTCGTATATGCTCAGTCGCCGCCGCGCACCATTCCGACGAGTCGAGCGGGTCAAACTCCACCAAAAGGAACCGACTTTCGCCGAGCGGCTGCACGTCGCCGCTTTGCAGGCGGTCAAACAACGTGCCGTCCGCCATCATTTCCATGCCGAAAAAGAGCTTTACGGGCAGACTTTCCCGCGCAGCCGCCGCTTTTAGACGCTCAAATTTTTCTAAATACTGCGTCTTCGTCACCCCCGCCCCGTGCGGCGTGACGGCTAAAGCTTTCGTGCCATGCTCTGATGCCATACGCAGCATCATGAGAGACGCTTCAAGCGTTTCCGCGCCGTCATCCACGCCGGGCAGCACATGCGCGTGTAGGTCGATATAGCTCATACCGTCTCCTCCCGTGTGCGGTGCGCGCCGTAATGGCCGTAGCCGTAATGCCCGTAGCGACCGTATTTTCCGTATCCGTAGCCATAACCGTACTTGCCGTAACCGTAGCCGGAAAGTCCTGCCTGTACGCCGTTCAGCACGCAGCCCGCAACGGTCACATCGCAGCTTAGGAGCTTTTCGATACCTGCTTTGATCTTCGTCCGCGATGCGCGATCCTGCTCGATGACGTACACCACTGCGTCACAGCTTTCCGCCGCGGGCAGAATCTCCGCAAAGCGCGCGCTTTCCGGGGCAATGAGCAAAACGCAGTCCGCGTCTTCGCGCAGAGAAGCAATCGCGCCGCGCAGGTTTTCGCCAACAGCGAGCACCTCGCGCGGCGAAAGCCCGCGGCTGCACGCGGCGTAGCGATACGGCTCTGCACCGCGCCGGTGCAGCACCTCCTGTACCGGGCAGTGCCCAAAAAGACACGCTTCCAGTCCCGGCGAGCGTTTATCCGTGCCGCGCTTTAAATCTAAATCGATCAGTACCACGCTTTTGCCCATTTCGCCCAGTACATGCGCGGCAGTCATCGCCGTGGTGCGCACGCCTTCCCCGGGTAACGTACCGCAAAACAGCAGCACCTTGTCACCCGATGCCGCCATGCGACGTTCAAGGCGCATGGCAAGCCCGCGCGCAGCCTCGCGGTAATGCTCCGGCACATGCGGGTTCGTAAGGGTGAGCGTTTCGCGCCTATTTTTGCTTCGCTTTTTAAAAACGACCTTCGGCAGCGTGCCGAGACACAAAAGATGCAGCTTAGATGCAATCTCCTCCTCGCGCCGCACGGTGCGCCGTGTGCAGCCGTACAGCAGGATCAGTCCTGCGCCAAAAAGCAGGCCGTACGCCGCGCCCGTCAACGCCGCACGTTTGCCGTCGAATATATTATACGGCGTGGTCGGCAGGCTTGGGGCGCTCAGCATACGGAGCTTAATGTCGCCCAGCACGTAGCGTGCAGCCTCCGGGTAACAATCAATAGCGGCGTTCAGGACATTCAACGTGCTTTCGGCATTCGCGCCCGTCGCGGTCAGCGTGAACAGGTTGGAATCCTCCACTGCGCTCGCCGAAAGCGAAGCTGTAATAGAATCCGTGCCGAGCGCCTGCTTGATGCTGTCCGTTAAGAGCTCGCTTTCGAGTATGTACGGGAACGTGCGCGCGAGCTGCGAAGCCGTGGCGGTATTATAATAAAACCCGTAGCTGAACCCGCCGCTTTCCCCGCTGCCGGTGGCGACCGTGAATGAAGCCGCCGCGCGGTACAGCGGGCGATACGCGCGCTTTGCCGTGTACCACGAGCCCGCGGCGCACAGTACCGTGAGCAAAAGGCACGCCCACCACAGCTTTTTCACACCGCGCAGCACATCGTGCAAAAGCGTGATAATGTCGATGGGCTCCGGCACCGCTTGCTTTTCCTTTTGCGTCTCCTCCATATGGACCTCCGAAATGCTTTATTTTTCATATACCGTAACGTTTTAAATGCCTGTCTGCGAATTTCACGGGCATTATAGCATTTTGCACCCGATTTCTCAAGCATTTTCGGGATATTGTATATATACAAATATCGCAAATTCCGTTAAAAAACAAAAAAAAGCGACGCCTCAAGCGAGGCGCCGCCAATAATCGACAAATTAAATTTCTATTTTGGTTTCAATCAGCCTTCCGGCTCCAGCACGCCGTACTTGCCGTCGCGGCGCTTATACACCACGTCAATCTCGCCGGTGTCGCCGTCACGGTACATGAAGAACGTGTGGCCCAGCATTTCCATCTGCAAAATGGCTTCTTCCACCGTCATGACCTTCACATAGAACGTCTTGCGCTTTGCGATTTCCGGCTCGTCTTCTTCGTCCGGCGTATCGTAGTACGTATCCGGCAGCTCCACGGGCTGCATCTTCTGTGCGCGCTCAAGGCGCTTTTTATTTCTACGGATCTGGTTGCCCAGTGCCGCCACAACATCATCCAACGCTTCGTTCATTTCCGGTGCAGTGGCTTCTGCACGGTACAGCATGCCGCGCTGCTTAATCATAATCTCCACGGTCTGGCGATTCTTTTCCAGCGTTACGGTTACGGTAGCATCCGCGTCTTCATCAAAGATGCGGTCAAACTTAGAGAGCTTGCGCTGCACCAGTTCCTTAAAATTCTCTCTCAGGTTCACTTTTCTGCCAACGATCTTGATGTTCATACGTCTACCGGTTTTTCCCGCAAAAAGCACAAAGGGATGTGCTTTTTTCATCTACGGAAAAAACACATCCTTTCTGAAAGACTCGGCTTTCATTATTCAGCTTACGGCTTCTGCCGTTCTCTGTACCTACAGTATAAATCATTTGAACAAAAATTGCAATAGAAAAATAAAATTTTCAAGATTTATAAACAATTTGTTTGCGATTTAAATTTCTCATAAAACAAAAAGCGCCGCTCCGAAGAACAGCGCCGTTTCTGCTTTACTTTAGTTGTTGCGCGGGCCCTTGCGGGAATAACCGCCGCCGCGCTTATTTTCCGCACGCTTGAGGTCCGAGATCTTCTCATCGCTCATCTGCTTAAAGCGGGACATCATATCTTCAAAAGAGCCGGAGTTTTCGCGCGCGCGCCACTCATAATCGCCCGGTCTTGCGGGGCTCTGCACCGGGGCAGAAGCTTCGCGGCGGTGATAATTGTTCTGGCGCGGGGGTCTGCCGTTCTCATCGCGGCGGCGCGGGGGGCGCTGCTGCTGCGCGTTTTCGTCTGCCTTTTTCATGGAAAGGCTGATCTTGCCGTCTTCATTGATGCCGATGATCTTGACCTTCACGGTCTGGCCTTCCGTGACGAAATCGCGAATCTCCTTTACGAAGACCGGGGCAACCTCTGAAATGTGCACCATACCGGTCTTGCCGTTACCGAGATCGACGAATGCGCCGAACTTTGTGATGCCCGTTACCTTGCCCTCAAAAATTGCTCCGACCTCAAGCTTTGTTTCCTGCATACCCTCTAATTTTCCTCCGGGATTTCAAATTTGTTAGTTGTTGCCGCCTACATTGTAGAACACACGCTCGCCGGGCTTTACATAGTCCAGTTCGCGGCGTGCCACCTTCTCCGCATAGTCTGTGTTGTCTGCGTTCTCTTCATTCAGGTCATAGCGCAACTCGTCGTTGACGACCTGCTGTTCCTTAAGCTCGTTTTTCAACTGCTGCAGTTCGTCCTTTTTCTGGCTGATGGAGATCTGCTGCCCGACGAGCATAGTGACCATGAAGCACGCAAAACAGAACACGGCGACCTTTAAAAGGAGGCTGCCCTTATAGCGTTTAATCTTGACTTCTTCCATGGGATTCCTCCCCTTTCCTTATGCCGAGCGTTCGGCTGCTTTTCTTGTTCCATTATATAATGATGCGCCGTCATTATTCAAGTCCTTTTTTTGCTTTTTTTCGATTTGTTCAGAAATGATTTGCGTTTTTTCCCGCTTTTTAGCAATGCTTCCACCTTTTTCCGCCGTCCTTGCGCGTATTTTGCAAAAATTCGGTTTCTAAAGCCGTGCAAGCGGCGCTCTGCATACGGCAAAAAGTGGCAAATGCCGTGCGTCACCGTGACCTGCACACATAAAAAGCCGATGACTTCGCAGGCGATCTGAAAAAAGCGCGCGTGCCCGGCGCTGACCGCAAGGGACAGCAAAAACGTGACGACGGCGGCCAAAAGACAAAACAGCACATCCGTAACCGCTGCCGCGATTTTGCCGAGAGAGAACAGCAGGCGCAAAAACTCCAGCACGGCAAACACAAACCCCAGAAGAACGCCGCACACAAGGCACAGCAACAGCGTTTCTGCCGGAATGCCGCTCATTTTAAAAGCCTTTTCAAAACGCCCGTCGGGCGCACGCCGTCTGTGTACGAAAGCGCCAGCACGCGACCCTTTACGAGCAGCTCGCCTGTTTCGGCGCTCATGTTTTCAATGTACAGCCCTTCGCCCTTAATGTGCAACCTTCCATCTGCCGTCTGCACCGTGATGAGCGTCTCGCTGAAAAAATCCACGCGCGTAACGCCGCTTGCCGTAAGACGCGAGCGGTTTTCAATGTGCAAAGAATGTGCTTTTGCGCTTGCCGTCTGTGCCACTGTATCACCGATCCTCTTTTATGCTGTATCGCCTATTTATATGCAGCGATTTTCGGAAAAAGACCGAACAAGCAGCGAATATTTATGCACAAGAGCAGCTCAGCATGTTAAAAGCACAGTCAAAAAAACTTACTTTTCTTCGATGATCTCGTACATCATAGCCGCTTCGTCTTTTTTTGCATATTCATTCACGGAAACGACGCGGGCCTTCACGGTGCGCGCGCCGAGCGTGAGCTCGATGACATCGTTCACCTTCACATCGTAGGAAGCGCGGGCAATCTTGCCGTTGACGACGACTCGACCGGCGTCGCAGGCTTCGTTTGCCACGGTGCGGCGCTTGATAATGCGGGAAACCTTCAAGTATTTATCCAGTCTCATGTTCAAACTCCTTTTCTTTAATACATGGAGGCATAAAGCTGCCTATAACAGAAGAACGGACCCGCTTCGGGATCCGTTCCATCACAAATTATTTGCCAAAATTACTTATTGACA
>OGRU01000841.1_pt1 | contig 26604 bp, 23 predicted proteins | sample 1553541 | NCBI WGS metagenome assembly OGRU01 (sample SAMEA2580068, study PRJEB22360) | human gut metagenome | biome: human gut; feature: human-associated habitat; material: faeces | place: Denmark | collected 2008/2010
TGGGCGACATTGCCCGCTGCTCAGAGGGGAGCGATGGCGATGTGTATAACGAGGAGCGGCTCTATAAGACCTTCGGCATCAATGCGGAGCTGCTGATTGACCATGCCTGGGGCTGGGAGCCGGTAACGCTGGCGGAGATCAAGCAGTATCGGCCGCAAAACAACAGTTTTAGCTCTGGTCAGGTGCTGCAGGAGCCATACAGTGCTGCGAAAGCGCGTCTGGTAACCTTGGAGATGGCTGAGGCGATGGCGTTGGATCTGGTGCGTAAGGGATTGGTGACGGATCAGTTGGTGCTGACAGTGGGCTATGATGTGGACAATCTCAAACCCGGGCATCGGTATCAGGGGGAGATTCACATTGATCACTATGGGCGGGCGGTGCCGAAGCATGCTCATGGCACAGCAAATTTGGAGGGTCGGCATACGTCCTCCTCGCACGCCATTATTCAGGCGACAGCGGCGTTGTATGATCGCATTGTGGACCCATCGCTGTTGGTGCGGCGCATCACTTTGAACGCCAACCATGTTTTGCGAGAGGAAGACGCCCGCGCAGGACAGCGGCAGCAGACGTTGTTTGACACGGTGCCGCAGGAGGTAACGTTGGCGCGCCGTCGTGAACGCATCATTCAGGAGACGATTTTGACACTGAAGGCTCGCTTTGGCAAGAACGCCGTTTTGCGTGCCACCAGTTTGGAAGAAGGCGCTACCGCAAGATTGCGCAATGCGCAGATAGGAGGCCATAAAGCATGAACCCAAAATATGAAGCCATTTTGCACAAGCCGCACCATGTTTCCAAGCGGCATCCGCCGATGCCGCGCGCTCAGCGAGCGGCACAGTTTGCAGCGTTTTCAGCCCTTAGCGGCTACGATGAGTGCATTCGTGCGCTGGAGCAGAAAGTGGCGGCCGGTGAAGCGCCGGAGCTGCCTTATCAATGAAAAAACAGTCCGCTGTGGGGACCAGATCGGTCGTCGCAGCGGACTGTTTGCATGTTGTGATTATTCGCCTTTGTTGAGCACGTCTTCCATGTAGATGGTGCCGTCTTCGAGGTGTTTCCAATAGATTTTGCCATCGTCAATGAGCATGTAGCTTTTTGGGCTGTTCTGCTTTGGCAGTGTGGTGGAACCTGGGTTCATGTAACGATGGGTCGGGAAAGTATCGTTAGCTGGCACGTGGGTGTGGCCGTGCAAGAGAATTGTGCGTGGGGTGGCAATCGGTGGCAGATGCGTGTTGTTGTAGCGATGGCCGTGGGTAACAAAGATCGGGGTGTTGTCCAACCAAAGATAGGTGTAATCGGCCATGCATGGAAATTCCAGCATCATCTGGTCCACTTCTGCTTCACAGTTGCCGCGCACGGCAATGATGTGGTCTTTGTGTTCGTTGAGCAGAGCGGAGACGATTTTTGGATCGTATTCGCCAGGCAGATTGTTGCGTGGACCATGGTAAAGAAGATCGCCGAGAAGCACGAGGACGTCGGCCTGTTCAGCAGCGAAGCGTTCGAGCAGCAGACGGGTACAGCTGCCGCTGCCGTGGAGATCGGAAGCAATAAGATGTTTCATGAAAGAATCCTTTCTACGCTTAAGTGTTTGAAAGTTTATGTGGACGGAATTTAATGACCAGAAGAATCGCAATTACAATAAAAATCATGAGCAGCAAATACATGGAACGGAACCCAAAATGGTCGCTGAGAGTGCCGGCCAAAAGTGCACCAAAACCGATGCCCAGGTCAAACCCAATGAAGAAGGTGCCATTGGCGGCGCCAAAACGGTCTGCTGGTGCGTTCATAACAGAGAGGCTCTGCATGGTGGTCTGAGCGCCACCGAAGCCGGAACCATAAAGGAAGCCGCTTGCAAGGAGCATGGGCAGATTTTGCGCCATTCCCAAGAGGAACATGGCAACGAGCATGCAGGCAAAGGATGGCAAGGTTGCAGCCACAATGCCGAAGCGGTCGATGACGCGGCCAATAAAGCCTCGCACCAACAGCAAGCCGATGGCATAAATGGAGAAGAAGTAGCCGGTGTTGCCAAGGCCGAGGGTGGTGCCGTAAAGCGGCACATAGGTGGTCACGGCGCTCATTGTCAGCGTGATGCAGCCCATGATAACGGCGGGCAGAATGGCGCTGTGCTCAATGATGGTGCGTTTTTCCTTTGGGGTCTGCGCTTTAACAGGCGTGGCATGCTGCAAAGTTTTTTCAAACGGGAAGAAAAAGCCCAAGGCTAAAGCAAGAATGAGAAATATGGAGCTGACGTCGATCATAACGCCAAAGCTGAAACGTTCCATCAAATCCACGGCTAGGACTGGTGCGACCGCCAGAGCCAGCGACATGGACATACCAAAGATGCCAATGCCAGTACCGGTCATGTGACGCGGAATGATGTCGGTGGCGATGGTTGAGGTGGATGTGGACGCGAAACTCCAGTCAATGCCATGCAGCACACGCAGCACCAGGATTAGGGCAATCGTTGCTGTGAAAGAATAACAGAACACCAGCACCGCAAGCAGCATCATACTAATAAAAAATACGCTGCGGCGACCAAAATGGTCCAGCACATCGCCGGCAATCGGGCGAATCAGCATGGAGCCGACGGTGAAAATGCTGATACAAACGCCAGTCATCGTTTCGCTGATGCCGAGGTCCTGGAAGTACAGCGGCAGAGAGGGGTTGATCATATTGAAGCTGAGAAAAATCAGAAAGTTGATGCCCATAATCATGATGAATGGGCGTGTCCAGAGCTTTTTCGTCATTTGTTGTCCGCCTCCTTCTCGTCGCTTGATGCGTTGGAACTGTTGGATCCCGGCGTATCCATTGGATCGAATCGGGTTAGGTTGTATTCGTTGATGACAGAAATGACCTTGCTGGCGTAGTTCGGGTCGGTGGCATAGCCGCCAGCTTGCAGTGCGCGAGCGGACTCTGCCGGTGAAGAGGCGCCGACAGCGTCGCTGTAGTTGGCGTTTTGTGTGATGATTTCCGCATAATCTTCAAAGCAGTCGCCAGGGCTGCTGTAAACACAGAAATAATCGCGGATGATGGTTTCTTCACCATCGTAATATTCCGTGGTCGCCAAACGCACGCTGCGATGGTGACCATGGGCTTTAATGCCAAAATAATTATTATAATCGAATGAGAGCTGAGATTCGCCGAAATTACTTTCCAGCGCTGCCTGTGCCAGCATGACGGATGGATAAAGACCGGTGTCGGCGTAATTTTCAGCGATCGGTCCCAAGGCTTCGAAAAAGCTTTCTGGATCACCAACCTGATAGGTCACGGTGGTACTCTTTGTTTCTTCTACATAGTCGGTGAGACCAATGAGATTGATGGCACAAAGAGCCAGAAAGACTGCAATGCCGAAAACAAAAGTATTCATGATGGTATCGGCGTTTTGCCGTTTTCGTTTGGCAGGTGGACGACGTCTGTGGTTGGCAGGCGGTCGGCGCGTCGCAGGAGCCTTTTTGGAAGTCGCAGGCTTCTTATGAGTCTTTTTTTTGCGCGGACTCATTCATTCACACTCCTTTTTGTAGACATCTATTTATTATATCATGAGACGATTTTGAGCGCAAATTACTTCTGCAGCCTGGATCATCGTTGCAAAAATATTGGAAATAGATGGCAGAACGATATCAATTGAACAAGGCTATTGTGCATAATATAATGGTATTAGAGAAAAAATAACAATTTTAGAAAATGTACAGGGGAAAGGGACTATGATGAACATTTATTTTTGGGGCAATAGCCTGACGCGTGGGCAGCTGGGCTACAGCTATGTGCCGGATCATAAAGCTGGGATTCAATGTCTCAACTTCGGCAAAAACGGCGACACCACCTATGACATTTTTAAACGCATGCTTTCCTATGCGGAGGATGCAACACATGCGCCGGGCATCTATGTAGTAGCAGCTGGCACCAATGATTTGCTGCTGCAATACAAACGGACGGCATCGTTTCTCTGGAGCCTGCGTGCGAAAGGGGCGGCGCCACGAAAACGTCCGGCCAGAAATGTGCGTGAGTTTGAGCGAATGTATCGGAATGGCATCAAAAAACTGAGAGAACACGAGCAGCGGATCGTTCTTGTGGGCATTCCATATTTTGAAATTGAAGATTTTTCGCAGGAGACCATCCGACGCTATAATGCGGTGATCGCACAGATTGCTGCCGACTATGCGCTGCCTTTTGTGGATTGTTACGGCATCCAGGAAAAGCTGATGGGGGACAGCGAGCGGCACTTCTGCAAGCATTGCTTTTCTGGCGTGGCTTTCACGACGGCGGCAATGAAACTGTGGCCTCGAACGAAAGATGTGTTTTCATCGATGTTGAATCTGTCAGTGACAGTGGATGGGGTGCACCTGAATGCAAAATCTGCCACGGCAATTGGTAAGGAGCTGGAACAAAAAGTATTGCACTATAGGAGCTGATTGTTGTGGAATTCATGCAGCGTAATTACAAAATTGACAATCTGAAAGGTCTGTTGATCTTTTTGGTTGTGTTTGGACATGGCCTGGAATTGGTGCGCCAAGAGATGGCAGCGGCTAGATGGCTGTATGTTTTTATTTACCAGTTTCACATGCCGGTTTTTGTGTTTTTGTCTGGATGCACGTCTAAAAACCTAGAGAAAGGGCGAAGAAATGCGGTGGAAAATTTTCTGGTGCCGTTTCTTGCCTTGAACATTGTTTGGAACATCCTGCATTTGGTGGGGGCGTACTTTTATGGAGATCTTGAGAACATTGGCGAGCATTCTATACATTCTTTGCTGACGCCATCGTGGACGCTGTGGTATGTGTTGGCGCTGTTCATCTGGAAAATCATGCTGCCGGATTTGTGCCGCATCAAGCATGTTGTGTTTTTTAGTTTATGTGTCGGCGTTGTCGCCGGACTTTTTGACGAGTTCAATAATTTTCTGGCCCTGTCAAGAGTGATCAAGCTGATGCCGTTCTTCCTTTTCGGTTATTTTTACGATATGTCGAAGCCGCGCGCTGCGTCCTGGATCAAAACGCTGGCGGCGATCGCTATGGTGCCAATTACTGCGGTCTATACCTGTATCGTCATTCGCTGTGGCGTACCGGAGTTGTTCTTTTGGTGGGACCGGTCCTTTGTGGACAGTGGCATTGAAGACGTGCGAATCGGATTTCTGCTCAGCATCATTGGGTACCTCATCGGTTTTGGCTGGATCTTTGCTGGTAATGTGCTGATGACTTCAAAGCGCATTTTCCTGAGCCGCATTGGTCAGCACACGCTCCCTGTCTATTATTTGCACACGTATTGCATCGCCGCCTTATTTGGCGCTATGTCTTTCATCTCGACGCCTGCGCTGCAGATTTTAGTGATTTTTATTTTCAGCGTCATCATCACCTGGAACTTGTCCAAAGAAAAGGTCAGCGAATGCGTGCGTTATTGCATTCGGTCGTTAAATACGTTTATTTTCCGCCCAAAGGCGGAATGATTCAATCAAAAAATAGCAAGCCTTTTATAAAGGGCTTGCTGTTTTTTAGTGTATGGAAGAAAGAGTGACGCGTCCTAATGAGTCGTTAGGAAGGACAGTTTTCCAAAATGTCCCGGGCTTTTGCATATTTTTCGCGGCGGCGGCTCAGGGTGTCGGCGTTGATGGCTGAGCAGCCGGCAAAGCGTGTTTTGTCCAAATTATGGGTGAGATCGGCTAATTTTACTTGTCTTGCGACAGGGTTTCGGCAGATGGCGCGTACATAGTCAAAATAATCCATGTCTGGCGTATGTGTCAAAAGGCGCAGAGCATCGATGACGGCTGGAGGAAATTCCTGCGCGAGATCATCGAGACTGAGTGGGGTGTCCTCAACGACGTCGTGGAGCAGAGCTACACAGGTGCTGGTTTCATCCGTCATCTGTTCGGCCAGATGGTAAGGGTGAAAGATATAGGGAAGGCCGCTTTTATCGGTCTGACCGTGGTGCGCGCTGTAGGCGATTTTCATGGCTTTGTTTGTCAGAGCGGTGTAGATCATGGCTGAATCCTCCGTTTAATGGGCTGCAAAAAGGCTGCGTTCTTACAGTCAGTATAAGCCAGCGGCGCTGGGCGGGCAAGAACGCGGACGATTTTGGCAATAAAAAAGACGAGCTGCAACCAGCTCGTCTTTTGTGTTCTGCGGATGGAGGGACTTGAACCCACACGCCTTGCGGCATACGCACCTGAAACGTACGCGTCTGCCTATTCCGCCACATCCGCGAAGTACTTCTCAAAAGCACTTTTATAGAATACACGGTTTTCGTGTATTTGTCAATAGTTAATTTCGGTTCTGCCTTCAATTGCACGAGAAAGCGTCATTTGGTCGGCGTATTTGATGTCGCTGCCGGCAGAAAGCCCCTGTGCGATGCGGCTGACCTTGACGTTTTTGTTGTGCAGCTGGCTGATCAGATAGAGAGTGGTTGCTTCCCCTTCGACGCTGGCGTTGAGGGCGAGAATGACTTCTTCAATGCCTTCGTCGTCGATGCGCTGCATGAGCTCTTTGATGTGAAGCTGGTCAGGGCCAATGCCGTCCATTGGACTGATGATGCCGCCGAGGACGTGGTAGCGGCCGTTGAAGGCGCCGCTGTGCTCGATGGCAATGATGTCGCGGGCTTCTTCGACAACGCAGACACGATGGGTGTCGCGTTTGCTGCTTCTGCAGATGGGGCAGAATTCTTCGTCGGTGAGGTTGAAGCAGCGTTTGCAGTAATGCATGCTGTGGCGGCCGTTGTGAACGGCGCGGGCGAGGGTGTCGCTGACTTCTTCCGGCTGCTGAAGCAGGTAGTAGGTGAGACGTTCGGCGCCGCGGCGGCTGATGCCAGGCAGGCGTGCAAAGGCGTCGATCATCTCGCCAATGGCATCCTGGTAAGGCTGCATTAGAACAAACCACCCATGCCGCCAGGCAGCTTCATGCCTTTGGTAAGAGCGCCCATGCGTTCTTCGGACAATTTCTGCGCGTTGTTGATGGCGTCGTTAGCAGCAGCGACGATGAGATCCTGGAGCATTTCGATGTCGTCTGGATCAACCACTTCTGGTGCCAGTTCAACGGAGAGCACTTGATTGGAGCCGTTGACGGTGACTTTAACCACGCCGCCGCCAGCGGTGCCTTCTACTGGAGTCTGAGCGAGTTCTTCCTGAATCTTCGCCATGTTGCGCTGCATTTTCTGCATCTGTTTCATCATGTTTTGCATATTAGCCATTGTTGGGCCTCCTTAGTGATGTTTTGGTTTTTCTTCAATAATTTCTATGGGTACATCCTCGCCGAATACCTGATGAATGGCTCCGGCCAGGTCGATAGCAGGGTCCTGCTTGGCTTCTTCTTCAAGCTCACAGTTGAACTTGAGAGGATGGGGCCAGCGAGTGGCCAATGTGTCCGCAAGGATTTTCTGGTTGTCGGCCAGACGCATCTGCTTGCAGTTGAAGATGGCGCCGCGCGGCCAGCGCAGCGTGAGAGTGCCGTCTTCATAACGCACCAGCTCAGCCGGTTTGACAAAGGCGTGGATGCGGATGCTGACATCTTTGAGGGCTTCCACGGTTTGCGGCCAGAGACGTCGCAGGGCGTCGAGGGTGGCTGCATTGTCGCCGCTCGCTGCCGGAGCAGGTGCTGCTGTGGCAGGATTGGCTGGGGCGGTGGCGCTTTCTGGTGCCGCTTGTGGTGTGACTGCGGCGGGCGGTGTTGGCTGCTGTGGCGTGCTGCCGGCAAGGGGCAGGTGCGCGCCTTTGCTTGGCACACTTGCGGCTGCCGGAGTGTCGTGAAGCAGCAAGGCCATTTCCACGAGGGTGAGCTCCAGTACGAGTTCACCGTCTGGAGCGATGCGCATGTCGCGTTCGGCTTCGGCAGCTTTGGCGAGCAGTTGTTCCAGCTGGCGCAGGCTGAGTGCGCTGGCCTGACGGCGCAGGGTATCGTTTGAGGCAGTGCCTTCGGCACTACTGCCAACTCGGGTTAGGAGCAGGTCGCGCAAGTAGACGAGGATGCTCTGCATGAGGGCGCGGGCATCGCTGCCTTGTGCGAGCAGTTCTTCCAGAGTGTGGAAGAGAGCGGTGGTGTCCCCTTGCGTGAGGGCATCGATCAGCGCTGCCAGAGCTTCGTCGTCAAGGCCGCCGATCATTTGGGTGACGGCTTGCTTGTCGATGCTGTCGCCAGCAAAGGCGATGGTCTGATCCAGCAGGCTGATGGCGTCGCGCATACCACCGGCGGCATTTTTCGCGATCATGGTGAGCGCGTCGTCGGTGGCGTCAATGCCTTCCTGGTCGCAGATGTCGCGCAGGTGGGCCGCCAGCACCGCTGTTGGAATGCGATGGAAATCGAAACGCTGGGTGCGCGAAAGCACCGTCTTTGGCACTTTTTGTGGATCGGTGGTCGCCAAAATAAAAAGCACATGCTCCGGTGGTTCTTCCAGCGTTTTTAAGAGCGCGTTGAAAGCCTCGGTTGTCAGCATGTGCACTTCGTCGATGATGTAGACTTTGCGCTTGCCCATGCTTGGCGTGAAACGCACCTGTTCACGGATGTTGCGGATTTCATCGATGCCGCGGTTGGAGGCGGCGTCGATTTCAATAACGTCGAGAAAACGGTCTTCGTTGATGGCGCGACAGTTTTCGCATTCGTTGCAGGGCTCTCCGTTCTGCGGATCGAGACAGTTGACGGCTTTAGCGAGAATCTTTGATGTACTCGTTTTGCCGGTGCCGCGAGGACCGCAGAAAAGATACGCATGCGCAAGGCGATGATGACGGAGGGCGTTCAAGAGCGTCTGGGAAATGGCATCTTGTCCGATCAGAGCCGCAAAGGTTTGAGGACGATAGACGCGGTATAAAGCCTGATAGCTCAAAAGGCACCCTCCTTTGTTTCAGCATGATTGAAGCTTGTTGTGTTAGGCTTGTGTAGAATGGTCGGCATTGATCATGGATTCAATGCACGCCTTGAGTTCGGTTTTATAGTTTTCAACACCTGGCTGGTTGAATGGATCCACACCAGTGAGATAGCAGCTGATGGCGCAGGCTTTTTCAAAGAAGTAAACAATTTCACCGAAGGTGAAGGCCGAAAATTCGCTGATGTTCAGCAAAATATTTGGCGTATTGTTTTCTTGATGAGCTGTGCAGACGCTGTGACGAATGATGTCATTGAGACAATGCAAACTGGTGCAGCTGCCGGCAACGCCTGGTGGGATTTTGACTTTGTCTTCGATGTGATCCACAAAGAGCACCGTTTCGATGAAGTCCTGACGTCCTTCCTGCAGGAACTGACCCAGGGAATGAAGATCGGTGGTCATTTGCATGGTGGCTGGGAACAGGCCTTTGCCGTCTTTGCATTCGCTTTCAGCAAAAAGTTGGCGCAGCCATTCGGTGAAGTAGAGCAGGTTCCCTTCGTACACTTCGAAAATTTCCATGCGCTTACCGGCCTGCGATTGCAGGTGGCGAATGGCGGCATATTGATAACAATCGTTGTATTCCAGCCGTGGTTCCATGAACATGGTGGCCGATTGACGCGCACCACGAATCATGGCTTTGATGTCAATGCCTGCGACAGCAAATGGGAAAAGACCGACTGCTGTCAACACAGAATAACGGCCGCCGATGTCGACGGGAATTTCAAAGCATGGGAAATTGTTTGCTTCGGCTTCTTCCTGAAGATAACCCCAGCGTGGGTCGGTGATGATGGTCATGTGCTCGTTGAGCTTATCGCCATAACGTTTTTTCAGCACGTCTTTAATGATGGCGTAGATGACCTTTGGCTCCGTGGTAGTACCGGATTTGCTGACCATGCAGGCGCAAATTTCTTCTTCCGGATCCTCCAGAATTTCCATTAAATGATTATAGTATTCGCTGCTCAGATGCTGTCCGGCAAAGATGATACGCGGATTGCCAATGGTTCCACGTTTTTCAAACGGCGGACGCAGCAGACTGATGCCGGCAATGGTGCCGAGATAAGAACCACCAATGCCGATTACGATAAAAACGCTGCAGCGGCTGCGTACTTCTTCTGCAGCTTGAATGATTTTGTCAAGTTCAGCATCAGAGACCTGGAATGGATATTCCACCCAACCGCACATAAGATCTGGCTGGTGGTGCAGACGTTCGTGGATCTTTGCGACGCGTTCAGCCAGTGCAGGATCGGAGAGGTCGGTATGAGCGTTTGAAAAATCCGCTTGTATCAATGTGATGCATCCTCCTTCAATTGGGCAACAAAAGAATGAAATGCCTGTTCAATGCGTTTGCTCAACGCGTCTGCTTCGGCGAGAGTGGCCCCGCAGGCACTAATGTAGCATTTCATTTTAGGCTCGGTTCCAGATGGTCGGAAACATACAACGGAACCGTCGGCCAACATATATTGTAACACATTTTCTTTCGGGAGAGAATCAATACCGATCAGATAGTCAATATTTTTATCAACGGCAACGCCGGCCATGTCGGTTGGCGGATGTTCGCGCAGCTCTTTCATAACGGCATCGCTGATGGCTGGCTGTCCAGGGATTGGGTCGAACACCAGATTAATCAGGCGATCGCTCCAAGCACCGACTTTGTCGTACAGAGAAGCGAGACGATCAAGCAAGCTGCGGCCTTGTCGCTTGTCGGCCTGTGCCATGCAGGCGACGAGGGCGGCAGTGACAATGGCGTCTTTGTCGCGAGCGTGTTCGCCGTAAAGATAGCCATAGGATTCTTCGTAACCGAGAACAAAGTGTTTATTTGGATCGGCGGCTACGTCGCTGACGCAATTGCCGATGTATTTAAAGCCTGTAAATGTTTCTAATAATTGGTAGCCGTGATGACGAGCGACGACTTTGCCAAATTGCGAGGTAACCGTTGTTGTGATGATGGTGTCGCCCTCGCTCACGCCGCGGGTTTCGGCAAGAAAATCGATCAGCAAGGCCCCAAGCTGATTGCCGCTGATGAGCTGCCATTGCCCCTTGTCGTTTTTGGCAGCGGCGCCGAGGCGATCGCTGTCGGGATCGGTGGCAATGAGTAAGTCGCAGTCGGTTTTGGCAGCGAGCGCAAACAGTCCATCGAAGGCCACTGGGAGCTCCGGATTTGGCGTAGCGATCGTTGGAAAATGGCCGTCTGGTTCAAACTGGTCTTCCACAACAGCCACATCCATGCCTAATTTTTCCAGAATGTGGCGCACCGGCGCACCGCCAACACCATGCAATGGCGTGAAGCCAATACGCAGGGCTGGTGCCTGGGTATCCTGGAGTGGCGCGACGGTATTTTCGATCAGGTGCAGATAGTCGCCTATTTCTTCGTCCAACAGACGAATGGCGCCGCTTGCACAGAGGGCGTCAAAATCACCGGTGACGTTGAAAGGTTTACCGGAGAAATAGGTGTCAGCATGACGGGTGACAATGGAAGCGTCGGCCGACAACAATTGGCAGCCGTTGGCATCGTACGCTTTGTAGCCATTGTAATCGCGTGGGTTATGACTGGCTGTGATCATAATCCCGGCAGCTGTCTGGAAATGACGCACACTCCAGGAAAGGATTGGTGTGGCTGTAGGCTGACGCCAAAGCAGTACAGGGAAGCCATACTGCGCCAGCACCAGCGCGGTGGTGCGTGCAAATTCTTTATGATTCAGACGGCTATCGGTGGAAATAACCACTGGCTGCCAGGCCTTGCCGGTTTCTAAGAGCCACTCGGCAATGCCAGCGGTGGCCCAGGCGATGGTGAAACGATTGAGACAATTGGATCCCATGCCCATAATGCCGCGCAAACCGGCCGTACCAAAGGAGAGGGTGGCGCCAAAAGCCTTAGTGATGGCGATCTCATCGTCAGCCATAGCTGCAAGTTCGGCACGTTCTGCTTCTGTTAAATCGGTGCGGGCGCACCATTCCTCATAATTTTTACGTGCGTTCATTGGCGTCCTCCTTGTTCGTAGAAAGCATCGGCCAAAGCGACAAATTCGGCCACTGATACCGTTTCAGCGCGGCGGCTGTCGTCAATGCCGCATTGTTCTAAGCAGGTGGCGATCAGTGCTTTGTCGCAGCCCAAGCTGGAGAGAGAATTGCGCAGCGTTTTGCGGCGCTGGCTGAAAGCAGCCTTCACCACACGGCGCATCGTGGCGTCGTCTTTAGCCTGCACAGGACGTTCTGCATAAGGTTTAAGATGGAGAATGGTGGAGTCCACCTCTGGCGCAGGCACAAAGGCGCGGCGGCCGACATCAAAAGCGCGTTCCGCTGTGGCCGCATATTGAACCATGACCGTGACAGCGCCATAGGCTTTGCTGCCAGGCGTAGCGGTGAGTCGTTCGCCAACTTCTTTCTGCACCATGATGACCAACTCGCTGACATGCGCACTGTCCTCCAGCACATGCATGATCAACGGTGTGGTAATATAATAAGGAAGGTTTGCGACGAGTTTGTAAGGCGCGTCCCAATGCAGATGTTCCTTCATCAAGCCATCCAGATCGGCTTTCAGGGCGTCCGTGAACACCAGCTGCACATTGCCGCAGTCGGTCAACGTTTCTTCTAAAAGCGGTGCCAGCCGACGGTCAATTTCAATGGCCAGCACTTCTTCTGCATGAGAAGCAATGGCACGAGTCAAGGTACCGGCGCCAGGACCGATTTCCAGGGCGCGGTCGCCAGGCTGCCAGTCGCAGACATTGGCAATGCGTTCCAAAAGCGCAGGATCACCGATGAAGTTTTGACCGTACTGCTTCTTTAATGTTATATGATGTTTTTTTAATCGCTCATTGAGATTCATGGTCAGCCTCCAGTTCAGCCAGCGCTTCGCGGATGACATCTTCTTCCAGCGCAAAAGCATTGAGACGTTTCAGCAAGGCTTTGCCATTGGCGTGGCCAAGATGCAGCAGCTCACAAAAACGGTCACGACGCGCGGCGCTGTCGCTTCCGCCGACAAGTCCCCAGCGCATGAGGTCGCTCATTTGATAACGTTGTTCTGGTGCGTCGCTGGTTGCATAGGCGGCATCCAGCGCTTGTGCAATTACCTCTGGGGATGCGTATTCCACGCCAATGCGATGGGTTACCGGATGACGGGCATCTTTGCGGGCGATGAATGCCTGCTTGGCGTTTGGCACCACCTCTGTGACACGATTGCGAATTTTGGTTCCCGGCACGTCTGGATCGGTTAAAATAATGACGCCCTGGCGTTTTCCGAGCGCGGCAATTTCGCGCAGTCGGCGTTCTTCCAATCCCATGCCGCTGGTGGTTAAAATGGTTGCGTCAACGGCACGGCGCACGGCGCTGACATCGTCTTTGCCTTCGACGACAATGATCTCTTTAATGTGTTTTTTCATACCTGCCTCACTTAGTATGCGATAGTCATTTGGCTTTATTATACCGTTAATGCCCGGTGGTGACAACTTTTGATTATGTAAAAAAGGGGACAGACCATGTCTGCACCATAAAGGGGGACTATGGTGCAGGGTCTGTCCAGGAAAGGTTGTTAATCGAGATCACTTGTCTGCAAAGGATGTTGGGTAGGCGGCCCGACACAAATCTGACAACGCGCCTCAATTATACACAAATGAGAATAAAGTATTCAGATTGTGTATGGAATAAGAATAGCTGATTTTTCAGAAAATAACAACCGGTCGGGGGCGTCTTTGTTTGATAGATTCTTATTATATAACAGAAAAGCACAATGTTTTAGGGCATATCAAAGAACTTGATGGCAATTTGCGCTTGTGTTATACTGTAATCAACTTTTAATTTAGTCAAAGGGGGCCCTTAGAATGGCTGAAGGTGCATTGGAAAAACATTTGAGTGAAATACAGAAAGCCGCAGAGCGGCTGAAAGGTGTTGCAGCGGAAACACCGCTGATGTATAGTACCTATTTTTCGAAAGAATCGGGCAACCAGATTTGGATTAAACCGGAAAATCTCCAAAACACCGGTAGTTTCAAACTGCGTGGTGCTTACAATAGAATTTCTCAGTTGACGGAAGAAGAACGCGCTCACGGCATCATCACTGCTTCTGCAGGAAACCATGCGCAGGGGGTTGCTTATGCGGCTCAGCATTACGGCTGCCCTTGCACCATTGTTATGCCGGAAGTCACACCGCTCATCAAAATCAAGAGTGCTCAGGAAAAGGGCGCCAACGTTGTTATTCATGGCGAAAACTACGACCAAGCGTACCGCAAAGCGCTGGAAGTAGCGGTTGAAACTGGCGGGCTCTTTATTCATGCTTACGACGATTACGGCGTTCTTTGCGGCCAGGGGACCATCGCACTGGAAATGCTGCGTGAAAACCCTGACCTCGACGAAATCCTCGTGCCGGTTGGCGGCGGCGGTCTCATTAGCGGGGTGGCGCTTGCGGCTAAAGCAATGAAGCCAGATATTCGCATCACCGGCGTTGAACCAGAAGGCGCTGCCAGCATGAAATTCTCCCTCGAACGCGGCAAGGTAACACCGCTGCCAAAAGTCAGCACCTGTGCGGAAGGGGTGGCTGTTGGCGAAGTTGGCGAAACCACTTTTGGATTCGTGCAGAAATACGTTGATGGCATCATCACCGTCAATGAAACTGAAATCATGGAAGCTGTGCTGCTGCTCCTTGAAAAACACAAACTCGTCGCTGAAGCCAGCGGTGCTCTGCCATTGGCTGCGCTGCGTCATCTCAACAGCTGCAACAAGAAAGTGGGCTGCGTCATCAGTGGCGGCAACATCGACATGGTCACCATCTCCTCGATGATTCGCTCTGGTCTCGTTACCAGCGGCCGCATCTTTGCTTTCAGTGTGGAACTGCCAGACGCTCCAGGCCAGCTGCTGTTGATCGCCAAGATTCTTGCCGACCAGCGTGCCAACATCATCGGGCTCGACCACAACCAGTTCAAAGCCAAAGACCGTTTCAACCGCGTTGTCCTTGAAGTCACCGCAGAAACCAATGGCCACGAACACGTGGCGCAAATCATCAAAGCCCTCGAAGAATACGGCTTTGAAATTAAGCGTCAGTATTAATTTTATACGCTAACAGGCTACGCATCTTGTGGTGCGCAGCCTGTTTTTTGATGGCAAAAAATAAAAACACCTGACGACATTTGTCGTCAGGTGTTTGCTTGAAGCGGATGAAGGGAATCGAACCCTCGTATGCAGCTTGGGAAGCTGCCGTTCTACCATTGAACTACACCCGCATAGAATTTTAAAAGCATATCTATTATAGCGAAGATTGCGGAATGTGTCAAGGTCGAGGGACGGAATAAAAAGCCGACGGCGTTTGGCCGTCGGCGTGAGTGTTTATTTGTTGTGCAGATAAGCCGGTGGGAATGGTGAGTCGTGGCGGTCGCTCATTTTCACATAGTCGTGGCGAGGAGCGATGCCGAGGTAAGCAGGACGGATGATCTTGCTGTTTTGACTCAGTTCTTCCAGGCGGTGAGCGCACCAGCCGCTGATGCGGGCAACAGCGAAGAGTGGTGTGTAGAGTTCTTCCGGCAAGTTGAGCATGTCATAAACAAAGCCGCTGTAGTAGTCGACGTTAGCGCTGACACCTTTGTAGATTTTGCGCTTTTCGGCGATCATGCGACCAGCGATTTCTTCGACCTTCATGTAGAGATCGCATTCGGCTTCGCGGCCTTTTTCTTTCGAGAGGTCACGTACGAATTGACGCAATACGGTGGCGCGAGGATCGCTCTTGGAATAAACAGCGTGGCCCATGCCGTAGATGAGGCCGGAACGGTCGAAAGCGCGTCTATCGAGAAGAGCAGCGAGGTATTCGGCGATGGCTTCGTCATCGGTCCAGTCGGTGACACGGCATTTGAGGTCCTCGAACATATGGCGCACACGAATGTTGGCACCGCCGTGGCGTGGCCCTTTGAGCGAGCAAAGAGCGCTGGCGATGGCCGAATAGGTATCGGTCCCTGTCGAGGTGACAACGCGGGTGGTAAAGGCGGAGTTGTTACCGCCGCCGTGATCGGCATGGAGAATCAGACAAAGGTCAAGCAGCCGGGCTTCCAGCTGGCTGAAGTTTTTATCTGGTCGAATCAGATAGAGAATGGTTTCAGCGTGAGAAAGGCCTTCGATTGGGTCGTGGAGCACCAAGCTGTTGCCGTTGTGATAATGGTCAAAGACGCGATAGGTATGCGCGGCGATGACAGGGAAGCAGCTGATCAGCTGCAGACACTGACGCATAACGTTTGGCAGACTAATGTCATCGGCACGATTGTCGTATGTGTAAAGAGTGAGCACCGAACGAGCGAGACCATTCATGACATCGTTGGCTGGTGCTTCCATGATGATGTCGCGCACAAAGCCGTCTGGCAGCGCACGATGATGATTCATTTCTTGTTCAAATAATGTGAGCTGGGTGGCACTTGGCAATTCGCCAGTCAAAAGCAAATAAGTGACTTCTTCAAAACCGAAGCGATCGTCTTCGATGATGCCGCGTACCAGTTCTTGCATGTCATAGCCGCGGTAAAGCAGCTGACCATCGCAAGGGACGGTGTTGCCGTCGGCATCTTTCTCATAGGCGTGGACATCGGCAATGTTTGTCAACCCAGCAACAACGCCGCGGCCGTTTAAGTCACGCAGACCGCGTTTAACATCGTATGTTGAATAAAGCTCGGCATCAATATGGGAATTGCGTTCAAGCTTTTTCGTTAGGGCATTGACACCCGGTGTAATTCGGCTGTAATCAAATTTATCCATAGCAATACTTCCCTTTCAACGGATGGAAAATGTGTCAGATTGAAAAATTTTCTGACTGTTCTACCATTATATCATAAAACATGTGTGAAGTTCTAGATAAATTACAACCCTCTCATGTGTAGATTTTGTGTAGATATTAAAATCGGCGCAAGAGCTGGCGAATCCACGGTTTTGAATTGACCTAGTTTCATGAATGGGTTACAATAAAGGCAATGCAATTGAAGGAGGTGACGTCGGCTTCGTCCGAGATGAATTGGATAAAATCACTATTACCGGGGGCCGCAAACTGAGCGGAGAAGTGCGCATCAGCGGCGCAAAAAATGCGGTCCTGCCAATCATTGTCGCAACATTATTGTCGAAAGGGCGTTGTGTGCTGGAGGATGTGCCACGCCTGGCCGATGTTGAGATCATTAAAGATGTTTTGTTGTCCTTGGGAGCAGACATCACATTTAACGAAAATCGAATGGAAGTCGACGGAGCGCCTGTGGACAAGGTGCAGGCGCCTGTAGAATATATCAAAAAAATGCGTGCATCGGTGCTCATCATGGGGCCATTGCTGGCGCGCTTTGGACGTGCCGTATTGAGTCTGCCTGGTGGTTGTGCCATTGGGGCACGTCCGATTGACCTGCATCTGAAAGGCTTGGAAATCTTAGGCGCGGCCATTCAGATTCGCGACGACGAAGTCATCGCTGAAGTACCGAATGGCGGCCGCTTGAAAGGCGATCGCATTTTTCTGCGTGTGCCAAGTGTGGGCGCCACCGAAAACCTCATGATGGCAGCCAGCTTGGCTGAAGGCACCACCATTATCGAAAACGCTGCTGAAGAACCGGAAATTGTCGACCTTGCCAACTTCCTTAATGCCATGGGTGCCAAGGTGCGTGGTGCTGGTACTGGCGTGATCCGCATCGAAGGGGTGGAATCCCTGCATGGCGCCGAACACACCATCATTCCTGACCGCATTGAAGCTGGCAGCTATCTGTTGGCAGGTGCCATCACCGGCAGCACTGTGCGTGTCACCAACTGCATCGCCGATCACCTGCGCCCAGTACTCGACAAAATCGTGGAAAGCGGCGCCACCATCGAAGTGGACGAAGTGGAAAACACCGTCACCGTTCACGGATCCGACACCATTCGCCCTGTTGATGTGAAAACACTGCCTTATCCTGGCTTCCCAACCGACATGCAAAGCCAGTTCATGGCGTATATGACCCTTGCCGAGGGCACCAGCCAATTAACCGAAACAATTTTTGAAAATCGTTTCATGCATGTGGACGAACTGCGTAAGCTCGGCGCCAACATCCAGACCGAAGGTCGCGTTGCTATCATTAGTGGTGTGCCAAAGCTTCATGGCGCATCGGTGCGCGCTACCGACTTGCGCGCAGGTGCTGCACTCATCATTGCTGGCTTGGCCGCTGAAGGAGAAACCACCGTCAGCGACCTCTACCATCTTGACCGCGGCTACGAAGACCTGATCGGAAAATTCCAAAGCCTCGGCGCAGACATCCGCCGTTTTGACGACGGAGAATAACAGCATACAAAAAGGACTGTTCATTGTTGAACAGTCTTTTTTTGTTGGCAGCGTTGTTTTCTAACACATAATATTTATGATTTAGCTGTTTTTCTTTGAGGATGAAATTTTAATACTAAAACAGCAGCGAGCACCAGAAAGCTTGTCAGGCTAAGATACATCGATGCATAGCCAATGTGATCGCTGAGGATGCCTGCCAGTAGCGCGCCAATACCATAACCAAAATCGAAACCGATGAAAAATGTGCCGTTGGCTGCGCCATAATGCTCGCTTGGTGCATTCATCACAGCCAGGCTTTGTAACGTGCTCTGGGCGCCGCCATAGCCAGCACCGTAAAGAAATCCGCTGGCCAGCAACATGGGTAGACTATGGGTAAAAGCGAGCAGAACCAGGGCGGCGATAAGACAGCAAAACGTTGGAATCGTGGCAATTGTTACTCCGAAGTGATCAACAATATTGCCAATCACAAGCCGTACACTGATTAGGCCGATAGCATAGAAAACAAAGAAGCTGCCTGAACTGCCAATGCCAAGAGATATGGCATAGGCTGGCTCATAGGTAATGACTGCTGTCAGCGTCATGGCAATGCAGCAGATAATCACAGCGGGCAGCAGTGCAGAGCGTTCAAAAAGTGCTGCTTTGTTAAAATGGTGGCGCTGTGGCGTGACGGGACGAATCGGTTTGTGATGATGTTCCTTAAATGGATAAAGACAGGCCGTTAATAGTCCTAAAAATATGAATAGCGCGCTGATGCGCATCATACCGGAAAAACTATAACGTTCCATTAAAGCAACCGCCAAAGCAGGGGCCCCGGCAGTGGCAAAGGACATGGAAATCGAGAATAAAGCGATTCCTTTGCCCATTCGATGACGTGGAATCGTGTCCGTGGCCAGTGTGTTTGTCGATGTGGAGGCAAATCCCCAGTCAAACCCATGCACGACTCGCAGCAACAGCAACATGGCGATAGATCCTGCAAAAGAATAGCTGAAAACAAGCACGGTTAAAATCATTGTGCTTACAAAAAATACCATACGCCGTCCAAATCGATCAAGAATTCCACCGGCAATCGGTCGTACAAAGATCGATCCCAATGTAAACATGCCAACGCAAAATCCAGCCCAGGAACCACTGACGCCGATGGATTCGAAATAAATCGGCAGTGATGGATTGATCATGGTGTAGCTGAGGTAAAGCAGAAAGTTGACAATCCAAATTACAATAAATGCTCGCGTAAAAAGTTTAGCAGCCATGATGAAACGCTCCTTTTTAATCATTCTTCGCTGAAATAACACTTGTCATAGATTGATCTGTTGCATTCATTCAGCTGGGAGTTCTTTATGTGGATGGAATACGAGCACCAAAATGGCAGCGATGACCAGCATGATGATGAGATAAAGGTACATCTGCGCGTAACCGATGACAGCGCTGAGGATACCAGCAAGCAAAGCTCCGAGACCATAGCCGCAGTCAAAGCCGACAAAAAATGTAGCGTTTGCCGCGCCATATCGTGAACTTGGTGCATTCATGACAGCTAGACTTTGTAGGGTGCTTTGTGATCCACCATAGCCAACGCCATAGAGAAAGCCGCTCAATAAAAGCATAAAGAGGCTGTCTAACTGACTCAGAAAAAACAGTGCGAGGGCAAGGCAGCAGAAAGAAGGCAAAATAGCAACAGTTGCTCCAAAGTGGTCAACGATGCTGCCGATGAAAAGTCTTACAGCGATTAGGCCCACTGCGTAGATAACAAAGAAAATCCCGGACGCGTCTAATTTCAGTGAGAGCGCATAGACAGGAACATAAGTAATGACACCAGTGCAGGTCATGGCGACACAAAAGACAATGGCCGCTGGCAATAGTGCAGAGCGTTCAAATATGGCATTTTTCTCGAAACGATGCGGCTGAATGGTTGCTGGTGCAGTGGTGGCTTTCTGACTTTGGAATGGAAACAGGAGAGCAGCGCCCAAAGCAAGAAAAATAATCAATACATTGATGCGCATCATACCAGGGAAGGTGAGGGCGTCCATGATGATCAATGCCAGCGAAGGTGCAATGGCAATGGCGAAAGACATGGAGGTACTGAAAATAGCGATGCCCTGTCCCATAATAGGACGCGGGATGGTATCGGCTGCCAGTGTATTGGTGGATGTCGATACAAAGCCCCAGTCAAAGCCATGAAATACGCAGAGAAGGAGTAAAAAGAGCACGCTGGTGGACAGCGAATAGCTGAAAATAATCGGGCATAGCAGAATGGTGCTGATAAAAAAGATGCGTTGGCGACTGAATTGATCAATGATTTTGCCGGCAAAAGGACGCACACAAATGGAGCCAATGGTAAAAGCAGCCACGCAAAATCCAGCCATGGAACTGCCAAGACCAACGGCATCAAAATAAATTGGCAAGGAAGGGGTAATCATTGAAAAACTGAGATGAAGCAGAAAATTGATGAACATGATCATCAGAAATGGGCGAGTGAATAGCTTTATGGCCATGTTGATAGCCCCCCTTTTTTAGAACGGTTTTTTTATAAACGAGAAGCCATGCAACAAATCTGACCGGATGTGTTGACATGGCTTTTATAGATGGCTGTTTTTAGAGCAAATGGTAGTAGTTAAGAACATAATTGCGAAACAGTTGATTGTATTTGGTGAAGTAACGGTGTTCTGCCCATTGCAAGTAGAATTCGTAGCGACTGGAAGCGCCAAGAATTTCCAGGGAGCAGTAATTTTCTGGTGAAAGACGCATGTATTGCCGTTTGTCGTGGGCGCAGGTTAAAATGCCGCCCATGCCTGCATGGAGAAGATCAATCATGACTTCCTGTGAGCCTTCGAAGATGATGTTTGGGCGGAAGTTAAGCTCGCGGCTGAGTATGTCGACAATGCGCTCGTTTTCGGATGAAGGCGACATAGAAAGCAGCGGCTCCTCAGCGAGGGTTTCAGCATTGATCATGGTGCGGTTGGCCAAGGGATGATCCGCAAGCACCAACAGCTCATAGGGTTGGCTGGTGAGCAGGCGGCGATTCAAAGTTGGTTTGATGCTTGGCCCGGAAATGATGCCGAAATCCAATTGACCGTTGATGAGACGCTGTTGAATTTGACGTTCTGATAGAATGCTTGTATGAAGGACCATTTCTGGATATTCGTCAAAAATATCGATCAGCCAGTCGGCATAATATTGGTCATCGGAAATACCAAGCAGCACGTTTTTTTCTTCGAAGATGCCCTTCATTTCCTGGAATTCAAAGTAAATATCATCGACCTCATTGGTGACAATGGTGCAGAAATTGAGAAAAATTTTCCCATAGGAAGTGAGAACAATTTTGCGTTTATGATGTTCAATCAAAGAATAACCGAGTTCTTTTTCTAGCTTATTATAGGATAGAGAGAGGGCCGCCTGAGAAATGCCAAGCACTTCTGCAGCACGTGAAAAAGACCCCTGCTCGACAATCTTGATAAAGTATTGCAGTTGCAAGAAATTCATAGGACCCTCCTTATTTCACACTTGGCAGATTGGCAATAAAAGCATTGTCATCAGAATAGATGGCGTAATCGTTGATCAATGCGTCAAGAAGTTTTTGTGCCATGATAGGTAACTCACGATTGTTTTTCCAGCAGACCGAAAGTTTAAATGAGGTGTCAAGATCTTTGATTGGGAGTAATAGTATTTCTGGGTTTTCATCAGAAAGACTATAGTTTCGGATGTTATCCCGCTGGGTGTAGACCAATTGGCGTGTTGAAAAAATAAGGGCAAGCCCTTTATAAAAGAGTTTGAGCATCATTTTCTGGTTGCCTTCGAAGATCACGTTTGGTTTCGCATTCATTTGGGCAAACAGTGGATAAATAAAGCAGTTGACATTATTGGAAGGAACTGCTGTAAAGGGTTCATTGCAGATGTCTTCAAAGAGCAATTCCTTCTTATTTGCGAGACGATGATTGTGCGGCACGGTGACCACATATTCATCTTCAAAGAGGATGTGTTGGCTAATATTTGGCGGTACTTCAGAAAAATTACCCAACGCAAGGTCAATTTCTTCGTTCAACAAGGCTTCAAGCATTTGCTCTTCGGTCATCAATGATTGTGAAATGCGAGCGCCGTCGTTGTTAAGGATGAAATTAGACAGCCAGCCATCAAGAAAAATATAGTTGTTGATGGCGATGGAGAGGCCATGGGTGTGATGGAGTTCTTTTTGCTTGAGGTTTTTCTCTAGATGGTCTATCTGGGAAAAAATAAAATTGACATGTTCCAGAAGCTTCTTTCCGGCATCGTTTAAGTAAATATTTCTGCCGCGATGGTCAAACAGTGGCGTATCCAGTTCGTCTTCCAGACGATGAATGGTGGTACTCAGAGAGGGCTGTGAGATATGGAGCTTTTCCGCGGCCCGACTGATGTGCTCTTCTTCGGCAACAACCTGAAAATAGTGTAACTGGGAAAGGTTCATAAGATCAGCTCTTTCTACGAATCATAATCAATACGGTATAAACAAAGATACAATAAGATGCTATATCAGCATCTTATTGTATCTTACGAAGGATGTGAAGTGGTTTATGGAAAGGATATTTTATTCTGCTTGATAAAGAACTTCGCCTTCTTTGATGCTGGTCAATACTTTGATGTCTTTAATGGCCATTTTATCAACGGCGAGAGGATTCTGATCAAGGATAATCATGTCTGCTTTTTTGCCTGCTTTCAACGAGCCTTTTTCGTCTTCTTCAAAGTAGCTGTAAGCGGCATCCAGGGTGACTGCTTTCAGTGCATCCCAGACGCTGACGCACTGGTCGGCGCCAAGCACCTGGCCGCCTCGGGTGACACGATTTACTGCTGTCCATACAGAATGCAGCATATAAGGCATGGTGACAGGAGTGTCGGTGTGGAAGTTGACCACAACACCACGATCTAAAGCATCTTTAACTGGGCTGACGTGAGGACCGCGGGCAGGACCAAGGTTTTTCAGATGAACATCGCCCCAGTAGTTGACGTGAGCCACGAAGATGGAAGCAATCATGTCCATTTTTGCCATGCGGTCAAGCTGGTCGTTGCGAGCAGTTTGACAATGGATCATGACAGGGCGCAGCTTGCGGCGAGGATCGTCCTCAGGAAAGCGCGCCAGAGATTTCTCGTAAGCGTTCAGGAACTGATCACCGGTAGCATCGCCGTTGCAATGGGTTAGCAGCTGTTGACCATCGTCTAAAGCGATGTCAACATATTTTTGCATTTCTTCGTCGGTGATCCAAGGATAGCCGACATAGTCGCCATCGTTTTCATACGGCTCCGTCAGCCAAGCCGTCTTACATTGTGGAGAGCCATCGGCAACAATTTTATAGCCGCCGATCTTATAATGATTGACGTACTTATTGAGGCAGTCCTCGTTTTCTTTGATCAACGCTTGTGCGTCGGCATTGCTGATGGTGAAGCATGGGTAGCTGATAACGTCGATTTTCAAATTGCCAGTTGCGGCCACCCCGCGCGTGAGTTTTAAGTCGTCGCCCATAGCGGCGCCTTCTTGAACGGTGAGTACACCGTTTTCAACATAGAGCTGCTGTGCGTCGAGAATACCTTTCATCAGGTTGGCCGGATCAAAAGAAATGGCCTGGCTCATGAGTGGCATGAGTACGGCGTGCATAGCGGTTTCTTCTAAAATACCGTTTGGCTCTCCGTTTTCATCACGGGCGATCACGCCGCCTTGGATTTCTGGGGTGTCTTTTGTGATGTTGGCCATTTCTAGCGCCTTAGTGTTCACGACACCCATGTGACCACTGGTGTGGAGGGCTACAATAGGAATATCGGTGCTGACACGATCGAGCACTTCTCTGGTGATGTGTTTTTGCTCTTTCAAGAAATTGTGATCGTAGCCTGTGCCGAGAATGGCTTTTGCATCTTTGTGCTCCTGTAAATAGTTAGACAGAATTTGGACAATATCATCATAGCTTTCTGCGCTCAGCAGTCGGCAGGTTTGAGTGAACATGGCAGCCTGACTGAAATGTCCGTGACCATCGATAAATGCTGGCATTAAAGTGTGGCCTTCCAGATCGATCCATTCGGCATCTTCTGGGATAGCAAATGTTTCTTTTTCACCAACGTAAGTGATTTTTCCGTTTTCTTCGACGAGGATCTCTGCTTTCGGTGCAGTTTCTTCCATCGTTACGATGGAACCGTTGTAATATACTTTCATTGTACGTACCCCCAATTTCTTTAAGTAAGAATTAATAGTTACGAAACCAGCATCTTTGGGTGTTGAAGCCGAAGATTCTTAAATCTTTAATATTAGTTTAGGGGTGAATTTAATTGATTAAAAATACATTTTTGTAAATAAAATACGTGTAGTGTTAAATGAAAATTTATGAATAAATGATGAATCATGAGTAATATAACAATGAATAATGAAAATTATTAAGGCTGGTTATATAAAAAATTTTCAGATAAATAGTGCTGAACAGGTCAGTTTAAAGGGTTTTTCTTATCCCTTCTAAAGTGATGGGAAATAATAATATGACAGAATCCGGTATATATAGAATCTTGATTGAAAATCATGTTAAATAGATGAATAAACATGTAATTGTTGTTGAAGTTTATCTATTGTATATTTGATTCAAGCTAAAAGCCCAGAAGAAAAGGGCTTAGGTTGAAGGCATATTTTATTATTTTTAGAAGGGAGAAATTATTATGACACTCATGATTAGTATGTCGTGGATCGGTGTTATGCTTCTTATTGGGGTCGTACTGAGAGCCGTCATTAAACCTCTCGGTAATATCCTGATGCCGGCATGTGTTACTGGTGGTATCATTGGTTTTATTTTAATGAACACCGGCATTCTTACTCGATTAGGTGTAGACTTCAATTTGCTTAACACCATTGTTACCAACTTATTTACGATAACCTTTATTTCTATGGGGCTTACAGGTACCCCAAAAGAAGATGGGGTTAGCGCAGGTAAGGAATCTGCAAAAGGGGCCATGCTTGAAGGTTTCGTTTGGAGCTCTCTTTACTCCGTTCAAGCAATCGTTGCTTTTGGTGTGTTAGCTCTCATTGGCGGATTCTTTGGAATGTCTGCAAAATATGGTTTGCAAATTCCATTCGCTTTTTGCCAGGGCCCAGGTCAGTCAGCTACCTATGGTGCAATGATTGAAGCTGGCGGCTTACAGCCAGATGCACAGCAGGTTGGTATTACCTTTGCGGTATTGGGCTTTGTTTTTGCTTTCTTAATTGGTGTTCCAATCGCCAAGAGAGGGTTGAGACATAATCTGGCTACATATCCTCGTGACATCAGTGCTGGAATCAAACGCGGGATTTTTGAACCTGAAGAACAAAATCAGACTGCAGGTACAATGACCACTTATAGTGGTAATATTGATTCTCTGGCATTCAATTTTGCTCTTATTGGTCTTGGTTATGCCATCACACAGCCAATTTGTGCAGCATTGCGTGCTGTTCCAGCAACAAATTTCTTAGGTACCTTTGTCAGCACCTTTGGTTCTATGGAATTTATGATCGGTCTCTTAGTTGGTTATCTGATTAAATTTATCATGAACAAGACCAATACCAAGAAATATCATGACGATACCAGCCAGGCGCGTATCACTGGTTGGGGCACCGACTTCATGATTTGTGCAGCATTTATGGCTGTTCAGCTTGCAGTTGTTGGTAAATGGCTTATTCCTATCATTATCGCTTGCATTGCAACAGCCGCAGTTACGTTTGTATTCTGCCTGTACTTTACAGAACATCTCAATGGGGCATACGATTTCGAACGACTTCTTGGTCTCTGGGGAACATCGACGGGTACCTGCCCAAGTGGCGTTGCATTGATTCGTATTGTTGACCCTGAACTGAAAACAACGGCAGCTGCCGAAATGGGGCTCATGAACGTGTTTATGTGGGGCGGCTATGTAGCGCCATTTGTGGTTATGTATTGCTGCGGTCAGCTATCTGGAACGGCAATGGCATTGCTTTATGCAGCGTTTGCAGTAGGTTCTCTGGCATTGATTTTTGTTTTCAGATTGTGGCATAGAAAGAAATCCTTTAGCTTGCTGAAGAATGAACGCTATCTTACATTGGAAGATATTAAACAGCAACATGAAGCAGCCATAAAAGCGAAAAATTAATATGAGATATAATAAACAGCGTTTGTCAAATAAAGGCAAACGCTGTTTATTATTGGATGCTGAATAGGCATAATAAAATCGTCAGTTCTACTGGTGGTAAATAAAATATACTTCAGCGAATGTTAATAAGCCCTCCTGTGTTAAAAGTAAACTGGTCTGGTAACCACTTATTCAATGCACAGGAGGGTTTTGCTATAGACAACCATGATGTAAAAAGTCTATCTCATTCAAAATGGAGATGTAAATATCATATTGTTTTTGCACCAAAGTATCGCAGACAAGCAATCTACGGCGAACTGAAAGCGGACATCGGAAAAATATTAAGAAGCCTTTGTGAAAGAAAAGGAGTGAACATTATAGCAGCAGAATGCTGTCCAGATCATATTCATATGTTAGTAGAGATACCTCCACATATGAGTGTGGCGCGATTTG